>ERZ1738539.98-NODE-198-length-9369-cov-6.879321_pt1 | contig 9369 bp, 8 predicted proteins | sample MGYA00581726_ERZ1738539 | MGnify/ENA primary metagenome ERZ1738539 (study PRJEB40740, sample SAMEA7388102) | Antillogorgia bipinnata | biome: Marine coral reef biome; feature: Environment associated with an aquatic invertebrate; material: Seawater | host... | reverse complement strand
CCAATCTACAACCATCTATAAGAGTTTTTGCAGTTGGCGCACACTATTTTAATCTAAAATAGTGTGCGCCTAAGTTTATATACCGTAAGAAAACGTGGCGAAGGTAATTTTTGTCCAGCCTTGCCAAAAAATGGCGTGCATATTTTTTTTAAGTTTTAAAAAAGTAGCGTGCGATATTTTTCAACAAAAAAGGCGTGCGTTTTTATATAAAAAAATGGTGTGCGTTTTTAAGTAAAAAAATGGCGTGCGTTTTTAAATATTATGTATAAACAAAATGGCGTGCATGTATGTGTGATGGTCCTCCTCGGCCATCGTTCATGTATTCTACTGTCTAAACGATATATAAAAACTCTGAACCGCTTCCGAAGCAAAAGATCGCTTCTGGTACTTAATAAACACAAGCCTAATGTCCTAGATTAAAATATAAAGGTACTGGGAGTTAAAATTGTCCTTAAAGGTCTTAGAAATATTACTCATTTTGACGATTCCACTCTTATACGCCACGAAATTTTGGAGGGGGAGGCGCACGTTTGTCTGCCCGACGAGCTGCGTTAGCCGCAAGCGTCGTTGGGGGGTCGGGGGGCATTCCCCCCGGGAAAATGTTGAATGTAGTCGCAAATGTAGCCTGCGAATACAGCCAGTATTCATCGCCCCCCAGAAAACGCGAAAACACCGTCTACGGTTCATTGGCAGAAATTCCATACTGAGACGTAGCGCTGTCATTGGTAATTTGAAATAATTATGAAATAATTAAATCTGTTATATATAAATTATAATTTATTTTCAAAATGGCGGCGAAGTAAGGAGTGGTGTTGATGGTGTTGACAGATATACGTTCGGAAAGAATCGAAAAATATGAATATTAATGATCAGAAACCTGATACTTGTATTTTATGCAAAGAAGCTGGCAAAGATGGCGAAATGTATTATGTACGAAATGGTGTTAAATCGTCGATAACTGAACTTTTACAAAAAATCCCAGGACATTTATATCATTTATTTAAATATTTACCAACACAGACAACAGCGTGGCCGCTATGCGTCTCTACTCCATTTTGTTGCAGAACATGCAAAAAACTTATTGAAAAGAGACAGAAGATAGTGGAAAATCTAGCGATTGTGGAAAATGATATGATCGAACGTGGACGTTTCAAGCCTAAATCTTGTGCAAAAAGCATCGACTTTTCAACAGTAACTATTAATGATGCAAACGGCGAACCTAATTGTGAGGCAAAGGATCAAATTGATTCCGGACCAAGTGCGGTATCGCCCATCATTACGCCACCAGCAAAGCGGTTGCATTGCAGTTTATCACCCATTGCAGTTCATGCTAATAGTTGCACTACCGGTACGTCGAATCACTTTGCTGCTTCTCAGCCTGATGGCGACACACAAACGCATGGTAAACACATATCAAATATGGTTCAGGTGAAGGTAATTATGTTAATAATTTTGGGGGGATGGCCACATAAACTAATTGTATTACACACCTTAAATTTAAACGAATATGAGAGTTACAGAAAATAATAAAAGTAAACCACTTGATCATTTGCAAAATTTTTCCCCAGTTTTTAGAAAGTCAGCTGAAATTTATTGATTTCATTTAAAGATTTTAATTAGGTTATCAGCTTTTATCAGCTTGCTATAATTGTAAGTCAAACATTTCCAATACAGAATATTTTTCAAAAATCATGCATCAGTACATAGACAAAAGAACAATAAATCAAGTTTTATTTTGCATGTTTTAAATAGGTTATTGTTTCCTGGCCATCACAAACAAAACAACGCATGTTAGATTCACAACTGGTACCACTTGGAAAATCACTTTTGCAAGGAAGAAGAAAGGACATTGCGAGGGCTGCATTCAAGGTTGAGTCATTGAGGACAGAATTCTTTAAGTTATTTTTAAATGAAATATCTAAAGAATGCTGTTCGCTTGTATCCACTAAGAAACCTTCACTATTAAGGAAGACATCTGCATTGGACATAAGTGATCTCTCATTTAAAAAAATTGGTTTGGAGTTGATAGCAAGAACACCATTACTACATTCAGTCTTAATGACTGTATCTAACCCAGCAAGAAGTGAAAGGCAAAGCACTGAACCATGGCTACCTTGTGTGGCTATAGCAGCCTCAATGTTGTTAAAACAGCGATCTAGAAATATGAACGCAGTGCAGTTGATAACAACAATCATTAAATACACAGGTTTTAATGTATGTTAGAATCATTTCAATTTAATTACTGGTATTTTTGCTGGTTGTGCTCTTGGCATTTATTCCCGCCAATCTTAATCCCTTCTGTCTTGTTTTTTATGTTTGAGCAACCAAAATAGGTAATATATAGAAATTTGTTCAGGTGAGTATATCTCTTAAATGAGAGAATTTGAAATGTTACTCATGAATTATGAAATGAGATCAAGGGATTAACATTTGGTCATGATTGCTTAAAATAATAAATATCACTTCTAGTTAATTAATCCGGTTACTTTAGCCTGTTTCAGAGGTCGAACATCTCACATGCGAAATTGAATGCAATTAAGCTTAAAGATGTGGCTCGTTACCATGAGGTTGGGCACATAATAAGTTTGAAGTTTTAACTAATAGCCTAAGTATGATTCATTTTTCTGGTGTCAATTCATTAGGTTATGTTTGTGACAACTATTAATGCAAAGTTATTGACTGTATGGGAACATTAAGAATATACATAATAGAGTAAAATTTAACGTAATTATGGTACATTATCAAAGTTGAAGATTATTTCAATTTCAATAGCAATGCTCCCTTTGTTAGGGATTATTAACATATGACTGTATAATATTTATTGTGGGCCATGTGCAACTTCTTGTCATCTTTTCGAATTGGTGTTTCACCATCTTACTTTAATAAGAAGTCAGCAGAACTTGGTAAGCTGCATAATGTTGTTATGCTTCAACAGAAAAATGAGGAGGAGGCGTTACTGAAATCTATAATTTATGCCAAAGAGTGCTTACCTAATGATCCTTCTTTATCAGCTGAAACAACCTCTATCCAATCAAATTGCTCTGACATCTCAACAGTAGTAAATAAAGATCGTTGTGAGGCAAATGTAACTCCAGAATCAGAACCCAATGCAAGTGCTTCAGTATCTGTATGTAGACAACCTGAAAATTTGTCTATTATATCATCAAATGCAGAATCAAGTATTAGTTCAAAAGATATTGGTCCAGGATGGAAAATTGCATTTGACAATCTCGATATTTTCCAAAGGGTGAGGCATATAAGGGAAGAGAATCAAAATAGAGATCATCATTGGATTAATCACATAAAGGTCACTAACAGGGTATCAGGTAACCACTTGCCAGATGACAAGCCAATATGCAATTCTATTATGGAATTGGATAATGCCAAAATTATCCCAACATATCCACAGCATATTTACCAACGAGGAGACTATGTCTTGATAATAGAAAGAATTTTAACAGAGGAAATACCATGCCTTGCATTTTGCAGAAATGTTGTAACAATGCATATCCCACATTGCCATTCAAGTGAGCGGTCAGAAAAATCAGAAAAGGTTTGTGCATATGGTACATTTCATTTACTGAAATCTAAACTTACATTCTGGAATAATTTTCCTAGTTGATATAGTGTATTGGTTACATATTATGACAAAACATGAATCGTTCCAAAAAAAAAGTGTTTGTCAAGCTTTGTAGTAAGTTATGATTTTGAATGTTTCATGGTTATTTCCAGAAAATGCTATTTTGTCCCACCACCCTATATACTGGCAAGATAAGAAGCGATGCCAGACGCATGGAATGCTCCTGGATAACTGATTTTCAGCCAGTGGCGTATGGCACTATGGCGCTCGATCATTGAGGGAGGGGGGGGGGGCACATATTCATACATTAGTTTCCAAAGACTGCAAAAACAATGGATTTCAAAAGACAGTAATTATGCAGGACACGAATATATGAATATATCGCCCCCCCCCAATTATTGAGCGCTATACGACACTGCTTTCAGCGGATTTTTTTGTTATAATTCATTTAGGCAATTTTATCATTATAATGATTTTACATTTGATTAATTCAAGGAATGCCTTGGAATGATTTTCGAGAACGAAAATACTAACGAGGGCATCAGCAAAGCTTTAAAGCAGATGCACAGTTATGTCCCTCAATACAAATCAAAAGGTAAAACTGTTTTTAATAAGACAGGAGTTGTTGGAGACCAACTGTCAGTGGAGAGAGCAGTAAACTGCCTTACATCACTTGGTAATGGGTTTACTCCAAATGAAAGATTAGATGGTATACATGTGGAAATTGCCGACTGGCATACAGAGCTGAAATTCCTTTCTGTAAGTATACTCTAATAGTTGTAACGCTAGGCTACGAAAGGTGTTTTCTGGTCCGTTTACTGAGGTAACCGGTTCACTGAGTAATTGAAGTTTCTGCCACTGTATGTATTGGTTATCAAAACGTTGAGACAACAATACTGTGATTTTACTGTATTGTTTCAAATGGTTATAAATAAGAAGTACTTTGGGTTTTTACAGCGTTAACACGTACAGATGTTGTGTCATGTGTGGAACTCTTATTACCAATGTTAAAATATTGGTAGAACTCATTCTTTGATCCTTTAGCGCAAAAAATTAAAAATCCATGACATCTTGAGTATTTGATTAAAAAATACGGGAACAAAATTCTTTATTATCTTTGTGATGCACAATTGGTTTGTTATACGTGTTTATAAGATTTGATATTGCACTTGCCGTCAGCTTTAGAAGCACATACGAGCCATATTTCTTTTGTTCCCAAAATATCTCGATTATGGATCGTTCCATTGACCCACCGTAATTGATAAATCGTCCCGATGTTAAAAATACAATGTATTTTATTGCATTGCACATGAATATATTTGTTTGAGTGTACATGAGTTTCTAAACAGACCAGGGCATTTACTGACTAAAATAAACAGGATAAGTCATTTTTGAAAATTATAAATTAATGCTTTTCTTTCATTTGCAGTTGATATATGAAAGGTTCTATTCAACTGCATCTGCGAGTGATAAGTGCACACTCTTCTCTGATCGAAACGTGATAAATCAACGTAACGTAAAGGCTGATGCTCACGATGCCTACGCGCCAAACAAGCAAATGTTCTTATTAGCTGTTAAAGCTCGAATTATAGCATGTGCAATGAAAACTCTTGGCATGGAAAAAATCGACTCGCGCCCAACCTCATACATTTATCCAGAAGACAAATCAAGAAGTGACAGAACCGCACAACGTGTTTATATAAAGAACTTAGCTGTCCAAATTGTCGGCAAATTCATTGTAGATGAAAAATCGTACAACCGTGTTCTTCAACATGTTCTTGCAGAGCGTCGCAATGAACAAGCATGTCGGTCGCAAGTCACAATTGATGGTCGCTTTCCTTTCAGAAAAAGTGGATGCAACAAAACATTCAGGTTTACTCTAAAAGCGGCGAGCAAAAAATATATGGCATCATCTTTTATCATATTTTACAATGCATGTATCTTAGTCAGTTAATCCAATGGGATATGATTAATAAAATACACAATTGGTGACTATTTAAATTTTCATTGTAAACTGTTTTATTTTGTGTTCAGATATGATGGTAGCCATCGTCGTAATCATGAAAGAAACGTTCATAGCTTGACTATTGAGGATATGTTGAATGTCAATTCTAATAGCAACGAAGCATTGTCACGTACGAGTGAAAATGATGATGATATGTTCAATTATCAGTGTAGTTTATTGGATCATGGTCTTCTTTACATGAACTTCACGGATGCCATCGCAGAGGGCGACGGGGACCGTATCTTGCGTTGTTGGAAGTTTTTTCTTCTACATTTTTATTCTGACAAAGGAAGTGCCAAATATGCAGTTGAAGCATTGTACCTGCAACTTCAGCAACAAGCGCTTCTTAGTCCAAGACAAGCGTATCGCCAACGTTGGAATAGAAGTGTCAATAATCGTGGTGGAAAAGGGAAGAATGTTCCTTTAGATTTGGATGTGGAGCATGACAACAACGCAGTAAAAGAAGCAATTCGAAGACTTGGACCCAATATAACTAATTCGACGGTACAACGTAGTGCTCAAATGTTACCAGTTGCGACACAAATTGTTGATGTCGTTGGCAGAGAGTGTCAAATAATGAAAAGGTCTGGAATTCATTTTGTGCAAACAGCGCACAAGGATATGGCTAAGCTGGTTCATGAGTTGATTAAGGCAGATGCCCTGACTGAAATGCCAGAAAGAAAATATAAACATTACAATGGATTTGCAAGATCGCCACTTATGTCCATTCAAATGACAAAGTTCTGCAAGTGGATCAATCAACACAAATACGAATTGAAAATAAGCCGCAAAGCACGATAATGGACAAGACATTTTACCATAATATCTGGATTGAATAGTTACTGGATTAATATTTTCAGCATTTGTTTGTTAGTGCAGGGTGATAGTTTCTTGAAGCCAACATCTGATGTCAGAGAAAGCTGCTGAACCTGACCTTGTCTGAGCTGAATCCTTTTGCTTCTGCATGGAGGGACACTGAAGTTTTTTTGAAATATCTTTCTGCAAAGCTTAACTATTTGTTAGAATAATGAGATACAGTAGCTGTATGAATGCAATGCTTCTTCTTTGTCATAACAAGGACAGGTCTACAATCATGAAATAATTACTTTGGGACAAACTACAACATAGTTGTTCTACATGATAAAGTAGAAATTCACAATAAAAAAAAATATTGCTGCATTTTCTTCCCTCCCCTTCTAGCACCTACCAATGTAGGCGTGATCAGAGTTTATGGGGGAAATTTTTAAACATTTTTAATTCTCCCAAGGAATTATTCTACGATTGTAGGTTTGTATTGTAAACATAGCTTTAAAATATTCTTACTATTTGTTCAAATTTAACAACTACTGCTGATGCAAACATTGTTGCATTTAAATAAATATTCTTGGCAAAGTTAAATATTGGTCGATCTAGTTATCTTGGCATAAATGCATGTTATCATTTGGGTCGCCTTCAAGCATAGAGTCTACAAACCATTCAGATTGGTTTACTAATTCCATGAATGACTGGTCGTTTTCCATATCTACCCACTCATGATTGTATATCTGATCAAAGTATTCATCATCAAAATCTGTATCCATAATCTGCTCGTCAATATCTTGGAATATCAACTGAAAAATATTTAAAATAGCAGTTGCATGTTTCATTCGCCAAATGTCAACTAATTTAGTAACATCGGTAAGAGTGAAAATGTATTCTGCATTGTTAATAGCTTCCTTAACCTGATCATTTCCAAACTCCAGCAGTTTAGAAGGGCAACCTATTACAGGAATACTCTGTTCTTCATTTGCAGAAGCATTGTTTTTCACAATTGTTTTTGCCAATGCACATAATTGTTGCTCAAGTTCAATTAACTGACTCTTAGAAATAATTCTTTTTCTATTTGGTTTGCTTGCAACGACTGGCAAATTGAAATTGCATTCTTTGTCTTGGCATTGACATGAGTGAGCACAAATATCTCAGCACAAGTGTGATGGCAAGCATTGTATCTGAGAAGAATTAACACCAAAATGTTTTAGCAATGCAATCCTACGACAAGTTGTTGAATTAACATAATCCTTCATGTCTGAATCTGCCAGCCTCATGGTGGTACCATTTTACAACAATAGAGCATCACTCTGTTCACCTTTACGTCGGCACCGTCCACTTTCTTGCATATAAGACTCAATTTTTTGTGATGGGCAAAAGTGGATAACTTGTGTGACACCTTTGCAGTCGAGGCCCATGCCATAGGCAATTGTTGCAATGAGAATCCTAAGATGCTTTGCACTGTCTCCAAACTGATCAAGTACATGTGACTTGACAGTTGATGGGCTACCAGAATGCATCATTTCAACCAATCTATTACAAGGTGCCACTTCACCATAACATAAATGAGATTCAAGCTCCAATTCAAACATTCTGAATAAATGAGAGCATTGCTTAACAGTCTGGCAATAAATAATCCTTCTTGTGCTATCCTTGCCTTTTTTAATTAATTCATTTATTACAGACTTAAAATTTTCAATAATTGGTTCAGAATTATCAATTTTCTGAGCAGAATAACGAATATTGGCTTTATTTGGACATTCGCATATTTGTACAGGCGTTTCAAACTCTAAAATGTCAAAAATTTTCTGTTTCGTTTGCTCTGTTGCAGTTGCTGTCAAAGCTATAAAAGGTAAGTCGTTAACCATTGACCGAATTTCGTTCAATCGGGAATACCACGAACGAAATGCCGATTTTTTCTTGTTATTGTTCGATGTTCCCCACTGTGCAACACAATGCACCTCGTCCACCGCTATTCCAATCAAATTTGTTTTGTACATATCACTTTCAAATATATAACGGAAACTTTCTAAGGTCGACTCTGGTGAAATAAACACAAACATAAACTTGCCTGCTTCGATTTCCTTTGTAATGTTTGGTTGTTGATCGCTAGTAACGAACGCCGCCTTTAGTCCAAGCGAAGTTAGCATATTAACTTGATCTTGCATAAGCGTTGTTGAGGGACTAATGATAAGTAATATGGGATCTTTCTTCCAACAAAATTGAGAGATATTCTTGTGCATCCAGCTGTGAACAAGGGGAGCCATTTGATAAATCAACGATTTACCATATCCTGTTGGTAAGTTTACAAATACATCTTCTCCACATATAAAGTTGTACAGTGCTCGGAGCTGGTTCTCATAAAACGATGAAACCTTAAATACATCACATATCGAATTTGCGCACTGGACAAACGTTTCCCAAGACGGTCTCCCAGACGAAGTGTCTCCTGCCGCCATATTTGTTGTATTGTCAATTATTTCGTAAATTTTGCATAATTGCATAAATTTGTTATAAGCCGAACCAACCAATCAGCACAGCTGTCTAAATTCTGGACAGCGCACGTCATCAGTATGGAATTTCTACCAATAAACCGCAGACGGCATCTTCGCGTTTTCCAAAAGGCGATGAATACTGGCTGTATTCGCAGGCTATCGCAAATGCTATTTCCCACATTTTGAGGATGAAATTGTTCCTTTTTTAATGCTTTTTTGCTGGTAAGAACAAATTGTTTCTACATGATAAGGAAGATTGCCTGACTCTTGAATAGAAATTGCCCCACTAATTAATGTCTCTTGTCAAACTAGGGGGGCTGCCGCCCTCACCGACATACTTTAACGCAAAAGCGGCCGCTACGCATATAAGAGCGACTGTCTATAACCGTCAAGCATTGGGCGGCACAAGTGCAGAAATGGATTTTCTTCATATTTTGCCTTTTGATAGTCCCTTGATGCCATAAAATTGCGATGCAGCTTGA
>ERZ1738539.94-NODE-191-length-9528-cov-36.780006_pt1 | contig 9528 bp, 1 predicted proteins | sample MGYA00581726_ERZ1738539 | MGnify/ENA primary metagenome ERZ1738539 (study PRJEB40740, sample SAMEA7388102) | Antillogorgia bipinnata | biome: Marine coral reef biome; feature: Environment associated with an aquatic invertebrate; material: Seawater | host... | reverse complement strand
CTATCAACATTTGTGGTACGCCAAGAGATGACTGTCATGAAAACGCGGAATGCACAGACACTGGACCTAGAAGATACAGATGCGATTGCAAAGAAGGCTATCAGGGTGATGGAAAGATTAGATGTGACGGAATTATAATCATATACAAGGGACCAAAGGGAAGTAGGGGTGAGCAAGGACCGACGGGTGCAAAAGGATATGATGGTACTGTTGGTATTCGTGGACTGCCAGGACTACGGGGTCGTCGAGGTCGAAAAGGTGACGATGGACAAGAAGGAAATCCTGGTCTTTATGGTGAAGCTGGTCTACCTGGGCCTCCAGGAGGAGTGATGCTTTCCTTCGCAGCTGGTTATTTAGATCGTGGACGTAGCCCAGCAGAATCACCAAAAGGACCAATAGAAAGAATTCTTATTCCTCTAGGTGACCAAAAACCAGGTCCACGAGGACCAAGAGGAAGAACTGGTGCCCAAGGAGCTAGTGGTGTCAGTGGTGCGAAAGGATCTGAGGGCGCGAGAGCTGCAAGGGGTCCTCATGGTCCAATGGGTAGACCTGGAATTCCCGGTCCCGATGGAAAGCAGGGCAACACTGGCTCAAATGGTAATATTGGCCGTCAAGGTGGTCGTGGGCCTGCGGGCGAAACTGGAGAAAGAGGTTCGCAGGGCCGCCAGGGTTTGCAAGGGCGTACGGGATGGACCGGTTATGTCGGAAGAAAAGGAGTCACTGGAAAAACAGGTGACAAGGGTGCGTCAGGACTTGTTGGGAGACGTGGTGTACCAGGAACTAAAGGTAGTTTGGGTCGACAAGGACCTTCGGGCATAGCTGGGGAAAGAGGTCCAACTGGATCAACAGGTGGACGTGGAGATCAAGGTCCAATTGGGCCAGAGGGTTTGGTTGGAAGGCGTGGAAATGATGGGCAACCTGGTTTTATGGGACTAAAAGGTCTCTCGGGTCCGTCGGGTACAGTCGGCGAACCAGGATTGACTGGAGAAGCTGGCGACCAGGGGGAGCGAGGACCTCAAGGAGAGCCTGGAAACAATGGACGTGATGGAGCATCCGGGTCTCCTGGCATAAAGGGAGAAGCGGGTGATCCTGGCGGTAGTGGTACTATTGGAGGCGTTTCAGCACCAGGTGAAGACGGGTCACCTGGTATTCCTGGTATCCCTGGACTACCTGGAGAAAAGGGTGAGCCTGGTGAAAATGGTGCAAAAGGAGAACGTGGAGATAAAGGACTTACAGGAGATCCTGGCGTAATTGGATTTCCAGGTAGACCAGGAAACGACGGCTCGCGAGGAGCACCAGGCGTGTCTGGCATTCAAGGTTCTGTAGGAAGAGTGGGTTTGAAGGGCCCCGCTGGTGATAGAGGACTGTTTGGTCCAGATGGATTTTCTGGACCAATGGGTATCACCGGAGCAACTGGAGTCCCAGGAGAAGATGGAGAGTCCGGAGAAGTTGGAGAAAATGGTTTACCTGGAGCAAACGCACAACGTGGAGCGCCGGGACGTGCTGGTAATCAAGGACCAGCAGGTCCAGGTGGAAGTCCAGGAGCAAGCGGCGACAGTGGTGATCAGGGATTTGGTGGTGTTCGTGGCGCACCGGGTGACCAAGGTCGTGCCGGTGTTCAAGGGGATCTTGGCGCTAGAGGAATCCAGGGTAGGGATGGCGAAACTGGAGATGCAGGAGAACAAGGACTACCTGGAGATGCGGGTAACCCTGGACCAGATGGAGAGAACGGAGCCCAGGGATTTGTCGGCCCAGAGGGTGAACGAGGTGAACGAGGGGTAGAAGGTGACACTGGAATTTCTGGGCTGGACGGCCAAGATGGCGAGCGCGGAAATGCAGGAAGAACTGGTGACGTTGGAGATAAGGGAATGATTGGCAGCACTGGTCCAGAAGGTCCAGTTGGCGAACAGGGTCCTGAAGGAGAACAAGGTCTGCCTGGCCCTGATGGAGACCAGGGTCTAAAAGGAGTGAGAGGAAGCGAGGGTGATCGAGGAAGAGATGGTGTGCTGGGTGCAGTTGGTCCTGCTGGTGCTGATGGTAACCCTGGGGGAGCTGGTTCACAAGGAGCTGAAGGAAATCTAGGCAGTCCTGGTCAAGCTGGAACAAAAGGAATAACTGGAAGCCGTGGGCGTACAGGCGAAGACGGAAGAGCTGGAAATGCTGGCATAGTTGGACAACAAGGAGAAGTTGGAGAACCTGGTGCAGCGGGATTAAATGGAAGACGTGGTGCTGATGGTGATGCAGGTCCCGCTGGAAAACGTGGACGCCCTGGAGCTAACGGTCCAAGTGGACAGACTGGTCCAGCTGGACAACGAGGAGCCATGGGTAGAGCAGGTATGCAAGGTAGTACAGGTGAAGTGGGAGAAACAGGAGACAAAGGACCTACGGGTATGGTTGGATCTTCTGGAGCTCAAGGAATCGCTGGTGAAAGAGGACAGAGAGGTCAAGAAGGTTCTCGCGGAGAGAGCGGTTCACGAGGTGATGCAGGAAACCAGGGAGACGCTGGTCCCAGAGGTGAAACAGGTCCAAGCGGCATAAAGGGTCAGAAGGGAGAACAAGGTCAGAACGGAAACACTGGATCGGCTGGACCTGTTGGTAATAAGGGAGCCCGAGGAGAAAAAGGTTTTGTTGGAGATGTTGGTTCGCGAGGCTCTCTTGGTCCACCCGGATTGCCTGGCATACCAGGTTCGGGAGGTAATTTGGGATTCGCTGGACCTCCTGGACTTGCTGGAGAACCAGGAAGCATCGGTTCAGCAGGAGATCCGGGTGATGTAGGTGAGATTGGGGGTATTGGTCCAAGTGGTCCATCAGGATCACAGGGCGCGAAAGGTGTCGAAGGATCTGATGGCAAGGATGGAGCACCCGGTAACCAGGGTCCAGCTGGTGTCCAAGGTCAAGCTGGATCAGAAGGTGCTATCGGACGAGTCGGTGAGGCTGGTCCTCGAGGAAGAAAAGGTGAACGTGGTCTGATTGGTGCGCAGGGTGTAAGCGGTGACATTGGAGTCCAGGGAATAGCCGGTAATCCTGGCATTTCTGGACCCCTTGGCTCAAAAGGCCAGCAAGGTCGAAAAGGAGCGATAGGAGCTGAGGGCGGACAAGGTGCGGTTGGTGAAGTTGGCGTTGATGGGAAGGTTGGAGCTACAGGAAAACAAGGAGCTAGGGGTGAGAGAGGTGCATCAGGGGCAGCAGGTCAAAAGGGCGGCAAAGGAACTGAAGGAGGAAGCGGCGGAATTGGGGCAACCGGGGCCCTGGGTGCGAAAGGTGAACCTGGAGGAGACGGATTATCGGGTTTGAAAGGACCTCAAGGTGATCCTGGGTTCCTTGGTGGCCCTGGCGATATAGGAGGAAGAGGACAACAGGGAGCTGATGGTGGTCACGGAATGGCAGGCCCATTAGGTGATCGAGGACCGAAGGGACCTCAAGGCAATATTGGTCCTCCTGGTCCACCTGGCCCGCCTGGACCATCTGGTTATTCTGGCGTAGCCGGTGCTGAAGTGGTGGAAACATCATCATCTAAAGGACCTGCACGTCCACCTGATTACTATCGCACCAAAATGGAAGACCTACTCAATCAAGTTGAGACAAATACGTTTGCAAATGAGGTTGATACACGGGTGGAACCTCTCCGGTCAATAACATCAGCGATGAGAGAACTTGATCTTCTTAAACATCCTGATGGAAGCAGAAAGCACCCAGCAACAACTTGCAAAGACATTCACATGTCTCACCCAACGTTAGAAAGTGGTAATTACTGGATTGACCCCAATGGTGGAGTGTCTAATGATGCTGTGTTGGCACATTGTCAATTTGAAAGTTCAGCGACTTGTGTCTTGCCCAAAAAGCTTGAGGTTGAGAAGAAGAGTTGGTACATAGGCAAGGATCGTTATCTCTGGTTCTTAGAGGAACTAAAGAAAACCAAAGATATTCAGTACTCTATAGATGGCAGTCAGATTCGTTTCTTGCAAATGTTCTCAGCAAAAGGATGGCAAAACATTACCTATCATTGTCGCAACTCAGCTGCCTGGAACAATGAAAATAACAATAAAACGAATTCAATCAAATTACGCGGAGACAATGGCATGGAATATCACGCGTTAAGTGCCAAGAAATTCAGACCTATTGTTGTTAAAGATGAATGTAATCAAAAAGATGGCGAGTGGCATAAGACTACAGTCCAAGTATTCACAACAAACACTGCACGACTGCCTATCCGAGATGTCGCTGTCTACGATGTCGGTGGTGACAACGAGGAATTTGGGATTGAATTTAGTGCAGTTTGTTTCTCTTGAAGTTCAAGCAATAATCTCAGGGTAAAGAGCTATAAAAGTTTCAATTAACAATTCTAGAACATCATTAGAAATGACTACATCAGTGCATCAGTGCCGAATTATTTCAAATATATTTGTTAGTAAATACTGAACGTTTTTTCGTGTAAAAATACAAGTACTTCATGGCACAAAACAGCAAAATTTAAGTAAAATCTAGTTTAGTCTGTTTTGTTTTTCAATTAAAAAACACGGTAATTAAAATTACTAGCAAAATTGAAAATGATACAACCGTACTCAAAACCCAACACACAATTTTTGACGGAAATAATATCAGCATCACCTAACTATTACAAGATGTTTTAATTATGGTGTAGTTAAACTATTTCGTTTCATTTTGCATTACATATGCATATATAGAGTCATTATAAGACAGTTGGAAATATTTTAAAATTTGTTTGAAATCGCATTTATGCCATCTTTACACGCAATCAGTATCGGTACATTTGCGATGCACAAGGGGTTGCGTAGGACATAAAAGGTCAACTATGTTCATAAGAAATGCATGTGTTTACCTGTCAGGAATTTTTATAACAGAGGCTTTATGTGCAGTTAAAGATGATGTACATTTTCATGGACGAGTCGCAAAATATGGTAATCATATTTTGATGATAATAAGCATTACCCATTTAGGAAAAAAAAATCTTTTTGAGATATGAACACTAATAACACGAATATCTATTGTCTGAAAATCGTGTGAACTGCAATTTGAAACCTTCCAACTTGTAACTAATTATTAATACATACTAACTGAACCGGGGAGGCAAAACGAGAGAGATACGCAGCGCCAATTCTCTTTTAGTTCCTGGAAAATGTCGTAAAATCACCCTTTCGAAAAATTTTTTCTGTCTATCTTTAAATTCAAGGTGTCAATGTCCTCAAAAGTGACCTTAAGTACTGTACACTTATGATAATTAAGTAGATTTACACTGTAGGGCTTGACATGGCTACGTCTTTCGGTCCCCCTGGCTCTATAGAACGAAAATGCGAAATTATCATGGAATGTTGGAGTCTAATTTTCGTGACTTCACAATGCGCCTTGTTCACACTGTAGTGCATGAATGCGGTTGTTGATCGGCAATCGCTTGTCGTGACTAGGTAAAGCTGACTGTTAGATACTTACGCTTCAGCATTCAAAATTTAGGCAGTCGGACCCCTGTTCGAAGTGCCTGATTTTAAGTTTATCCTAGGGTGTTTTTAGCGGTCCCTGTCTGATTTGGGAGCTGTGCAGGTCCTGTCGCCATGGAAGTAGCCTTAAAAATTTGTTTGCTGCTCGTGGTAGCAATTGGACTACCCGAAGGTCAATCCGCCGCAAAATGTCAGCGAAAAACTGATATTACATTCATCGTTGATCGTTCTGGCAGTATTAGAGCGTCAGACTATGACCAAATGCGCAATTTTCTCACAGCAGTCGGTAACGCACTTCAAATTGGAGAACAAAATTCGGAAAATGAAGTAATTGGACAGGGTGCTATTGTAACTTTTAGTGATGACGCGAATGTACGGATTAACCTCAAACAAAGTGATACAAAAGGACGTTTTTCTTCAGCGGTGGAAAGTATGCCTGGACCATTTATCGGTGGGCGGACTAAAACTGATAAAGCTTTGGTATTGGCAGATAAAGAAGTCGTGATTGAGAGTGCAGGATATCGTAAACAAGATCCTGAAGTTGCTAAAATTTTAGTCGTCATAACAGATGGCGAACAAACACAAGATTCAAAATCTATTTATGTTGGTGAAGCCATCAAACCATTCTTTGAACGTGACATGACAGTGTTTGCAATTGGTGTGGGACGAGATGTCAAAGCTCACGAAGATGAAATTCGCGATATGGTAGAACAAGACGAAAACGCGCTTTTTCCAAATTCTTATGCGGAACTGACTAAAGAAGTCGATAATTTCATCCAACGTTTCTGTCCAGAAATACCAATTTGCGGTGTTAGTGATGATTGTCATGAGTTAGCCACGTGCACAGATACTGCTCCAGGAGAATACTCGTGCGCTTGCAATGATGGGTATACTGGAGATGGAAAGAATTGTGAACCGATAACTATTTGCGGTGTTAGTGATGATTGCCATGAATTTGCCACGTGCACAGATACTGTTCCAGGAGAATACTCGTGCGCTTGTAACGATGGGTATACTGGAGATGGAAAGAATTGTGAAGCGAACGTGGTGATTTACAAAGGTCCTCCCGGTGAAAGAGGAAACAGAGGATCTCCAGGTGAGACTGGAGGGACTGGAGAAGGTGGATCAACTGGTTCTGCTGGAAATAGGGGTGTCCCAGGAGCCAAGGGAATTCCTGGAAGTGAAGGTAACCCTGGTCAATTTGGTGAAGCTGGACTTCCTGGTCCCCCAGGAGGAATGATTCTTTCTTTTGCGGCTGGATATCTTGACAGAGGAAGGGAAGCTGGAAGTCCATCAAAAGGACCCACGGAAAGAGTGCTTATCGAACTAGGTCAAGCGAAAGTTGGACCACTTGGGCCGAGAGGAAAGACTGGTCAAAGGGGTTCCAATGGTATGCCGGGATCACCTGGATCACCTGGGGCGGTAGCTGCACGGGGTCCACATGGACGTATGGGTAAACCAGGAATGTTGGGTCCTGATGGAAAAAAAGGTTCGAGTGGAAGTAATGGTAATCCTGGTAGACGTGGCAGCAGAGGAATGCCGGGACCTCGGGGTGAGAGGGGAGAAACTGGAAGACAAGGTTATCCTGGTCATACGGGTTGGAGTGGACAACTGGGAAGAGCGGGAAGACAGGGTGAAACAGGAGATAAGGGTGCAAAAGGTAACGTTGGTAGACGAGGAAATAAAGGTAGCAAGGGTCCAATGGGACGTGCTGGTTCGAATGGTTTATCAGGAGAGAGAGGAGCTACTGGTTTGGATGGAGGAATCGGAAATCAAGGACCTGACGGTGAAAAGGGTCCTATGGGTTTACCTGGTAATGATGGTTTTCCTGGTTTTATGGGTAGCAGTGGTGCTACAGGTAATCCTGGCTCAGTTGGAGATCAAGGGGTTTCTGGGGAAACTGGTAACCAAGGCGAGCAAGGACCTGCTGGCGCCGTTGGAATGAATGGACGTACTGGAGGACCTGGAAAAGCTGGCTCTAAAGGAGAAGTTGGCGATCCTGGTCCATCTGGTCCCCAAGGTGGCCCTGCTGGTCCTTCCGAAGACGGTGAGCTTGGTGCACCAGGAATTCCGGGTGTTCCAGGAGAAAAGGGTGACCAAGGTTCACAGGGCCCAAAAGGCGCAGAAGGAGACAAAGGAGTTCAAGGAGATCCAGGGATTGCTGGACAACAAGGTGGACCTGGAGCTGAGGGAGAACGGGGAAAGCAAGGAAACCCTGGAATCCAAGGTTCAGTTGGGCGTCAAGGAGAAACGGGACCAGTGGGTAGTGCAGGTCTAACAGGAGAAGATGGAGCCAACGGTCCAATGGGTATTGGTGGAGATCGAGGTGAGCCTGGTGAGAGAGGAGAAAAAGGAGCAATGGGTGTAGATGGATACAGAGGAAGTCAGGGTATGAGTGGCAGGAGGGGCAGCATTGGTAACCAAGGTGCTACTGGACCTGATGGCGCCGCAGGAAAAGCTGGTAGCACTGGTGATTCTGGTCTTCGAGGCTTTGCCGGTGCACAGGGTGAAGCAGGTCAACGTGGAATTCAAGGCCAGCGAGGCGCTGATCGAAAAACAGGTATGAATGGAGATGACGGTGCACAAGGTGAACCAGGACCAATGGGGCAACAGGGTCGTGATGGACCGGATGGTGAAACGGGTTCTGTTGGTCTGCCTGGAGCCGAGGGAGAAGGAGGTCAACAAGGAGCCAAAGGAAATGCTGGGCGTAATGGAAATGAAGGTGCTATTGGATTCCCCGGAGATGCAGGCCGCAGAGGTTATCAAGGAGAAAAGGGTATTATTGGAGACGTTGGCACACAAGGAATAGGAGGAGAGTCAGGAATACAAGGCAAACAAGGGGCACCTGGTCCAGATGGAGAACCAGGTCTTAGCGGACGAATGGGAAGTCAAGGTGACAGTGGACGAGACGGTGCCCCTGGATTGGCTGGTAGCGCAGGAAACGATGGATCATCTGGTGAGCCTGGTCAACAGGGTGCTGTAGGAGATCAAGGGGCTGAAGGCGAGCGTGGTCCAGCTGGAAACATAGGTTCTCCTGGAATGAAAGGAGACCAGGGTAATGCCGGAAAAAATGGATTTGCGGGTAATACTGGTGCTCCAGGTGATATTGGAGAATCTGGCTCTCGTGGAAGAAGAGGTCCAGTTGGTGACCGAGGCAGTGCTGGTGCTGCAGGAAAGAATGGCAAAAAGGGTCCAACTGGTGCTATTGGAACACCTGGAGCAATTGGAAATCCTGGTTTCCCGGGTCGTCAAGGTTCTGCTGGCCCATTTGGCCAAACGGGAGAGCAAGGTCCATCGGGTGTAATTGGTTCAGATGGGCCTCAAGGAGGAGCTGGAGAGCGTGGAGTTAAGGGTGCTATTGGTCAACGTGGAGAAAAAGGCCAAAGAGGAGACGTTGGCAGTGAGGGAGATTATGGTTCTCAAGGTGAAACTGGACCACCAGGACTAAAGGGACAACAGGGTGAAACTGGTGAGGCAGGTCGAAGTGGAGCGGCCGGAGCTGACGGTGAAAAGGGTGCAGTTGGGGGCCAAGGAGAGGTTGGAGATCGTGGCGAACCTGGTCCAATGGGTCCTCGTGGTTTAGAAGGTCCTTCTGGTTCCGCTGGAGATATTGGATTTGCTGGCATACCTGGGCAATTGGGTGAACCTGGATCTGAAGGCACAACTGGAGAACCGGGAGATACAGGTCCACTGGGTGCAACCGGAAATCCTGGACAACCCGGTTCACAGGGTGAGAAAGGATCAGCTGGTTTGAATGGACGTAATGGTCGAATGGGAAATCAGGGACTTCAAGGAGCAAATGGTTATGCAGGGTCACCTGGTGCAAATGGAGTAAATGGTCGGGCCGGAGCAGCTGGAAAAAGGGGTGAAGAGGGAGCCCGAGGTGTTCAGGGAATGGTCGGCGATGTTGGACCAGCAGGAGTGTCAGGTTCTCCAGGAACCGTGGGTAGAGTGGGTAGTAAAGGACAGCCAGGTGTTAAAGGAAAATCAGGGCAAGAGGGAAATGAGGGTATTGAAGGTGAAGTAGGAGTAGATGGGGAAATTGGGAGCAAGGGTTCAAAGGGAAAGATTGGTG
>ERZ1738539.93-NODE-190-length-9535-cov-6.817932_pt1 | contig 9535 bp, 4 predicted proteins | sample MGYA00581726_ERZ1738539 | MGnify/ENA primary metagenome ERZ1738539 (study PRJEB40740, sample SAMEA7388102) | Antillogorgia bipinnata | biome: Marine coral reef biome; feature: Environment associated with an aquatic invertebrate; material: Seawater | host... | reverse complement strand
CGAAGGATTAACACATAATATTTGTAAGTTATTATTGTTAGCCCTCTCGTGATGGTCCAGGAACTCTAAAGAAAATATTATATTTACATTTTTGAAGGATTGGTGATGTTAAGGATAATAAAATTATAAGAGTTCCTGGCCTAGCAAAGGAAATATCAATAATATATTGTGTTAAAGCTGAAGGAGATATAGAATGTAGGATTATAAGATGAAAAGCTTCCAGATAAATCCATTCTCTTATCCTCAGATCCTAGGCGTTATCAATGAAGAGCCAATATAATCTCTTACAGGACTTTTCCAATCTAATCTCATTACCACTCCCTTTGGGTTACACATGGCGGTCGAAAGGAAGGTTTACACCCATAAAATTCCTAAATTAATGGTTGATTTTTGATTTTATGATGTGTTTTAGGATAGGATTCTCCCCGGCTGGGCCACTGCATTATTTTCCTATCAATTACGGGAGGTTACGGTCAGGGAAGATACGATTAAAAGATTTATAAAGGTATTTTGGGGGCCTCCACTGACACAATCTAATAAAATCTCTTGCAACAGACCGTCTAGCGAGGATAACACAAGGTAATATTGTCCATCTATAAGGTCCAGCACACTCCCGTCACCCTGTATCCACTATTAATGCACAAGAATCCCGATTAAATATGCTAGATTTATTGGTTCTTATTGGTTTTTTAGCATGCCAGTCCAGGAATCTTCATTAAATCTTGGGTCTCTACACCGTAAGGAACCAAAGAAACCAATCATTCAAGGTATTTTATTATGATTCCCTTCCTAAAGGTGTACCAGCTGGTCTGTTTGCCAGGTAATTATTAATAACAAAGTAATGTATGGGAAGGTTATTACAGACCAGCGGTTACACCAGGAAACACAGAAATAATAATAATTTTAGTGTATTTTTGTAAGGCTTGGCGAAAGAAGTTCATTCTAAGGTAAAAGATAAGATTAAAAAGTGTATTGACAAGAACCAAGCGTGAAGGTTTTTATAGATTACATAAGCATGAACATGGAGGGAACGGTCTAAGGGTTAGTACTCAAGTGCCAATTAAAAGTCAATTCTATGTTGACTAGCCGTTCCCTCCCATACAGAATCCTAAATCAAGAAATCAATGGAATGAAAAGGATAATAATGGAAACTTCTGGAGGCGGTATAAGTTTCAAGAGATTTTTACAGTAATTTCCTTGGTTTTTAGCTTATAAGATAGCATATTGTCCAATAGTAAACTAGCAAGATAAAAGTCAAAGATTATTCCATCTAAGCTCTCTTCAATAGCAATTCTATGTCAATGGGTGATCAATAAAGTCCAACGGGTTCCTGCTTCTGGTGGGTAAAGATAGGATGGATCATAAAGTAAATTTAATTGAAATAATTCTGAATTAATGGTCACTAATAATGCATCCTTCCTCGTCATATAGGTTCCCACTTCCCAGAGTTTTCCACAGATAAATAGCTGATAATGGGAGGCCCTGGGGCAAAGATACCAACAATTTTCTACTTTTATTGGTTTATTAGTGTATTAATGGGCCAGGGCCTCCAGAAGTTATAATTATTATAGTTTTATTATTATCTTTTCTTAGGATTACCTTAATGGCCAGCTGCTCCCTACACTGCTCAATAATTATCTGGTTTTATCTTTATAGTCTATTGGTGAAGGGATCATTAATATCATTCCTTCCACAATAAAACCAGATAATGAATCCTGAGATAATTTTGGATAGAACTTTCTTAATAATGGAGGGTCCCAACATAAAATACCTTTAAAATCCTTAAATATTTTCATCCTTTAGGGACCCTCCAAGCCAAAGATTTCATTTATAATCTTAAGGTTACAGTTTTCTCTCTTCATAAGCTTCCAGGACTGATTATACCTTGGAGGAGAGGATATGTAAGACCAGAAACCTTTCAGTTTTATTAGCTCTCATCATATCCTTCTCTAATAACCCAATTATCTTATTTACTCGGGTCCTTCCACGGCCTGGTAATTACTAATCTTACATTGTCTTCTGCTTCCATAATATCATCCAAACCTTGCTATCGAGTCTAGAGATTTCCTACGTCCACTTTCAAGGAGAAATGAATTAGGAGAAGATTATAGGATATTTTATTATAGAATTACTAGCCAATACCCTATCTACCAAGGAATAATCCATAAAAACAGAATATGGGTCCCTCTAAGTCTTCTAATCCATCCTTTGTTAACGGGTGAAGCGGTGTAAGGAATTATTTATTGGGATGGAAGATTAATTGTATGTTGGTGGCACCGCTTCTGAGTCTATGATCACGGGATAAAAGTATAATATTTATTTTGATTTCTTCTTCTATATCTTATCTTCTTGCTAGTTTCTACGGCCTATGATTGTCTGATTGTTAGTGTACAGCCTCCAAACACAGGTAAAAATATTAATAATTTTAGGTTTTACACTGCCAAGGGCCCAGGGGCGGAGCCTATAAATTTTATTAATTTGGTTCTATCGTCTAGTATGGGCCCTTGGAAACACTAAAATTATACTAATAATCTCTAAGAAATCTGATGGCCAAGACACTATAATAATCACTGAAAATCTCTTGGGAGAACCATAAAAGCTATCAAAATTATAACTTATTATCTGGTAAAATCTTGGTACCTTTTTGGGCCGACAGTAAGTTTCCTTGTCACTAAAAATCTAATTGTCTTTCATATCCTTAACACGGCCTCACGGTCACAATATCTGTAAAATCCTCGTTTCTGAGATTATTTCCTGCATTCTTCATTGCCATTCCCTCATATTTTATTTATATTATTTATTTTATTACAGATTTCTATTGGGAGGCCCTACATTTTCTATTGACTTTTCCTTCCTCCACAGGGGCCTCCAGACTACCTAAGAAGCTTCAACAATAATATTTGTTCTTACAGGGTCTTCTTGCCATCCATAACAGGTTTTGTCTTTTAGGTGCCTTCCGGGGTAAATCTGTTATCATTTTATCTTTCATGCCATTAATTTATTTTTATTTATCTTATGGGCTTTAGTGGCTTAATCTCAAGAAACTTGTATTTTTAATGGTTATTTCTCCCACTAAAGCCACTTCACATATTATATTTGCATTTTTATTATATTTATTCTGGTTGGACATTTCATTATATTTTCTTATTTCTTTGTGTTACACGGTCAATCAATATTCTATTTACCTTTCCTTTTTGGTAGAGATTACTTCTTGGATGTGATTCAACAGTTAATTATTAATGAAAAAGTGAAGAATTTCTTATATTATTTGTATTATCTGGCCCTATATTTTCATTATTTCTTTCATTGTATCTTCTATTTCTATAATCTCTGGTGTAGGTCCCGGAAGGTATTATCTTAGGTTAAATCTCGTCATCCGGGACCTCCACAATCATATATTTATTAACCGGGTTACCCAGTATACACCTATTAATCTTAGGAAAAAGAGTGGTAACCCGGTAATAAATCTTCTAAATAATTGATTGAACATGAAGGTAGCGAGGGTTGGTAAGGGTAATTGCTTATGAGTTTATGGCTGTCGGGGGCTACCTGCATTTATAATAGATTTCCATACCCTCTTGGACATTCAATCGTATCGGAAGGAAGCATAAGAGCCTAGAATCATAGAATTACTAATAATCAAAGGTAGACCAAGGAAATCTTTTAGGGGACAATGAATGCTGAGATTTCCTTGGACTTACATAAGTCTCCAACATTAATGGGCCATAGAATCCTCCCGTCTTACACCAATAATCACTTAAAATTGTATATTTATGGACGATTCTATGGGTGATCCCTTGCACAATCCCTTGTAATAATAATAAAATATGGGAAGTCATGGAAGGGATAATAGAGACAGATGACCGACCGTCCAGTGAGATAGGAAAATATAAATAGTTGTTACGGTTGGTGGTTAATCCTTCCATAAATATCCTAAATAAAATATTAAATTTATAGTCACCAGTCCCGTAATATTCCCTTATAAAACCTCAAAAACCTGGAAATATACTGGAGGGAGAGGCTGGTAACCATCTGTTTTCCCTTACCAGACTCTACCACAAAGGGGTTCCACTACGTTACCACAAGGGAATAAGGCTCGGATAATTAGGAATTTATTTGATTAGAAGTCTTTGCACTCACCCATATCTGGAGAGGACACAACCACTAAAGATTATTCCATTGTAAAGTATACCAGATTATATATATTCCGGGTCTTTTAGGATTCCTTTCAGCCTCTTATGTTCCCATTATCTTATATTTTTATATTATTTATTCCCATTATTGATTGACTCGTATTTACCATTAACTTTCAAGATTTAATTCTTTGTTTTACCCTTCTAGAGTTAACCAGCTACCACAATTATCAATGAATATTTGTAAGTTATTACCTTATATACCCTTACAGATTATTCCTTAGAGACGCCATATCCCTTCTATTGTTTATTGTAGGTGGAGACTATTGGATAAGGATAAGGAAGGCCTAACAGAGCGTCCAAGATCCGGTAACGGGTGTAACAATAATAATATTTTAAAGATTTTAGGATATGGACGCTCTTCATTCTATTATCTTGGTTTTCTAGAAGGTTTATCCGTGAAAGTCCATTGATTGCCTTATAAACTGGACCTGAAGACTGATAATTATACAATAAAATCCTAGAATTACCAATATATAATCTTGAGTATATTTGCCAGATCTTACAGTGACTCAACTCTCAGAAATGAATCTTATGGATCCGTGGAAAGATCTGGCACATAGATGGCTCGGTTGATGGTAGCGAAGCGGCTTTAGTAGGTGAATCAATAGTAAGTTCCAGTAAATTTAATCCTAATTATCCCTTCCATATAGGCTCCGCCACTGACTTAATCTCAGAATCTATTAGAAGATATAATCTTGGGTTTTACACTGACAATAACCTTAATAACCGGTGAAGATAATAGGAAATTATTGATTATGGTAAGTTCTGTTGGCTCTTTCTAGTGTAAAAACTATAAAACTATTATAATTTTATGAGTATTTTGGCACATAGATGGTGGCGGTCCAGCCAGGGGCAACCAGAGAGATGAAAGCCAAATAAATCCGTTTCCTAAGGTAATCCTAGGTAGATCTGCTTGCCCGGTAAGGAACTAATAAATAAAATAATTTTGTTAATGCGGCGGTTGAGGCTAGAGCCAGAGGTCAAGCACCAGTCGGTAGCCAAGTAATCTTCAGTTTTCTTATAAAATCTAATACCATTAAATTTATTATTTAATTTGTACTTACCAGGGCCTTACAGTCCACAGATTATTATGGAATTCTTGGATAACTCACTCCAGGTACCGTGTAATAATCCTTAGTTACGACCGGCCAGAAACCTTTAAGTTATTATGATGGGATTAATAGGACTTCCACACCAATAAGCTGTTTAATCTGGACCGTGTGTTTCTGAGAAGCTCTTAGGAAAGCGTCTAATAACCCAAACATAAGATTAAATCTATAATTTATTATCTGGTGTACCTTTCTCACCTTTGTTACCCTTAAAAATCTTTACTAAGAATTCATTTTCTTGTCTTATACGTTATGGGCCCTTCAATATTCTTCTCTCTTCTGGGATATGACAGGACTGTTACCTATTAATCATAAAATCTATTAAATATGAAGTGAGTGAAGGTAATAAGAGACAATAGAAGACCTAAAAACTGTAATATTTTTGGAGATTATTCCATAGATGGTGGGGGTAGCATCGCGGAACCCAAGAGGGTTCCACTACCGTTACCCTTTTGGGTAGGGACCACTATAAACTCAAGAAAGAAGATATTATTTGTATAATCTTTGGTCTGTTAAGGAAGGTCCAGAATGCCCAATCGGTGGAATGAATCTTCAATCGACCATCATCCGTCAGCCCTATTAACTCCTAACTTTCCTCACCAAAGATTGTTCACTCGGGGATATAGATGGGCTGACGTAATCCAATCAAATAAAACATTAAAATAAAATCATAATATTGTATTTGGATAAGATCTGGCGTAATAATCCTATCTTCTGGGTATTGGTCCCTTTGGTCCTATCGTAATTCAATTTTTGTGCCATCTTCTCAGGATTCAATAACCATAAAGTCTTGTATGAGGATAACACCAGCTGTAGAACCTAGCATAAGATTTCCAGCTCCATGTCCAACTTGTAACCTCTTCTACCCGTCTGTGGGATCGCTTAGAATGGGAAAGACAAGATTATATTTATTGGAGGATTTCCCACAGACGGACGCCGGAATGCATTCAGAATCTTATCTTGGAATCATATTATCCGGTACAGCCTAGTATAAGATCATGAAAGTCATTGGAAGTACCTGTAAAATCCTCTATTATTAAGATTATTTCCATGGCATTATGCGTGACTCCAGAAGGAATTATATTTATATTGGTTATTATTGGTCATTGCCTAGGAAATCTCACCATAAATTACCTAAATTCAACATTAGATTCTGGTGGTTAGTAAGTCCAAAAGCCTCTTCAACAAAACTTACTGTAGGTTATCTATTTTATATGGGCTTTTGCCTTGACAGACCTTAGGATTACAGAATAAAACTCTAGAAAGAACACCAGAAAATATAATGAATTTATATTATTACAGGGTTTTCTCTTATAGAAGGACAAGATTCTATGCTTCTTAGGTAGCGCCAGCGTCCCTCGGCTGATGGGGGGCTTAGTATATGATGGTGGTAGCGGTTCCCTACCCTGTTGTGGTAGCGTGATAAGTGGCCACAGAAACTCTAAAATTACAGGTTCTTCATTCATAATACGGGATACTAAAGGTAAAAACTTAAGAATTTTAGAGTTTATATATGAGGGTAGTGAGAGGTAGAAGAAGAAGATACAAATAATAAAAATTAATGAATTATATTTTAATATTAATGGATTCACTAGCGACATTCCTCTCATAAGATTTTTATTGAATATTAATGGTTAATCATAGAATGCCGCTACCTTATTGTCCTATTAATTACCTAAGGACTCTTATCAAAGATTATAAAAGATTGATTCCCTGGTACCTTCACCCCTTATTGATGAACTCATAGAAGATAGAACCGACTCCAGAAATAAACTAGGAAATCCTTTGCCACAGAAGGAACCTGTAATGGATTGTAAGAACAAGATTTAAAATATATGAGATTTAGACCCAGCAGAAGGATGAAAGGTATAAGATAAGAAAGGTAATTAATAATAAGTTAAAGAAATAATGGAAATAGGAAAATAATTAAGTTTTTTGAAGTTTTATGATTATTAGACCCGCTTGCGAGAGGAAAAGACACCATATAACCGGTTACCAGAGAATCCTTTCCTGTGGGTTTACTAGAAGATGAAAAGCTTATCCAAAAGGTAAAAATATAAGAATTTTAACGTTATAGTTGGCCCCACAGAATTCAGGTTGGAGCTTAAGGTTAGGAAGATTAGGACCAGAGGCTACACCTAGCATAAAAGAGTATTTGTAAGGTAATTAAGGTTGGTACGCTTAGGATGATCCCAAACATGAGAGGAAGGAACGAGTGCAAAAGATAAAAGTCTTTCTATTCCGTCTCTGCTTGTCTCGCTAACCCTTAGGTCCCAAAGATTATTACATTTTTAATGTGTTTTTCCTTCATTAAGGGTGTCCCAAGCGGATAATATTGGCAAAAGGTATAAAATAATAAAAATAATATATTTACTGTCTTCTCCCTCGCTTGGGACGCCTAGAGACGGCTTAGAAAACTATAAAACTAAGAAATAATTGGTATTTAATAGGTGCCACAGGCGTGTCTACTGTTAAGATTTCTTGGAATATTTGTAAGTTTTTTCCCTTTATAATCAATAAAATTATGAGGATATGTTGGGAGTTAGTATGATAGGATTCCTTGCCACAGATTATTACTGAAGGTTAGTCCCGCTTACTGCATGGGTTCTCGGATGACATGTCCTTGGTTACCCGGTAGAGACTCTTGGCCATACGCTGACGCTAGACTCACCACTAAGAATCAATTTATTTTGACTTTCTGCATCCTATCTTCTATCCTCACTCTCTCTGGTGGCGGATGATCTGTCCAAAAGTCAATACAAAATTAAGCTTTTTCACCTATAAAGAGAGACCAACCCACCGTAAGATAAGAAATTATTGTTATTAGTCACGTCCTAGCTCCTTCAGTGGTTATTAGGGTTCCTTCCCGAGATTCACAGGAAATTGACGTCATTTCTAGACTAACTTACGGGCCAGAGGCTAGCGCTACACCTTAAATTTCTATATTCTTGATTCTATTTTCTAAGTTCTTTTCTGTGGTTACCTTCGTCCCATTCTCAGTTTCAATTCCTTGAGTTACTAATAATCCTTACTAAGAATAAAAGAATGAACCAGTGGACCCTTCTGTTGGTTATCCCTCTTACAACAGAAACACCTTCAATAGATTTATCTGTAAAACTCTTCACCAAATAAGGCAAGAAAGAAGGAAAGGATACCAAAGAAATTAATAAAAGTTATGTGAGTTTTAAGGACAAACATAGGATACGAAAGGTAAAGAGAATCTTGGGACTAACCGTGTAACAGAAGAATTAATAAAAATATAAGTTTTATAAGGGGCAATCCAGGTAATCCCAAGAGACGAAGACACTAAAAGTAAAGTTTATTTTCTGATTTTAAAGCCAATCAAAGGTAAGATCAATTCTATCTTCCGAGTACCCATACAGGATTTAAGCTCTAGTTTTTATGGATTGCCGGTCGGATGATAAGTCTAAACCTATAATAATCCATTATAAATAAATAAGATTTTCTTAATATTATCTCCCAAGGGGTGGCACTGTAAACCCCAAGATTAATCTTTTCATTATATTATTTTATTGGCATTTCTCTCGTGTTACATGGTCAATCATATGCTTCTCTTATAGGCGTCACTATACACTCATATCTATCTTCTTGTCATAACTTCTGTACCAAGCGGTTACCACATTTTCAAGTTATTTTCAGTCTTATTAAGTCTCTGTAACCGTCATATTTGTACCTATAATCCCTTTACTCTCCTAAATAATATGTGACATTAACTTGTAACCTTTAGAGCCTAGAGAATACTGTCGGCCTTACCCTTTCCTCTTGATCCGGTCCCAATATGATGGTTGATCTTGGATATTTATGCTAACCGTGCCATCTTTTGCATAGATTGCCTTATAAAATTAGTAATTACAACAGCTGGTTCACCCCGGGAGGCTCCAGAAACCTTAAATTTAATATCTTATTTTCTTTATGCGTCTTTTGGTTTACACTTGCCAGATATAAAAATTATTGACTTTTTCATGTTAATTCCCAGGATTACTCGGTATGGATTATCTGATATCTGGCCAGCCTCATGTACAAGCTACCTTAACCCAGCACAAGATATTAAATATATATTTTGTATTATTTGTAGGTTTAAACTCTTATGTTTTTATTGGATTATTTTGTATTATTATGATATTATATTGTCCCGCCGCCTCGTTTCCAAGGATTTTATATTTATTATTTGTCTTTCTGGATTCTCTTATTATATTTATTATGTGTTAT
>ERZ1738539.76-NODE-158-length-10170-cov-5.295699_pt1 | contig 10170 bp, 1 predicted proteins | sample MGYA00581726_ERZ1738539 | MGnify/ENA primary metagenome ERZ1738539 (study PRJEB40740, sample SAMEA7388102) | Antillogorgia bipinnata | biome: Marine coral reef biome; feature: Environment associated with an aquatic invertebrate; material: Seawater | host... | reverse complement strand
CCGCAAATTTTATTACATACATAGTTTAGAATCAGCAGAAATTGCCTATCATCTGTATTCTACATTTTAACAATTCACCATAATTTAACTACTCGAAACTCGGTTTTCATTCAGCGAACAGTTTTATTCGCTGTCTTAATTCTAAAACATTATCGAACTAGAATAAATAGTTTCAATAAACATATACTATAAAACATACAATTAACTAAATAGTGGATTTGCTTCTTTTTTCAAATAATCTTTGCCTGTTAGCATATTTGATGTTTCCAAGAGACAACCAGGCAGCCGTGGACGCCTTGTGTTTAGACACCGCTTACATGAGATGAAGACAAAATAAGAGCACAACGAATACAGAAATTGTGAAAAGAATGACTCTAATTCCTTCACGTATTTTAGAAAATAAGTTAGGAGAGTTCTACCAAATGCCAAAATAAAATCTCTAAATCAGACATGTAAACAACAGGTTAGAAACAACACTGTAATGAAAAGATAAACGGTCATGCTAAAACCAGGCGTACACGACGTCCTTTTTGTCGGCAACTTTAGTCGGCCGATTTTTATCGGACGTTATCAAATTGTTTTCATATTATCGGATTCAAATCGTTCGACTAAAATCGTTTAAAAATGATGTCGCACACCCAACGATTTTGTCGATCGAAAAATATCGGCTTACAAAAATCGCGTTGTGTGCGCCCGGCTAAAAACTTTATTCTGGTCCTATGTAAACGCCAGTAATCCACATGGCATACAAATGAATTCTATAGGAGAGACTGCTCCCTGTATTCCTTGACATGATGGTTGTGCGGAGTCGATAATTATTTTTTCTTCCTTTGCGCATTAACTGTTAAACAACTCTTGCAACATCTTCGTTTCCATCGTTTGTACAAGCACAGTTCACTCAGAGATGGTTTCAGAAAAAGGCGACAGAAATACTCGTCTTTTATGGCTTGTTGACATTTTCTTCTTGATGGTGGCTTTATATCATCTGGTGAAGACGGGCATTTATTCAGTGCGCATGTTGTAAATGTCTCCGGTTTCGTCGTCCTATCGCAGCCCTGGGTTAGATCACGTGAGTCTTTGGTTACGCAATGCACATTTCTGCTTCGCAATCCTCCGCCACACGAAACTGGACACACATTCCATTCACCAGTTTCCCATACTTTACATGAAGGCATTTGACAAGATTTGCGTCCTAAAGGTTTCTCTCTCATTTTGCAAAACCTGTCACCACCTTCGCACCAAACTCGTCGAGACATTGTTCCTTTCTTGCACGAACCTTGACACTGACTCCACTCTGCTATTTTCCATCGTGGACATTCAACCGCACAGCGCTGTTGTCTAACTGGCCTTGTTTTCTGATTGCAAACTCGTCTGTCCTCCCAACTGCATTCTACAGTTCGAAATCTTCTGCCTTTCGGACATTTCCGCCCTTTAATTGGTTTGCATGCTGTCCAGTTACTAACAATCCATTCAGGACATGCTACGTCATTGCATATCTCATGGCTTGCAGGTTTTGTGCTTTGGCATGAAAGAAGAGAACCTCCGCTGCATTGTACCGTTCGAGTTCGTTCCCCAGAGCCGCAAGATTTTGAACATTCACTCCAATTGCCAACGCTCCATTTCGGACAGGACATTACACCGCAATTTTGCTTGGATAACGGTTTACTTTCATCTGGGCATTTACCAACATGACTATTTTTACATGTAACAGTTCGAGTCTGCGTTCCACCATCACAAGATTTAGAACATTTCGACCATTGACCAACTGACCATTCTGGACATGGTACTTCGCTACATTGCATGGTCTTTTCTGGTTTATTTTTCAATAAACAGGGACCAATATGACTGTTCTCACATGTGACAGTTCGCGTTTTAACACCACTATTACAGGATTTAGAACATTCCGACCATCCTCCAACTGACCACTTTGGACATGGTACTTCGCTACATTTCCTTGAACCAGTGGGTTTGTATGTTACGAAGCAATCACCAGCATGACCGTTCTCACAAATTACAGATCGTGTTTGAATGCCACCGCCACATGACCTCGAACATGAAGACCATTGACCAGCAGACCATTTTGGACATGGTAGCTCACCACACGAATTAGTGCTCTCTGGTTTTTGACTCTCAATACACGTACCAACATTGCTGTTGTTACAAAAGACAGTTCGCCTCTGAATTCCATTTCCACAAGATTTCGAGCATTTTGACCATTGACCAACTAACCATTTAGGACATGGTACATCAGCGCAGCTCTTGCTGCTTATTGGTTTATCTTTAAGCAAGCATTCACCAACATGGCTGTTGTTGCAAATCACAGTTCGTCTTTGAGTACCACCATCACAAGATCTAGAACACGCAGACCATTTACTAGAAGACCATATTGGGCATGGAACATTACTACATGTTCTGGAATCGTCAGGCATATCTCCTAAAATACATTCACCAACATGACTATTGCGACATGTGACATTGCGTGTTTGGATACCACCATTACAGGACTTAGAACATGCTGACCACTCAGTAATTGACCATTTAGGGCATGGTTCATTACCACATGTCTGAGTGCGATTTGGCCTATCAGCTACCACACATTCACCAACATGACTATTGCGACATGTGACATTTCGAGTTTGTGTTCCACTATCACAAGATTTGGAACATTTTGACCAGACACTGACTGACCAATGTGGACATGGTAGTTTCCCGCACTCCACGGTCTCTTTTGGTTTATCAGATACCAAACATGCACCGACATGACTGTTGTTACATGTGACATTTCGTATTTGAACACCACCATCACACGACTTGGAACATTTTGACCACTGACCAACTGACCACTGTGGACATGGTAATATATTACACACCCGGCTAAAGGTAGGTTTGTCTTTGGTCAAACAATCACCAACACGACTATTGTTACATGTTACAATTCGCTTTTGAACGCCACCATCACAGCTTTTGCTACATCTTGACCATTCACCAACTGACCAAACTGGGCATGGTTCACTAGCACATGACTGGTTGGTAATTGGTTTATCTTTGGCTAAACACGCACCAACGTCACGGTTCTCGCACGTGACGGTCCGTACTCGAACTCCACCATCACATGACTTAGAACATTGCGACCATTCACTAACTGACCATTTTGGGCAAGGTAGTTCACCACACTGCCTGACGCTGTCTGGTGTATCGTTTACCAAGCATTCGCCAACATGACCATTCTTACATGACACTGTTCTTGATTGGATTCCACCATCACAACTTTTGGAACACTTTGACCATTCACCAACATACCATTCAGGACACGGTACATCACGACAACTCTTTGTACCTAATGGTTTTTCCATCTGTAAACATTCACCAACGTGCTTATTTTCACAACGTACAGTTCTGCGCTTTACTCCACCACCACAAGATTTAGAGCATTTCGACCAATTACCAACTGCCCATTTTGGGCAAGGCATTTCAACACATGTTTGGTTGGTAGTTGGTTTTTCGTCTACTGGACAATCACCAACATGGCTATTTTCACAGATGACATTTCTGATCCGAAAACCACCATCGCATGATTTAGAGCACTCACTCCACATACCAACTTTCCAGTACGGGCATGGTACATTACCACACGATTGGTTTGCAGGTGGTTTTTCGTCAACTGGACAATCACCAACATGGTTATTTAGGCATGCAACATTTCGAGTTTGTGTTCCACCACCACACGATTGGGAGCATTGTGACCATTCACCAACAGACCATTCCGGACATGGTACCACACCACATTCCTGATAGGTGCTAGGTCTTTCATTTGGTGGACATATACCAATGTGCCCATTCTCACAAGTAACAGCTCTTGTTTTCAAACCAACATCACAAGATTTAGAGCATTCTGACCATTGACCAACTGACCAATATGGGCAGGGTACATTATTACAGTCTTGTCTGTCCACAGGTCTGTTCTCTCTGTCACACGGGCCAATGTGATTGTTTTTACATGAAATATTTCGTATCTGAATGCCACCACCACAAGTTTTGGAACAACCAGACCACTCGCCTATCAACCATGATGGACACGCTATTTGACGACATCTCTTAACACCACGAGGTTTTTCCGCCACCAAACAATCACCAACATGTCTGTTTGTACAAAATACGGTTCTAACTTTTACACCTCCCCCACAAGATTTTGAACACTTTTTCCACGGACTAACTCTCCACTGTGGACACGGCAGCCAACCACAACTTTGATTCATTGGTGGTTTATCCTTCAAAAGACACTCACCAATATGACTGTTGTTACAATTTACAGAACGAGACTGTACACCACCATTACAAGACTTAGAGCAAGGTGACCATTCACCAACAGTCCACTCTGGACACGGTATATCCCTACATGCCACCATCGATGCAGGTTTGGTTTGCAAGTTACATTTTCCGACATGGTTATTTTTGCAGGACACGGTTCTATTCATTATTCCCCTACCGCAGGATTTGGAACATTTTGACCATGCTCCCACTGACCATTCTGGACATGGCACATCACCACATTTTCTGGCACTATCTGGCTTATGTTTAACCAAGCAATCGCCAATATGACTATTGTTACATGCGACAGTTCTAGTCTGTGTACCACCATCGCAGGACTTAGAACATTTTGACCATTGACCAACAGACCATTCAGGACATGGGACCTGACCACACTCCTGGCTAGTGGCTGGTTTACTGCTTTCTGGACACGCACCAACTTGACTATTGTTACAAGACACGATTCTGCTCTGTATTCCACCACCACATGACTTAGAGCATTTTGACCATAAACCAACAGTCCATTGTGGACAAGGTAGTTCGCCACATTTCTGTCTGGCACTCGGTTTACTTTCTTCAGGACATTCACCAACATGACTATTAGTACAGCTCACGTTTCTGCTCTGTATGCCACCATCACACGACTTAGAGCAAACACTCCAGAGTCCTGTATTCCATTGCGGACAAGCTAACTTATTGCATCTTTTGGCAGACCTCGGTTTGACCAAAATGTTACAGCTTGAATCACTCTTGCCGTTACAGTAGACAATTCGTATCTGGAAACCATTACCACAACTTCTAGAGCATGGTATCCACTCACCTACCATCCACACTGGACACTTACCAGAATAGCATGGTCGATATTCAACAGGTTTGGTGGAGTTTGAACAACTACCATCAATACAGGTTACATTTCTGCTTTGAGTCCCATTCCCACAAGATGCTGAACAACGTTCCCACGCGCCAATGGACCAGTATGGGCATTCTCGCTTCTTGCAGTACCGTTTTATCACAGGCTTGCTATCTGTGCACGTCTTAGGATCTATATCACTGCATCGCACATGGCGTATCTGAACACCATCACCACAGGTGGAGCTACACTCACTCCATTTACCAGCGACCCACTGACTGCAACTTGGCATCACGCAATCTTTTGTAGAAAGCGGCTTGGACGAACCGTCGCATTGCCCACCTTGGCATGAAACTATACGTCTTTGCGAACCTCGGCCGCATGTTACTGAGCAAGGACTCCATCTTCCAGTACTCCACTTGGTACAATGTGCTTCTTGACATAGTCTAACAATCTCAGGTCTATTCGTACAGTTTCGGGAATCAGGATAAATGCACGTGGCATTACGCGTTGCGTAGCCTACGCCGCATTTCGCTGAGCACCTTCCCCAACGCGTGATAATCCACGCATCACATTGCGGCACAAAACAATCCCGCGTTGACTCTGGCATCTCGACTTTGCTGCACAAAGATTCGTCATCATCACTACAGTAAACATGGCGAGTCTGAACTCCTTCACCACACGATACAGCGCATTCTCCCCAGTTCCCAGTCACCCATGCAGAACAATCTGGATTAAAACAAGGCCTGGTTACATTGGGTTTCTCGTTGAGATTACAGGAGTCACTCGGACATTGCACTGATCTTTGTTGAATACCTGAGCCACACGTTGTCGAGCACTCACTCCAGTTTCCAGTTTCCCATTTCATACACGGATTCTCACTACAAGGCCTTTCTGCTGCAGGTATATCTCGTTCACATTCTTCCTGAGTGGCAGCATTGCATATGATACTACGAGTTTGCACCCCAGAGCCACAGCTCACTGAACAGTCACTCCAGTTACTAAAGCTCCATATGGAGCACTCCAGCACGAAACACTTTTGGATACTTAGGGGTTTTATTTCTTTGGGACAGGGATTTGTAGGATCACTGCAAGTGATGTTCCGATATTGTGTACCCTGACCACAAGAGGCCGAACACATTGACCATTCGCTGGCTAACCACTCTGGGCACTCCTGAATCAGACATCGTTCCTTGTGCTTTGGTCGGGTAACAACGGAACAAGATTTAAAAGTACATACAACTTTACGCTCTCTGATTCCTTCTCCACAAGACGCCGAACAAGAACTCCATTGGCCAACCGACCAGCCAGAACATCGCTTTTGCAAACATGGTCGAACCATAGCAGGCTTTTCTGAAGGATTGCACGTGAAGTTTCCATGCCCATATTTACATGCAACATCTCTAGTCTCCAGTCCTTTGCCACACGTCACGGAACACTTACTCCAATCTCCTGTCCTCCACACTGGACATTGAACGCCAGGACATGCCTGGGTTGACACTGGCTTTTCATGTTGTCTGCACATGTTCTCATTGTGATGTTCACATGATACATGCCTGATCTGCGTACCATTGCCACAGCTCTTCGTACAATCTTCCCAGGGTCCTGTGCGCCACTGGGAACAGATGTTGCCCATACATGTACGGTTAGTGATTGGTTTGATTGATAAATCACAATGGGAAGCATTTCCTGAACATTCTATCAGACGATGTTGTAAACCAAGGCCACATAACGATGTACAATTAGCCCATGGATGAACAACCCAGCACAAAGGTTGATCACAAACAGTTGAAACATTTGGCTTCTTCCCAGGGCATTTTTTATCATCTATGATCTGTATAAGATCCAGCACAATCTGAGTGCACAGAACTGCTCGAAATTTAAGAGCATGACCACAGGTTTTTGAACACTCGTGCCACGCACCGACCCACCAGGTTGGCGGGCAGGTTTCTCCACGTCGGCACCGTCTTTTTCTGTAGCGAAATTTATTCTTACAAAATCTGGCGTCAACGACATTGTTCTCTTCGTCAACACAGTTCATGTCTCGTTTCTGTATGCCTTGTCCACAGGTGACCGAGCATGGAGTCCAAGGACTGTACTTCCAGTAAAAATATCGACGTTTTGTAGTTTCATTTTTCTTAACATCATACTGAACTTTGAGTCCAGTATTCTTGCCTTGGTAAAGAAGCAACACATGAAGGTCTTCAGTGATTGGTCCTTTGGTCTTAAAGGTATCCCTGTTATGTCTCCGAGAATAATGTCCACTAGCACCAGCTACATCATAGGCTCCACTCCATTTTATATACCAGTTACCGTTAAGATAGAAATCTCCTGAAGCCGACCTCAGGGCAAGGTAGTTAGGAGAGCCAGACGCTTCTTGAATGATAATGTTTCGAGACTGGGCCGGAATAACTAATGCTTCAACATAACCTTCTCCATGTGGTTGGTCAAACGATTCATGTCTTGTTTCACAAGTGCTGCCATCACCACGACAGACGCCACAACGATCCTCTCTAGCGCTCGAATGCAACTTTTCATCACAGCCTACATGCTCGCACTTTCCTTGAATGCATATATTCCTTGTGCCACGGTTACATGGAGTCCCATCTCCTGCTTGAATGAACTTTCGTATTCGGGAGCGACCATTTAGGACCACAGGAATGCAACGCAACTCACATGGATTCCTATGATCTTGAATAGCAGTCCAGTCGTATCTCTTGCCGTTCACTCGTAATGCTCGGAATTTTTCGCACTGAATTTGGATAGGATTGTTTGACCCTTCGGGGCATGACTGAGCGTTACATATTGTGTGTCTCTTCCATTCACCTATGCAGTAAGAACCACCATGTTCAGGTCTAGGAGAATTGCATTTTCGAGTTCTTCGCCTTACACCACGACCGCAGGATCGTGAACAAGCACTCCAATGCGACCAATCTCCCCAACTGCCATCAATAGGCTCATCCAGTTGAACCCTATTTACACACTTCCCTTTCAAACACCACTGATACTTTGTCTTACCACAGGGCGTTCCATCCAGCGTAGGAAAACCAGTAGCTTTGCCATAAAAACGTTTTGTGGCGCAATAACCACTGCTGTGCATGCACCAAAGTGTCGCACACAAAGCTTCCTCTTCTGCATTACATATGGTTGACTTGTTACCAAAGAACACCTTACACTGAGCGTCAGCATCGAATCTTTCCCCAGGTAACATACGCCGGGGTAACTTTGGCTCGAGGTCATTTGCTGGTTGATCGTTAAGACACCAACCCCACCCTTTGTAAAGGAATGATTTCATTGCTCTTCTACTGCATCTTGACCACAGTTGATCTGAGGGATCGACAACAAGGTTGCTAGCCATAATGTGATTACGAAGCCTAGAGCAACTGCTGTAATCATCGTCATGAAGAGCTCCAAGATTATGTCCTAACTCATGAGCGATTGTATAGACCAAAGTGAAACCGGTATCTTGATTAAAACTGCATTCATTCCCGGATGTACACATACCGTCCATGTTCGACAGGCCTAAAGTGTGACAAGGCGTGTACGAATTTCGACAAATATCTTTCCTTGTGACAAGTACTGCAGCATCAGCATGTTGAGGGTCTGAATCTGCTTGTGGATTAATCTTTTGGACCCAGCGACAAAAATTATTGAGCGATTTTCTGGCATGAGTGGTGATGTTTAATCCTTCCTCGTACTCCGTATCAATAATGATCATTCTGACTAAAACGACGTCAATGGCTGAACCAATACTGCGATGTTTAAACACCAGAGATAACATATTCATAATCGTGAAAAGATAGGTTTCCAAATCTCTGTGACTGTAATATTTTGTTAATGAAAAATCTGCGACAAGGAGAACCTCGATATGTTTCATTAAGCTAACGGCACGTTTACTTCGTCGCCTTACGTAAAAACCATCCACTTCTTCTTTGGCTTCTTCTTCAAAATCATCGCGACCCTGAACGTCTTCAACTGTAACACCACAAGCTGGCTCAGTTCCGTTCTTCTTCCGTTCCTCTTCGACAGATCGTCTGTAGATCACATGAGCATGTCCTTCGTCGAGTCCGCCGGGATCCACGCCTAATACGGGCTCAATAAAGAACTCTCTGCCCTGGTCAGCGCGAATCAAACCTGCCAATCCTCTGCAATTACTGATTGCCACCGAACTTTTCGTGTGGTTCCGAATTGAGCCAATAAAATGACAGCTCCTATCTGCACGTGTTCTCTTTCCAGATCTCCACTCGACCTCTAAACCAGAAACCATAAAGCCATTATTTGGTTTTAGTTCGAGATGGAATCGCTCATTCTTAAACGGAACGTGGTAATGGATCTCAGGTGTTTCGAGGGAACGTCTTGTACGATGGTGGATATCGTGGGATAAGAAGTTACCGTCGCTGTCGACAACGTAGGGAAAGACTATATGATGTTCTGCTGCAGCTTTCAAGACTTCCGCTTGATTTTTGTCCGTAATTTGAACAGGTAAATAAGACTGGCCAGAGGAAACAATGCCAAGGAAGATGACAACAAACAACTGTATTACAACTTCTAACATCACTGTCCACAATCCAAGAACAGATTTGACACCAACCGTTGCTAATTCTCAGCTTTCGTGACCTGCTTTCAGAAAAATGCCGCCGTGGCAATGCTACCTTGAATGTGCGCCCTTGACTTAGGCGGGTTTGGGAAGCGATGGAAAGCAGTATTAGCGCAACCGTCTCTCGTCACTCGCCAATAATACAGACAAAGCCATCGTCGTCTGATTGTTGACCTGCTAGGAAGAAATATAAACACCATCAATCCAACATAGCATTTTCTTGGAGGAAACCAGGGCTAAGAAAAAAAGAACAACACAATCTTGTCACATCAAATTGAAAGCCGTGCGCGTGAAAGGACTCTTGTATCCCAAAGTCCAAACTCCCCCACTAGATATGTTTTGCCAAGAAACGGTCGCTTTAGCCGGTGTTTGCAAAGGTGACCACGCTAGCCTGGAGATCTGATTTCATTCAAAT
>ERZ1738539.72-NODE-150-length-10384-cov-6.418918_pt1 | contig 10384 bp, 2 predicted proteins | sample MGYA00581726_ERZ1738539 | MGnify/ENA primary metagenome ERZ1738539 (study PRJEB40740, sample SAMEA7388102) | Antillogorgia bipinnata | biome: Marine coral reef biome; feature: Environment associated with an aquatic invertebrate; material: Seawater | host... | reverse complement strand
AATAATATCTGGCAAATAAAATAATAATAATATTGTAATTCCTTGGGATCTTGTACGAGAGGAAGCCAAGCCGTCTATAATGCCCAATCAACATTCATTCACTCATGAAGAAGTCCCCGCTACGCTACCCAAGACACAAACATTAATTTTAGAGTTTTAGAATGGATATGAGGGTAAAGAGCCAACCAGAATATTAATAATAAAAATATAAAATAGATTTCTTTGGAGGGAATTAGTAAGACAAATAACTTCCGAGCCAATAATTTCAAGATTAATTCACTGTAAAATTCACTTTATAATTCCCTTTACCAACCATATAATAACTAATCCTGTATCAAGAGTTAAGGATTTTACAGATAACCGTCTATTACAAAGAATTATTGACCATTAACTGCCAAGGAACAAATCATCCAAGAAGCATTCTATCTTTCATGGACATTACTGGTTAATATTGTCGGGTCTTTGATCATCCGAGTTCATGGATTTCCAAGATTTTCTTCTTTTAACCGGTGTTTTGGCTTAATATGGCCCCGAAAGGGAGCAGGAAGTGACTTTTGGCGGCAGGAAGTCCCTTACGGGTCAATAGACGCTGCGCTAGCCAAAAGGATTAATAGAATGATATCTGAGTGGCCATAAAGTCTAACAAAAACACCAAAATAATAATATGTTTAAAATCTTGGTAATCTTACGGCCAATAACCATATAATATATAATTTGTATAAGAGCTTTACCAACAAGAAGAAGGAGAGGATGAGGGAACCCGGGAACACATTGTGGCTGAAAGTGAGAAAGGAAAACACTTTATTATGGGTCTTTATGGTTAGTATTTTGGTTGATCTTCCCGGGATAATACTGTCCATAAAGTCATCTGGGTAAGTGAATCTAGTGTAAGAAACCTTAGAATTAATAATGAAGGAAGGAAATATGGAGCGGTTCTCAGTGGCATAAGCTTCTCTCATAAGCAATCAGTAGCCGGATGATCCATCTCAAGAAGAAATCCTGCTGTAGGACCTGAAAATGAGTCCCGAGTGGAAAGAATATAAGAAAATAAGCTCTTGCAAGGTAATCCTCATACAATATTAATAAAATATTATTTGTTTATTGTCCATAGCGAGGGCGTAGACCCAGCCTACCAACTGATGAACCAATATGTGACAGGAAATCAGATAATAAATGTAAATTAATATAAAATTATAATATGTTTAATCCAAAGACAAGCCATAGAATATACGATTGAAGGTATAATAATAATCCAAATATAAATAGAATGATAATAATAATAATATGAGGAGACCGGCAAACCAGAAGATAAATAATAGACGGATGAAGGTAACGAAGGCAGGGAATATACTAAAGGCACTCAGAAACTAATAATAATTTATAATTTTTATCTTTTAATGGCTTATCAGTGGGTCTTAGTCCTCCTATCCTTACGGGTTATTTGTTAGAGCTTTTGGTGATGATTCCTCGGTAGATGTGGGCCAGCCTTAACCCTTTATACAGTAATATGCATGCCAGGTAATACCCAAAAAGCAATATAAAATGAAATAATATTTGGTTAGTAATCCCATGAAGACTGAACCCGTTATCCATTATTATTTCATGAAAGTAACAATTAAATCTTGAATGCTTCCTTCCCTCCCACTGGACTCGCTATGGCTTCCTCCGTTCCTACGGCTTACTAGAAGATAAAAGATTCTTGGTAAGGGTCTTAGAGGTAGGGCTAGCGAGTACAGGCTACACCAATTATAAAATATTATTAGTTATACCTTCTATGGAATAAAAATATGGGATTTAAGCGGCTGGTATCAACTTCTGATTGACTTTCTTCTTCACTTACCTCACATTATCCGTTACCAGCCGGCCTTAATAATTATAGAATTGTATTATTATTATCTTAGGAGGGTACGCCAGGCTTGACAGGGAGATGAGATCAGAGATTTCCACATTAGATTGCCTGCCTAGGACCGTACCCTCCCTCTATAATCAATAATTGTATCAAAATTTATGTTAATTCTTGGTAGATAAGCCGTTTACAATTGGAAATTAATGGTATTTTATGGGGGGGAGAGGTGAAAGAACTTACGATGGGAGAATTATTCCTGATTGGTATGGTGTAAAGGAGCCAGCACACGGCCACATTAACCACTAAATTTATAATCTTTTCTTATTATTTGGTCACTGCTGGCTCCCTCTCCCCCTAACTGTACCAACTTTAGAATCTATGATCAAGCGTTTCTACCCTTAAATCCTATATAAAACCATAGAAATCTGATTGACTTTTTCACCCGTTCTACCATATCCTCCAGCAGAAATCCTATTAATAATCCCTTAACTTAGCGTCACTTTCAGGTTGAATCGGTTGGAAAGGTGGAATGATTTCTGGGAGGATATGATTACGACAAGTTCCAAGATACAATATTTCCAGAAGTTTTATTAGGTTGGCGGAGTGATGGAGAGAGTAAACAAGAGGGTAGCGGGGCGGAACCCTGTTGGGCCGGGACACTCCGCTATTTGGCTATTACACCCGGCTACCGCAAGAGAGAGACGTATTATTACCGCTAGAGAGAGACGGGTGAGTGAGTCTTTGATAACAGTCCTTAGGATTACTCCCCCGTGTGTCCAACCTCAACCATAAACCCTAGAAACTCTTATATTTTTATTGATTTTCATGGTTTATTGGTCTGTTCTCCCTTCAACCGAGTCTAGATTTCCTACATTTTCTGAGATTTTTATGGATTTATGGGTAGCGCCAGCGTCTATAACAGCTTATTTTTCCATAATTATTTGTATTTATAAGGGTAATTATCTGTTAAATCTGGTAAGTTAGTAAGCCACATAAGAAGATTAAATCCAAGAAATAGAGTGTACAGATAAGAGAATTTGGTAAAGATTTTTATGGACTTATATAACTAATAATTATAGAAATATATACAAAATAATAAATATATAATGATAACGAGACCCACAGGCGAGAGAAAGATTAATAATTTCATGATATTTTCCAGGAATGAGCATTAATAATCATTCAACCGTTTCCTCTCATAATTCCTTTCCAGTAGGCTAGGGCTAGTAAGATTACCTGGAAAGACTCAAAGATTTTATACTTTTAAGGCAAGGGAACCCCCCAGTAACCTTAGAAACCCAAAAGGGTTCCACTAACGTTACCCAAGTTAATCTCATGTTAATATCAGGGTTCCCGGGGTCTCCAATGGATCCAGAAGGATTAATAATTGTAGAATTTTATCGTTTTTTAGAAGATTTTGTAGATAGAATGAAGATCCATTGGAAGGATATGAGGTAGAGGCTACCAAGAGAGTTAAGATTTTTATGGATGGACTAGCCGCTACCGAGTGTAACAAGCTGGAAAGGATTGGATGATAGAAGATAGAACACGTAAGCCGACCCAAAGGCTCTATGCTCATGAGTTTTATTCTCTTACAAGTGCTGCATTAACTTATTTACTGGGATTTCTTAGTTCATTTCCAGTTAATAAACTCACAAATTCTATATCTTATGGGTAAATCTTGTAAGTTTTCTATAGGAATAAAGGATGAAGCCAGCATGAATGGATTGACCCGGGACTAGCTTCACTCACTAACTTACCCACTGTAGGAAGAATATTGCATTTATAATAGCATTTACTAGCCGAGCCCTATTATATAATTTCTGATTCATTCCTAAGGTTAACATGGCTCGCCCTGTGGCTCGGCCCCTAACACACCTAAATAAATACAAAATAAACTGATATTATTGTCCAGCTGTAGTAAGCGTAGAAGGACCAAGACCCAGAATCCTAGCGTAACGCTCCTAAATAAACTAATGAAATCTTATCTTTTACCCTTCCATTTCCTATTTCCATTGCCTTTTCTCTACCATTATGCTTCTATAAACTCAAAAGGAAAGGGAAATAGGAGACGAGTGTACCAGTAATTACCAAAAGTTAATTCTTGTATGATCCCGTGTAAGAAGCTTTATTAATAAGAAATATAATAGATAATGGAGGGCCGTACCGAGGGACATGAGCTTAAACCCAACCAAATATCACTAATTAATCCCATAGAAACCTCTACAAAAAACCTAAATAATAAAGTTTTACCTTTGATCTCGGCTAATACACCCTCTGTTTCTCCCCATTCGCTAGCTTGTCTAACCGTCTAAACACTTTAAAATTCATAATATTTTTATTTTATTATTCTGTCTCTAAGGATAACATGTGATTGAAGGTATAAAAAGTTAATTTATGATGTAAAAAGTTATTAATGTTATCCTAGCCCTCACCTTAAACTCATTATTTATTCCTAATCTGTAGGAGCCGTCTCTAGGCACATAAATCCCTTAAAATCATATTATTCTAAGATTTTTTACTTATTTGTTGGTAGGTAGCCTGTTAGCCAGGGAGAATGCAGCGGTCGTAAGCTTGGTGTCTTCCTCTCCCTTCGGGTGCCTAGATGTAACGGATAATTAATAAAGATTTCATATATAATAGAATCCTATATCCTGCTCCTATCAACATTTCTTTCCTCTTTCTAGTGTAAAATCTTCTTAAAAATGGATTATTTATTGGGTTTGGTCTTACTGGATTTATACATTTTATTATAGATTTATCTTATCGTCAAGCCTATATCCTTAGGACCAAACCCTTCTGTTACCAGCTTTTATAATACCTTTTTACTTACCATAAACCCATAAATAATATAAATATTGGGGTTTAAGAGAGACATATAAGAAATAAAATATAAATTTATTGTAAGAAACCCCAATATTATACCTTCCAATAGACCCAGCCTAACTCATCTTCCATCATCCGTTCCTAACCTTGGAAGGATTATTAGTTGACATAGAATGGTTTTCATCAATAATTTACCTTTGATTACTATAAGATTAACGAGTGTAGGAAGCCAAGAAGCACTCCAAAGACACTAAAATAGAATTCCTTGATAGTGAGGGAGGGTGAGAGTCCATTGAGCATGAGCCTGGAAGGAGTCGACAGTGAATCCAACAATCGTATCTTGGAAGTTCTTTCACTAACCGCCAGTCAAGGAATATTCAATGGCTGCTTACTCCCAAGTTTGTATCTTAAGGTAACGGTATGGAAAGGTGTAAGACCAAGAAGAGGTAACCAGACGGAGGCTACGGCAAGAGTCTTAGGTGGCGGAGCTGAGGATTCTGAGAGGTGTTTGCCAAGAACCATTAAGGATTCAGGAACCCAAAAGAATCCTATCAAAGAAGTTCCCAGATTAAGTCACAAGCCCCAAGATATGCCAAAGAAAACTATAAAATTGTAGATTTTCTTAGCTGTAACCTTTGATTATCGGTCTCTCTTCTATCCTTCCATGTCATTCCGTTATCCATCTTCTACCTTCTTCATCTAGTAATTATAGGTCTCTCACAAGTTACAATCACCAATCTCTGGTACATGGAAGGTAAAGCCAGGAAATATAATATGAGAATTCATTGAAGGTGTTCCCCCGGCGTTACCATTATTATCCCCGTAAAAATATATAGTTTATTATTGGTCTAGCGGTGTATTCTCCCGTCACTTTCAGGCTTTTTCCAGTGTTATGAGGGACCAGATGGATGAGGAAATACTAAAGCTTTATTACGGTAGGTTGGTCCCTAGGGTCCTTCCAAGACATGAATGAAGAAATGAAACAGGAAAATATTGTATGATTTTAATTATATTTAAGGTGTTCTCAGTGTGGAAGTGTATTTTACAGACAAGAGATTAATAATTGTAGAATGATGGTAAGGTTTGGTAACGCATGGACCGATTCAAGCGGCATGTTGGTCTCCATCTTTTCCACTCTTATCCTCTGGTTCCACCTTACCGGTACACTTAATCCCTAATAAAAACAGGAAATATAGAATGGTTTTTGCTTGATTATATAGCCGCCAAAGGTACCAAGGATTACCTCATATTCTTTTTATTTTAATATTTAATTTAAGGTAGAAGGGACTCTTAGGATGAACTTCTTTGTGACTTCTTCATGAGGAAATCTATGATGAGCCTAGCCACCGTAGAGGGAAGTTGACACTAAAATTCATATTTTATTGTATTTTTGGTGGCTAGGGTATACATTGTAAGCTTATTGATTGGTCTGTTGGTCCCTCTTCCACTACTAATAAATCCCAAGCCTACAGACCAATCATAAGAGCTTGTTCCAGAGAGGGAAGACACTAAAATACCTTAAATTGACGATAGGAAACAGATGATATAATATTGACTTTCCTTTTAATCCTATATACTCAAGAAGCAGAACACCTTGCAAACATAGAAAACCTAAGAACTGTTAAAAGTGAATCCCGAGTGATGGAGTGGTGCTAGGAAGATAAACCCAAAATATATTATGTGTGTGGTAGGCCGTAGAAGCCACTAAAAATGAAATAATTTATTGGATATTGACGGCCTACCAACCAGTGAACCAACTTAAGGTTGAAGGCAGAAAATATTCAATTTATTTTTATTTATCTTAGTGGAAGAGGTGCTTGGCCAATATATTTAGGATTTTTATCAGTCTATCGGCTATTCATTCAGCCTTTCGGCCTATCGATAACTCCCAAGGGGGAGAGCCTCCCAAGGAAGATAAATAACTATAAAATGAGATTTTACTTGGGATTCATTGGCATTCTATTTCCTACCAGCATTCACGAGGGTTTCATCCTTTGATTGCCCATAGTATTCCATAGAAAACTTCACTAAAATATAAATTTATTTGTATTTTTACCTTTATTAATGAACTCGCAAGGGATTATAAATGCAATCTTCTTTCAACTAAATGGAGTGGACACAACATGAGATTAAGTCCCGAGGAAGGTTACTTAGGTGGAGCCTCTCATATTTGTTCTGACTTTATTGATTTTATTAGACTTTTTCACTCCTAAAATGAGATCCAAAAGGGAGTGCTGCTCAAGAATCATATCTTCTCGCTACCCAGTACACGCTATGGCAGGTAATCCTAGATTCTTTCACGTACAGGGTAGCGCCAGCGGAACCCTCCTAACCAGTGCAGCACTCCTCGTCTCTAATGTTGGTAAGGGTTGGTAATGAAGAAGTCAAGGATTTTCCACTTTTAAACCTACATTATGCTATCTTATATCCCTTCTAGAGAATAAAGTAAATCCCACATAAAATATTATAAATTCATATTATTGTTACTTACGCTGCCTCACTTATAAGGTTTAATGATTTCCTAACTTACCTGTAATAAACTCAAAGAAATCCATGATAAACCCAGGATAACTCACCTTAAATTAACTATTAAATGTAAATTCTCTTATAATATTTCTTATTGATTGATTCTCTTCTATTATTTATCTTATTGTTGTGAGTGAAAGTGCCTTATACGCCTAGTGTAAACCTTATAAGCTCTAGATTTGGTCACCAGCCTCCCATCGGTTAGAAGATGAAGGTAGAAGGTGTACGTAGGAACATAGAGCGGACCAATCAAAAGACTTTCAAGATAAATTTGGTCTTTACACTGGCGCCCTCTCATTATAGGATTATCTGCATTCCTTTCTATTGGTTCAGCTTGGTACGCCCTCTACAGCCTACATTAAATCTTAAAGTTATTAATAATTCTTTGTGGAGTGTGTGAGTCGGTTCCCAGTGTAAGGCTTCTCGCTATCTTACCGCCATATCCCTTCTATTTACTGTAGCGAGAACCCTGAGAACCTGTCCTAGTAATCCCACCCCAAATAAACCTCCAAAAATAACATTAAAATTCTTATCTATTGGGGTTTATTTAGGAGTCTTGGCACTTATTAAGATGGAAAACTTGGAAGAACCCGCTAGAATGGGTCACAAACTCCAGAATAAAACACTAAATCCATAATTCTTTTAAGGTTTTGTCTTATACGATTGCGGGTTCTTGCTACACCAGGTTCTCATCTTCATTTAGTAATTACAGGAGGGTGAACACACTAAGAAACCTTTAAAACTTATAATTTTATTTGTATATTTAAGGGTTTTATGGTCCCAAGAGGTTCCCAGAAACGGTTTACCTTAGTGTCTCACCTCATCTTATTCTTAAAATGTATCTTCTTTCACCATCTAGAGGTTAGGTAATATGACAGGAATTTTATCTTCTTTGATACACTTTTCTATCTTATATTTACCTTTCTGCCTTTCCTTTCTATATTTACAGGATATGATTGTAACCTTCTTCACTCGTCCGTAGGAATCCTTAAGGAGCAATACGAGGGTTAGCATGGGTTTCTAAGGTTTCTTTCTTCCTAATCTCTCCCTCAACCACCGTAGGAACCTATTTTATTTGTATTAGTCTGCCACCCACCCAGAATTACCAATATTTTCCTCTTATCTTACCCGACTAATCTCTATAAAATCTATTAAAACTGAAAGGCAATTAAAGAAGTTATTTTTATAGAATGACTAGCCAATACACTACAATTACCAACCAAAAATACTGGAAATAATCTTAAATCTGGGAACATGGAGGTAGAAACAGCCCTCTGGACTGAAAATATACTAAATTTATCAATGAATCTTGGCTCCTAAAGACGGAAATAAACTCAGAGAATTAGAATGGATTTATTTATGTTAGTAAGCCCTTCAACAAAGATTATAGGATTTTAAGATAGAAACCTTCCTGTCTTACTAGCTCTCAAGGGACTTACCATTAAGAATATTATGATTTTATTTAAGGTTAGGAACGGATGACTAGCGACAACGGGTTCTCTCATAGAATAATTCTATTGTAATTTTATCTTATTAAGCTTGTTCCCAGTAACTCGAGTGCAAGGATTATTAGGGTTCGGGACTAGTGTAGGAAAGGAAATTAACATTAAAAACTTAAGAAATGCAATAAAAAAGGTAATAAAACCGAGAGGGCTGACGCGAGGAGATGGAAGGTACTAACCAACCGTCACTATAAATTCTATTATTTTTATTCTCTACAAGAGTCCCCACCGCTTCTTATGTGTTCTCGTGCCAGACCTTCACCAGATAATCAGCTCCTAAGCTTATAGCCCTTCTGTCCACTCCTTATGCAGGATTCCTTACCGGGTAACTGTAATAATCAATAATTATCAAAAATAAACTGATGTGACCTTTCCTTCTTTAGGAATCCTGTTACCACGTCCCATCCCATAAATAATTATTAGTTTTTGTTGGCAGATAGCCGTTACCTTAAAATGAATGAACATGAATTCTGTGGTCCCTTTGGGCTTCTGGAAGATACAATCTTAGGAAAATAATTCTCTTTTTATCTTTCCAGAAGCTTTAATGGCTGTAATCTCTGTACCAACCGTAGGAAATCTTATTAGTTTTGTCTTTATTAAGCTATTTTATTTGATGGACCATTCTGGGGCTTATTACGTGTAAGTGAAGGAGAATGTTAGCCCCAGACCCTACCATATACACAGAAAATATTATAAAAATATAGATTTATTTGTACATGAGCTTTAGTCCCACCAACTTGGCTATCGATTCCAGCGTCTACACTAGGTGGAAGGAATCGTATTAACGGTTAGGCGCAGTGATCAATCTGGACGGATAATAGGGTGGCGGCATACAATAAAAACAATAAATTTCTTATTTTAGTGGCTTGTTAGAGAGAAAACCGTGGGAATTCTTTGAGCCTATTATTGATAAGCGTGGAAAGGATCTCATTGGACTTTCACTAGCGGAGCCCTATCATACCCATAACTTCCTTTATCCTTCCCTAACAACCAAGGGCTCACGCTACCTACAATATACTTTATAATTGGTTTTTATAGTTACCAAAGGGATGAGAGAAGGTTGAAGAGTGTCCAAGTCACATCATAAAAACCATAATAAAGATAAGATTGTAGATAAGATGAGGACCCGGCTATCGGTCAATCCTTTCCCTCTTTTGGAATACCTTTCAACTTTATACCGGGTCCTCCCTCCCAATCATACCCTTCCGCTAACTCCATAATAAATAAAAAATCTTTGACTCGGAAGCTTCATGGACTCCTTCTGTCCTTACCTTACACTCAAAAACTCATTATCTTATTCCTTTTTTACTGATAACGTCTAGAGTGAGCAATGACAGGACCGTGGAAAGGATTTTAAATGAAATATTATGTGTTAATTGTAGTAACCGGTAAGGCTCCAAGACTCTTCCACGATTACCTTCTATTTCTATATGATGAGTCTATGATAACCCATTAATAATACCTACCATAAGAGAGAAAACCATAAAATAATAATAAAATCAGAAAATAGGAATAGAAAATGGAAAAGACGAGTGTAGACGGTTAATAAAATAAGGTAATTCACACCGCCAGAAGAAGCCAAGACACTACAATGAAGACGAGATGAAAGATTTATTGGTATTTAATAGTTGATCTAGCGTAATAATCTCCAAAATATTATAAAAATCTGGTGTAGGAAAGCATT
>ERZ1738539.63-NODE-137-length-10911-cov-7.087233_pt1 | contig 10911 bp, 2 predicted proteins | sample MGYA00581726_ERZ1738539 | MGnify/ENA primary metagenome ERZ1738539 (study PRJEB40740, sample SAMEA7388102) | Antillogorgia bipinnata | biome: Marine coral reef biome; feature: Environment associated with an aquatic invertebrate; material: Seawater | host... | reverse complement strand
AATAGACTTACAAATCCAAGAATTTACCTATAATAACTATAAAATATGAACCAAGAAATTATAATAATGAAAGTTAAGGGAAGAAACTATAGAATTTCTTTGTGAAGGATTTTAAAGATAACAAAATACATATAAAATTGAATTAAAATAAATAAATATAATGTGAAGGGACCGTTAACCAGCCATTAAGTAAGACCAACAAGCACACACTGCACCCACTCGGAAGGCATTATTAGGAATAAAAAAGTTATTAATTGTATAATCTCTTGTCTTCCCTCCATTAAACATTCAAGATTTTTCCTACAATCGATGGCTGGTTCCTTGCCGGTAAGCTTCTACCTTAGGATAATATGTGGGATTCTTTGATGATTATTATGGATTTACAGGAGAAACATGGGAGGCGGAGTGACTGGCCACAAAGAAATCTCGCAATTTATTCCTATTGTACCGCCTCCCAGGGTAATAATCTTTCTAGAACACTCCATCATTAACCCATAAAATTCCAATATTTTCATCTCTTAGGCTATCTTCCAGGCATAAATCTTGGAATTTTATTAAGGAATTATTAATCTTTGCTCTTTCAAGAACCCCTTATACCTTCCAAGATAATATGATTTTATACCAGATTTTATACGGATTATTTCTGGGATTATAGAGCCTTCCTAACCAACCTAGGCGATAGAACTTACCAAAATGAATTCAAAATTAATGGTTATCATAGTAGGAAGGCTATGGGAGGGAACTTTATAGATTAATCCTTGCATTGTGTGGTTAGCATTCTATATGGCTCGGCTAATAATCTTATGTAAATTATCTGCTTTTCCCTTTATAGAGTTAACATTCTAGCCGAGCCTTGACCTTATGTTTACCCTAGAAGGAACCCAAATCTTGAGTTTAAATTGGGAAATCTAAGGCTTATCCATCTATCTTTGGTGTTGGCTTCCTTCCACTCATAATTATTAATAATAGAATTATATTTTATAGGAGTTGAAGGTAGAGAGAGCAAGGTAATGAAGGTAATAGGATTAACAAAATAATAATTTATGTTAGGCTCATTCAGGTACAATCTTGTAATTATTGGTTGAGCTTGGACAATCATATCCCTTGCAAGCCATGCATACCGTCGAGCCTTAGAAACACGATAAGATTAATAATATTTGCAAGGGATTACCAATCAACCCTCCCGCCCTACAAATCTTGGAACTTATTTGGCTCGCGACTTGGCTCATACACTTCATGCGGGAGGACTGATGCTAGGCTGTTTGGACTTACCTTTCTATCCCGTATTATGCTGAATCCTGTTGGCCCTTTCTCTGGAGTTAACCGTAATAATCTTCTCTCGGATGGAAAGGTATGTTGGTCCTTAGCTGATGTAGCCCATAAAAGATTATTAATATATGATCATAAGGTAATATTATGGAGGTACGGTAAGGAGGAGCGGGTAATGGTGGTATGCTTCTTGGCTAAAAAGATTATTAAAAAGAGAATTATCTTGGAAAATACCAGAAAACCAGTTAATAAGACATTAAGATTATCAATAAAATGAAGATTATAAAGACAAAATTACCTTGATTTACCCTATTAATTTGGAGTCAAAGAAGGGGTGAGAAGGTAAAGATTTTTACAGATTTAGTGTCTATTGTAGGAGGGATAACAGGAACAATATTCTATTTTTAAGCTTATTTATTGTCCTAATCTCATTATCAGGAATTATTATGGTGGAATTATGGATGATGTAAGCCCGGCTGGCGCCTATAGGTAACAACATAAGGATATAGAATGGAGAGACGTATCTTGGCCGGACCTTCCTGTCATAGACCTTACCTAGCATACCTTTCCAACCTATTCTGCTTAGGATTTACCTTTCTAGGCTTAACACACTGACGGTAGACCCGGGTATGACTTTATTAACAGAATTTAACTTTATGATGCCACGCCACACATGTCTCTCACCAGCAGGAACCGGTTGTAACCTCTCTCACTTTCAGTTTCTAATCCTATATTATTACAGTTTTATCTAGTTTTATAAGGGATTCCAGGAATAATTTGTAGATAATTAAGGAATAAAAGATTATAACTTTCATCATTTTATATGGCTTTTTCACTCCTGTAACGGGTGTAACCTTCTATGTTCTACCTCTAGATTGTACCTGGCGACCAGAAGAAACCAAAGAATCCTAAGACCGGCTGGGTTCATCTTGTTACTAAAGTGTTCCACCTTTCCATTCTATATCCCGGAGGTGGTGAGGAGTGGTGGAAGTCATTAAAGAATTATAAAATCATATTATCTTCCACCTACCCACCTCCGGACCAACTATAATATTAATAAAAATAATAACCGGTAAACCAATAATATTAAATCTGAAGGAGCCGTATCTAGTCAGGACATTATCATCCAAGTAGGGACCAACAATAATAATAAATAATCTTGTTACGGCTCCGCCACTGGAAGAGACGGGGAGACCCACTAAAGGACAAGATTTTCTAGTTTTATAGTTATTGTGGGTCTCCGCCCAGGGAAAACCTTAAGTTTCTTATCAGCTTTTGACCTTCCTTGGGACTCCATCTTCTAGTCTCTCAGCCTTCCTGCGGTCTCGGTTGGTTCTAGTCTCAGAAACTCATGGTAAACTCACTGGCCGCATGCTCTTGGACTCTCACCAATCGATCTAACGGGTCACAATCTTAAGTTTATGAAAGGTAACCCAAAAGGTAAAAATGAAAATATAATTAATTTTCTTAGTAGAGGTTTCTATAAATAGCAAAAATAATAGGTTTAAAATTGACGTGAGTTTGGAGGTAATCTTATGCTTCTATTACGCTTGCCAGCCCGTCTATTCCCATAATTTACTATTACAGTTTATTATTTGTAAGGGGCTGGCCACGGAGAGTACACTAACCACAAGATATATAATTGAAAGATAATTGTATTTTGGTGTGTTATCTCTAGCCCAGCGTAATATAATCATTAAAACTTTTATAATATTTTCCTTATTAATACCGTTACTCATAGAATCTTTGGTAACCTGTAATAAGCCTTTCTAACTTAGGATAATCTTCTTGGTAAACCTGGCTTCCTTCGGTCGCCCTAGGAAATCTATTATTTAATCTTATTTTTAGTGATGTTTGCCCGTAAGATAGCCAAGAAAACCATACAATAAATAATAATAATAGGGGATACAGGGTCATTAAGGTAAATCTATTGGTTATTAATAATCCGTAGGACGCCTGGTAACAATCCTTTTTCTTCTAAAAACTCTGGTAAATGGATGATTGGTGCACTGATAACCAAGAAACAATAAAAATACTATATTTTTATTAGTAATCATTAAGGCAAGCACAAGGAATAAGAGTGCCGGTAGAGAGTGTAAGTGTAAGACCAGAAATCATTAAAAGGGCCGGCACTCGGATGTAGACCAAGAATCACTTCCACGTTCCTGCGGCATATTCTCATTATCCCTTCAAGATCCTTCAATATTATAATTTATTTAATGGCCAGTTACTCACTCTCTCTCCCTAGTCTGTCATCATCTCTAGTAAATATACCGGTGGGGAGTCAATAAAGACAGAAAGAAACTTGGAAATTTATGGTTGGTTCACCCCCACCGGCAAATAAAATACTAATAATTTCGTCCAAATATTGGCATTTCTTCTTTCCTTTTTACTTACCATACACGTAATAATATAATAAAATAATAATAATATGGGATAATAAGGCAATAACCATCAAAATAATAATAATTTTAATGTATTTATTAGTGGGAATTAGTCTAGGAAGAACATAAATCCTAAATATAATCAGAAAATCTCAGAAAATAACACTTTTTAATAATAAAACCCAATAATAACCGGTTAGTAAGAAAGATAAGGAGAAGATTCACTGGCGGTCGATTGTATGATTATTGTGTTTTCTTTGTTCTTTACGGTCGGTTCTTGCTACCTTTGGTGGGATATGATCATGAGGGTGTAATTACCTGTAAATATTAAAAGAATTATTACCGGGGTGGTGGCACTTCTTTATTCTCCTATCCTTACCAGGTACTCGTTTCCTTCATTATGCTTGAAAGGGAAAGAAAATATAACTTTAGAATGGATTTATAGGGTCTCGTGTACATAGAATGACTTTTAAATCCATAATGTTCCTTAGCCCGGTTGGTGAGGTAAACACTTAATCTTTGACTTTTAATCTGTAATCCTTTCCACCCTTAAGCACCAACCGTAAACAAAGTGAGTGACCATTAATATCCCATAGAAGTGAATCAGTGCTAGGCCTCATCAAAGATAGAATCTTGTGACCGAGTGGAGCCACCTAAAAACTGGAAAATCTTGTTACCTTTGCTCATGTGTCCTTCCAAGATAATCTGCTTCTAGTGTCTTACCTACCTTCCACATACTAGAATTAACTGGATTCTTCTTAATAATACGAGTTCATAATTATAAGATCCTGTATTCCGAGACGCTTTCAAGCCATTAAAATGAATTAAAAAATGAATTTTTATTGGCTTTTATTGCGTCTCTTGCATGTTCATTCACCTCTAGATGTAGGATGTGATTCTAAGGTTACTCTTGGTCTAACCGTTCATCCCCAATCAGCTTCCACGGTTTATCCAATATTATCTGGGCTTATCTTTCTTGTCCATCTGCTACCAAAGTCTTCCAAGATACCAATCATACCCAGTCTACATAATATAAAACTTAAATTTATTTTATTTATTCGGTCCTTTGTCTCATCTTATTATAGTGTTTATAGGTCCCGGCCAGTGTCCACAGGAAATATAATTGTCTTTTATTGGTTATTATAGGGTGGGAACACACTGCGCTTGCCATCATAATTCCTTTCTTTGGCTTCATCTTTAGGGGATTTTACTAGCTGTTACCAACCTTCCACACCTGACACAATATCCGCTGGACTGATTTTATCATATCTTGCGGGTATCCTAGGGCTGGACTTCCTTCCAAGAGTGAAAGGTCTAACACATTGTCTCCCCTCTAACTCAGGGTCCTCCTATGAATGAAGGGTTAGTAAATCCATAAACCTTTCAGTTTTTTATGCATGCCAGATAATGCTTACCCAAGAAGATTACGGAAGAATACAGTGTCTTATGTTCCTCCCACATTAAGGTGTAATCTTCTTGGACCTTACTAGCCGGATGTGTGTTCTGCTGGCTCTTTGTGTCCTCTCTTCTACCTATAATCACCAATTAAAATAAATTATTTATATTATTATGGAGCCAGCAAACCAGTCAATAACCTTCTATAACCGTCTATGATCACTAAAAAGTCTATAAAAATCCACAATTCTTTATTATGAGAGGGTTTCCAAGACATTATAAGGTAGCGGCTACATCCAAGAGTCAAGATTGGACAAAGAGTGGCGACTGTAGGTGGGATATCCTTCAATAACTATTAAATTTATAATTATCTGTTGATTCTTCCTTCGCCCACCTTACAGGAGCAACATTCTATTCTATCTTTTCCTTCTATAAAAACAATACAAATTACCTGTTATATCTGAATGAATCCTTCTGTCATAAGCCTTCCTCGGTTGATCTTCTTCTTATTCTGTTATCCTCCAATCCTATATTAAGAGAGAAAACCCTATATTTTTGAGTCTTTGCTACGTAGAAAGGCTTACACAATCCTCCATTTACAAGTTTCTTTTAGAGAATTTACTAACCGTTCAACCTATTCTACCTTTCATCTACACCAATTATTAATAATATTTTGTATATATTTTTCTGAGTTTACAGGGTTTTGCACAGAAGATAATATAATGTTTACCTTACCACGCCTAGCGTATATAATAGGTATAACTTTCTTACTAACTTCTGGACCTAGATGAGGAAACCGAGGACTTCTCAAGCATAACAGGTGGTGACCAAGGTGTGAGAGTTCCTACAGAAGCAGAAGATTGACTGACCATTACAAGACGGTGGGAGGGAGACGCTATAATAATTAATGATTGCCGGGTGATAGAAGTGAGTGGTTACTAAAAGATAATTAAATTCTTAACTTTCTCACTCACCCTACCATCAGACCCTTACTAACCACCTCCCCTCACAGCAAAGAACACTTGTAATTTCTTATTGGATCTCGCTTCCTCTTTCTACTATTGATTTCCTTTGGGTGCCTAGTTACAATGGACAAGACCTAGCACAAGTTTAATGTCAACCAACTTAGGAAACGAGTCCATAAAAGTAAATTATAAATAAAATCCACTGGCCTACAATCATAAAATATAAAATCTTAAGTTTATTCCCTTGTGGTGGACTGACGGCCTTCTTCTCATTCTTGGCTTATCTACCATCCATTACAATGAATTATGTGTGGAAATCTCTTGGATGGAACCCACTGGCACTCCTATAAAACAGGAAAATCATTAATTATTAATAAGATTTCCACAGAAGATAACAATATTATACCTAGCGAGAGCCATTAAAGACCAATAAATTTCCTTTTTTATTTCCTTTATGCTTGGCCTAGACACGGCTCTCGCTACGGTTACCCATAGAATTCTCAACAGAAAACCCTAGAAAAAGAGATTAAATTGTTATTTTTATTACTGGTCACCACCCCTATTAACTCTCCCTTTCACTCCAGCCTGGGCCACTAACCACACAATATTATTAATCTTACATCTGTGGCCCAAGCTGTTATCATTATTGGGTTTTATACGACTGGGGAGAGTTAATATGATAAGATTCTGAAGGGAAAGGCAAGCAAGTCCTGTCCAATAAAGTCCTGAGATTACTAGGGAGGTAGTGTGAGCCAAGTCTTGTCCTTGAATGACTTCTGGTACGACTGTATGGTGCCTTCATTATCTGATTTTATCTTGAAAGTTAATGGAATGGTCAATCAGTAATCAAGAAATTAATAAGGCTTGGTGTAGGAGGAGACCAACACCAAGCCCGTAAATATCAATAAAAAATATGAAAATATTGGAAATCTATGGTACAGGAGCTGATAATTATGCCACGTAAAGGCAAGTAAACAGATAAGATTCTTAGGGCGTGAGAAGGCTACAACGGGTTCCTCAGTTTATTATTGGACGAAAGCTTAGACGAAAGGTAAGGAATATAGACGGGCCAGCATAATATTTGTACTAACTGGCCCGTAGTGGAGAATGGAAGTTGTAAGAGTTAGGTCAGTCCTAGCACCCGTATTTGGAAATAATCTTATTTTCTTATAGTTTCTTGTGTCTCGGGTGCTAGAACTTATATTATTGGTAATTACTATTATCCGTCTATAGATTTCCTCATGGCTCGCCAGTTTTCCAGACTTACAACACCCCCAAAGAATACTAAAAATCATAGAATTATAACTGGCGAGGAAGGTAACACCCATAATATTCTTGAAGGTTTATTGGTTATGAAAGGGAAAATGAAGGATGAGTGGATGGGTTAGTGGAGCGGGTCTATGATCACTAACTTTTCTATCTGTATGTGGAATCTCTTCAATAAATCTTGTAATTATATTGCCTTTTTATCTTCTGATTCTAATATTTATTGACATTATATATGGATTCCGTGACCATGCCGGGACTCTTCATAAAATCTGTTTCACCTTTTGATTACACCAAAGTGATCCTCTTAGGGTAGATGATTGTAAGCCTCTTAGTAAAGGAAATTCCTAGACAAGGCACCCGAATGATCATCCATTATATATCCGTTTCTAAGTGTCCTGGTAAGTGTAAAATCTGTATTATTCCAGGAAATTTCAATCATATTACCGGTCCCCACCCATAGAAGATAGAATAATAAGAAGATAAAATTATGAATAGAAAAGATTAAGATAAAGTAGCGACAGACGGTATGCTGGTCCCTCCCAAGGAAGATTAGGAAGAAAGTGTAGGCTGTAGACATATAATAATTTCTTGAGGTGTAAACGGTTAGATCTTGAAGGTATAAAAGGTATGTGAGGAGGGTTTCTGCTGGACCGATTCACTGTAAGATAGGATTCCTAGCATATTATTGGACGGGATCATATTGTTTTTATTGGGTATTCACTGGTAATCCTAAGAATTAATCTCTTTTTATAGTATACGATAGGAAGTTGTAAGGGTTTGTAAGGTATAATTAAGCCAAAATTAATAAAAATAATGTTATTTAAGGGCGTAGAAAGGTAAATCCCTGATAACAAAGGCAAGACAATATGATCCCGAGGTAGGTAGGGGCCAGTCCAAGCACACTTCTCGTGACCGTCAACACACTGGCCCCACACTATCCACCAGACTGGGCTAATAAAATTATATATTTTTCTTTCTTTCTTGCCAGTCCTACTCCCATAATCTTTTGTATCTTAATTTAAGGGTTTACCAGCCAAATAAATTATCTTTTTAGGTTTTATATGCTGCTGCACCCGAGCGATGGGACAAGAACTCAGAGACTTCAACCGTAATTACCTTTCTTACCTTTATGATAGCGTCCTAGCTCTCACGCCTAGCGTGGAAGACCTTAATAAGTTTACCTTTAGTATCCCTCACTCATAAAGAAATCCTGGACTTTTAGAATCATATTATGCTCATATACTAGGACATGAAAGTAGAAACTTATCTTGGAAGAATAAGGCCACTGAGAATTCATGGACCGTGACGAGTCCTATAAACACATAATATTTTATTGAAATTAATAGATTTATATTGGTTACCTAGCAGTTGAGTACCCGACAGTAAAAAGGAAAGTGTATTCTGGTACCCGGTACGGGCAATTTGTATGATTTTTAATCTTATATTTACTATTCCAAAATACCTCTCATAATTCCCTTAAAGATTAAATATTTTGGAGATAATTACCTTTAACACACTATACCAGCTATTTAATATCCATTCAGAATTTATTTGATGATTAATAATTGTATTTTACAGAGATTTTATGATGGATAATTAATGGTAAACACCTTGCCACATAAGAAAGATAAGCATAAAATCTAGGAAGACGAGGTAAAGGTTAGACTAAATCCTGCATACTGGCCAGTAATCATAGAATTGAAAGGCTCTCATAATAGATTTAATGATGAATACAATAGGTTCCTGCCGTGAGGCGCATGAGGGAGTGGGTAGACTAAGAATGATATCTATTCTAATTTTATATATTTTAAGGTTAATTATGATAAAATCATGAAAGAATTTAGGCAATCTAAGGGTGAAGGTCCTACAATCTTCTAATTAATAAGATTGGCGAGGGATTAGTTGGCAAGGGATGACCATAAGAAACGCATAAATGAAATATAATTTGTATTTATTATCCAGAAAGACCCAGGAAGATTAGGAAGGAACTGAGGGTTACCGGTTAATTAATCCAAATAATTCTCATAATTCCGTCTCTGCTTGGCCATCTTCTCCGTCTCTTACTTACCTTCCTCGCCAGTTATCTCTAGTGAGCCGACGGTAGCAGAGACGGGTTAATGAAGGATAATATGCTGCTTCCAAGGTAAGGATTAGGAGACGGAAGGGATGGTGGAAATAATTAGGATTTTTACTGGCTTCTAAGAGAGAAAAGTGTTGAGATTGGTCCGTAAAGAAGAAAATAATATGAGATTTTATATATTTTAGTATATTTTCCAAGGATTTTAAGATAAGATTAGGGCCACAGCCTAGTATACCTTTCAACTTTTATCTCACATTTTTACACCGTCAATCTCATTATCAAGGGTTTTTCAGTAGTTATACGGCCTAGATCCACCAAAGAAAGCAAAAAATAATAGGAATTAATTGATTTAGTCTCTTGCTCTGTCTTCCCGGTCCTTTGGTGGATCTAGGTGACGAGGAGTGGTAACGTTAGTGGAATCCTCTTGTGGTAACCTTTCTTGGATGATTCCTACGGCCAGAAGCTCTATAATAAAAGTATTTTGTATTCTTTGTGGTCTCTTCTGGTCATCCATCCTATTGATTCCGTCTCCTAAAGATTATTACAGGTGGATATGTTAAGAGTTTTATAGAAAACAGAGGAAACCTTAGAGACGGAATCCATAAAGAAGGAATAAAATGTGGAGTTATAGAAGGGAATGTTGGAATCGTGTGTTTATCCTAAGCCTTTAAGAGACGGAATTGTGAGATTAAATCAAAGAAATCCCATTATAAATTCCAACATTCAGTCCATTAAAGCATAAGATTACCAACAAAATTCTCTGATTTTAAGGTTTTCTTGGATAATAAATTACAAATTTAATGAATTTTGTTGGGATTAATCATCAGTTTACACTCTTCTATCCTCATCCCGGGACCCTGAGAGCCTAAGAAACTTCATTAATTATTCCTTGAAAGTGAGCTTAGTGAACAAGAGACTGATTGTATCCTGAGAATGAACTAAGAAATTCCTAGATTGTAAGTCATTCCTAGTACCAAGAGCTCATTGTAAGTGACGAAAGGAAGGTAAAAGAAGATAGAATTAGACGAGCTCTTGGTCATACAATCATAAATATAGTATAAATTTTATTATCTTCTTCATTGCGGCCGACGGCCTGGCTTCATTGCGCCGTCTCTCGGCCATAAGGCCGGGCGCCTATTTCCTCATGCTATTTGTACCGTGCGGGGAGTCTAGATTGGACAGGAGCAGGCGACTGTAGGGCCTCGTCAAGATGAAACCTATGCTGGATGGTAGGTGAGGGAAGGTAGAAGAGACTAGCGGTATGCCCTTGAGTGATAGGAAATCAAAGGTTACGCGAGGACAATATCCTGAGGCTAGATTTGGATAACACCATAGAAAAAGATTATAATTCTTGGATTTATGGGTTAATTAATAGAGATTTCAGAGATTTTTTAGTGAATAATCCCATAAATCCTATAAAACTAGAATATTGTTCATCTAAGAAGTCCTACCGCCCTATGATCCCTCCAATATTACCTGGAATTACTAGGAATGTATTACCTGTAAAGGAAAGTTATGTACAAATAAAATATAATTTCTAAGGATTCAG
>ERZ1738539.58-NODE-130-length-11119-cov-6.534617_pt1 | contig 11119 bp, 4 predicted proteins | sample MGYA00581726_ERZ1738539 | MGnify/ENA primary metagenome ERZ1738539 (study PRJEB40740, sample SAMEA7388102) | Antillogorgia bipinnata | biome: Marine coral reef biome; feature: Environment associated with an aquatic invertebrate; material: Seawater | host... | reverse complement strand
GTTCCAGTTCCTTACCCTTGGGGGCCGGGACGCATACTCTGTTGGCGGCTGATAATTATTACCTGATCACCACCTTGGGAGCTCATATTAAACAGATTTTCTTTGGTAGGAGGACACTCTTGGAAGGGATTATAAGGACATTAATAATAGAATTGAAAGGTATAAAAGATTGTTGGTAAGGTCCTAAGATAATAAGCTTTAGTAGGTAATTCTAGTATGCAGGAGTCCCGTCTAAGTCAATTATTTCTATCTTTTTGGATATTTATAGGCTATGTGGGGACTCCTGGACAGAACTGAATCACTGTAATAAGCAATTCTATTCATATTACCTTAATAAAATCCACAATAATAACATACAAAATAAGTTCATTCATAATAAAATAATACAAATATAAGAAAAAATAATAATAAATTGTTAATTCCGCATGCCAACTATCCCTTCACTCGCTTGTGTCTCGTCCATTGTCTATCAGCCCCTTCGTCATTAAGGGTCAATGGATGGTTAGCACAAGGGACCCCGGCCGCACCACACTGGTTTCTGCTTGGGATTACTAGGCATTACTATGGACGGGAAGATGTAGGAAGGAATCTTATGGCCCTCGTCAGTAAATTTACTATATATTTCTCTTATATGCCGGCTGTAAGTGTATTGGTGTGTAAACAGCCGGCCCACAGACGAATAATGAAAATATAATTGATGGGTTTCTTAAGGGTCTTTGGGGCGGTATTATTAAGGTAGACCGTGTATTCCCAAATAATCTGAGGAAATCTTAGGCTTAATTCCTGGTCCTACAGCCGTCTATTATTCCCTCCCACGTCTCTTGGAACCTGTGCTAGTGGCGGATTAAGCGTCTTTTGTAGATAAAATCTTGAGGATAAAGTCATTTTGGTAGAGAAAAGTGAGTCATTCTGGTGTTACGGGTAATAATAACATTAATAATTATAGTTCCTTCCAGCGTATATCAGCTATTTATATTCTTAATCTGCTTCTTGACTCAACCGCTGGAACGATATGGCACTGGCAATGTCTAAGTTATAATCTTGTTACCTTTTGGTTGATGATGGGCCGTTGACTCTACACTAAGCATAAAAGATATGGCCGGGGGTTCATATTTATTTATTGGTTTATGAGAGTGCCAGCGGATACGCTCCAAGAATATTAAAAATACAATCCTGATTCATTTCCTAAGGCTGGCACCTACAAATAAATCCTGTGTAACTAGCCGTGGCCTATTATCTATGGAAAATCCCCAATATTTTTAGTAATTGAAAGTTAGTAGCGAGTCAAGGAAGGCTGCATACATAAGAAGATACAATAAAATTATACTATTTCTAGTGGGTTATAGGTACAAAAGATATTAAAATATAGAATTGTATGAGGATATAGTAAGGTAATTGAAAGTTAAGGAATTTTATGGAAGAACAGAGAGACGGATAATAGTAAAGAAGAAGATTCCACGGCCTTTGAGAGCTAGGAAAAGAGGATTTTATAAGAGATTTTAACTGCTGGGGCTTACTGGACTTCTTGCGGTAGCGCAGCGATACCCTCTTGCGGTAGCGGATGTTGGCCGGAGAGTGTGGACGGTAGCAGAAGGACGGTTGAGAGTTAATGGTTATAGAGGGTGGTGAGTCAATAAATATAGCTTCCGGTGCAGGGTCTTATAATGGGTCATCAGTCGTCATATCCTCACCATCCAGTCCAAATACCAGAGTTTATGATTGTAAGATTAACCGTGTAACACGAGACCCAAACCCACTAATCCAAATATTATATTTTAATTTATTATCTTCTTTGGGTGTATTATGGGTATGGGAAGCGGGAGTAAGTGTATGTTGGTAGGCCCCATCCATTAATAAAAGCATTAAAATCATAAATTATGGGTTTTATAAGAAGAAAATTCCTTGATAATTCCCGGGAGTAACCTCTAAGATCAAATATTATGGTTTTATTAATAGAAGTCCTTGCTATCGTCAATCATAGAAACGGTTGAATGAAATCCTTAAAAGTTAAAATTTATTATTGATTAAGGATAGAATTACTAATAAGTTTAACATTATATATTTTATGAGGGTATCACCTTATAATTCCTATATTATGAGTGTATATTGTGTGGACGTGAATCCTGTACCTGAAGTGGCCTAACAAAACCTTTAATCTCCCATAATAAATATAATATTTTTACCAGCTCATGCACTCTTCCTTCTGCCGAGGGCGTACTATAAACCCTTAATAATCTTATTGGGATGCCTCGCGTCCTCGGATAATAGATTGTGAGGGTTTATGAGAGTGGGACAGCTGGTTAACCGAGGCATCATTAAGGATTCTTTTGGCTTATTTATTGGTATTTACTAGGACTTTTGCTCATTAAAGATTACATTTTATTGTTTTTTATTAAAGTGAGTTAGCAAAAGTCCCTCTAAAATTAATAATATTTGTTCTTGCATCTCTTGTTACACGCTTCTTCATTATTTTCATCAGATTTTCTGGATTATTTAGTATTAATTGGTCTATATTTCTATTATTATAATTCTATTCGTCTCTAGCGGGAGCCCTATTATAAACCAATTATTTGTATTATTTTCTTATTACTTACCTTTACCTCCCTACACACTATAAGCATAATATATTTAATAATAGAAATAAACTGAGAGGAGAGGAAGGATACACCCGTTAGCCAAGCAAGGATTAACCCAGAAGAAGCCCGAGAGGGAGAAGAAAGGAATATGGGAGCTAGTAAGTCTCTATTAAAAACCATACCAACTAAGTAAAAACCAATTAAAAAATGAATTTATATATAATTTATGCTTTCCTTTGGATATTATGCTGGTTGGTCATTAATTGCCATTCCACTAGGTTCCATATTATTACCCAATCTGGGCGTCCCAACTAAGGATTATTAACCGTCTTACCATTCCTTTCCTATAGCGGGAAGTCCCTTAGAGACGACAATAACCAACAAATAATTCAGATTTTATAGTAGACTTCCCGCCCAAAGAAGATTAACGTGGCTCTTGGTGGTGGGAATTAATGTTATTTTTAATGCTTTCTGGAGGAATTTCTTAGTTATTTAGTGCCAAGAGCCCATAAAGATGAATCAATAATCTTTTGCCTTAAGGGATTGGTCTGGAGGAAAGGGACATTAAGGTAGATCTTGGACGGCGGTAATACTAATAATATCTTCTTGGATGTGAACCAAGAGACACGATAGGTGAGATGGCTTTATAGATGAACTCATAGACCCGGACACTATATTAATATGAAAAACTCAAGAAATATTGTAAAAACTGAAGGCCAAGCAATCTATTCTCAAGGGACTTGGACACAGAGACCGCATAATTAACATAAAATTTACATTTTTATTTCTTTTATGCTCCTACATTGACTCCCATATCTCCACACATTATTATTAACTCCTGTAAACTCACATAACTTTGACGACTGTAACGCCTGTACCAAAAGGGAATACAAAAATAATATTGTATTTATAGTGCGTCTGTAGGCCGGGTCTATGATCATTAATTAGTAATCCAAATATAAGACCAGAGAATAAGATAATGAATATACCGTATAAAACCATAAAAACTAATAATTATTTCATGAAGATTTCTATTAACTTACTTGTCTTACTAGGTTGGCACTTAAAAGTCAATAATATATTTATAATATTATACATTTAGTGGTTATTGACGCAAGGAAGCCAAGACACTATTAAAATAAGAAATATAATGGGCATTACGCCGCGAAGGAAGTACAAAAGACTTTATAGTTGGCATGGGATAATTCATTATTAATTACATTTATAAGGTGTTTTCAGGTAATATTATTGGGTAAATGAAGGAGAAATAGAATTAAAATCTATGATTAATCTTGCTAGCTTCCCAAACATAATCCGTCATTCTCATGCAAAAAGCTCTCATAAAATGCATTGGTTTACTGGTGTCTTCTCCTTCTATAACTAATAAAACTATATTATTTTGTACTGGCCGTGACTAGTTATCTTGCCTTTCATATCCTTGTCTAAAGGTTTAAACTCTTGGAAGACTCGGTTACGGGTTCCTTCATTCATAATATCTTAATTTTAATATTATTTTATAGTAATTCATATATAAACCGAGTGTAGGATGGCGGATAAAACCAATCATTAAGAAGCATAAATTACGTGTCTTATGCTCGTTCCAGTGATTTATTGGGATTTCTTTCTTCTTTTAAGGGAATTATTAATGAAGGTTTATGAGGTTATGACTAGAAAATACCATTAATTTCTTCACCACATATTATTAGACAAGATCCTGAAGATGGAAAGCCTTAGAAATGATAAAAACTAATGAAAATAGAAGGGCTATGATAGGATAGGAGATTAAAGCCGAGCCATCTAGTGAGGAAGGTAGAATTTAATCTTATATTTCCTGGTTTTATGGTAGCTGGACAATAAGATTCTAGGAAAGGATTGTAAGTCAGTCCAGCTACCCAGTAACCACAGAATTCAATAATAGAAATACATTTTAAATAGATTCTTTGGCCTACATAATTCCCTTAAGAGAGAACTAGAATGTGGGATTAATAGGAAATAAGATAATAAGATTAAGCATAAAAGTAAAAAAGATTCTTGCATAATAACTGGACTAACCGCGTAACAGGAAATAATATAAATATAAACTTTAGGATAGGAATGAAGCTTGTACCCACTGAGAAGTCCCTGGCAGGGCAGATAACATAGCGGCTGGTAAAGAAGAAAAGATTATTATTGGAGATTATTACAGCCTTATCCTCTTGGGACTAAGCTCCACCAGTAAATCTATTATTTATTAATATAAAATCTGGATTATAAGTCAAAGAAGTTTCAACTTTATTATTTATTATATGGTGTAGCCTAGTAAGCCTGGAATTTCTTAGATAGGAATGCATAATGGGAAATCCGTAGGAAGGAATTATAATAGTTTCTTTGCCCATACCAGATATTGAATTACTTAGTGTCAATGGACTTTCTGCATCCGCCGGGTCTAACTTTACCAACAAGAACTCACTGATAACCCGGCGGTACCTCCATAATATAATTCTTTTATAGTTTTCTTAGTTAGTCTGTTGGATGACGGAAGAAAGGAGGAAAGGCAATATAAACTGATAAGCGATTCCAACAGACTAACACTATAAATACAATATAAATAAAATAATAAGATTAATTCTGGCGAGTGGACCCATTCTACACTCTTTAGCTGGAACCTGTCGTAATCATTAAAGATTTTATACCATTCATTTACCTACATAAGCATAAAAATCCTAAAATCTTTAATATCTTTTCCTTCTTTATTCTATTATCTTGGTACTTATATGCCCTTGTCCCATGATTTTAAATAAATTTACAGTTTTATCAAGGATTTTTTGAGATTATTACAGCTGTAGACCATTCATTTACAATCAAATTCTATGTTTAAAAGGTATTATAAAGTTAAAAACTTATTGATTCTTCCATTCATAGACATTAAAAAATGAATTCTTAGTAGAGGTTTTTATAGATTAACTGAAAGGGAAAGGTAGATAGCGGTATAGTGAGTCAAGTAAGAGAGACACGGTAAGGTAAGTAATAATAATAATCCTAGAGAGACAGAAGGAAGCTTACCGAGACGATTCTTAATAGAGGTTTCATCAGATCATCTAGGAATCAAAGGTTAATCCTATCTACGCCAGGTCCCAACTTATGTTAATATCAAATTTATTTATTATTTTCACCCTTTTATGTGAGTTATTATAGAATTTATTATTAATATTTATCTTTATAGGTGTGGAGCCTGCACCAGAAGGACTCGGGACAATAAGAAACATAAGATCGATAGCAGGCTCCAGCAGACGAGTCAATAATATTCTCTATTCTTCCATTTATTTTGTTAGTAATAATCTCCTTATAATTCCCTCCACAAGGTTACCGCAAGAGGGTTTCAGTTCCTTACCGCTACTACTCCCATCCTAATAAACACTCATAATTCCTGTAAAATTCTCTCATAACCCATATATTTTGGTAAGATTAATACTATTGTATGCTGTTCTTACTTGGGATTGGTCATTACCTCGCCGCATTAACCGTATTTTTCCTTATTAATATGGAAAAGTGAAAGATTTTATGGATATCGGTAGTAAAAATACTATTAATTTAGGAATTATATGTCTTGGGAAGTGATTCTAGAGCTTAAAGGTAAGCCGAGATTATTGAAGGATAACTAGCCCAGTAATTCTAATATTATTTTCTTATTATTATTGGATTAATGGTTATGCGTTCCAGGGATTACTGTAGGTTTAGGATTAACAGTCTAACAAAAGAAATAATTGTGGAGAATGGAAGATTGGGTCAATAGGAACGCTTAAAAGATAAAAATTATGAATTATTTTATGTAATCGGGTGGAAGCGTTCCTAGTGGTTACCCAAGTTATGAGAGGAATACCAGGCTTAGAAAGTGATGTCGCAAGTTATCTTGTCCCTTCCTTCCATACACTTACCCACTAACTCTCAAGGATTAATAATCTGTTTACCTTCCTGGACTTCTTTCTAACCAAACAGGCCATTCCAATTCTATAATATTATAAACTTATTTTCACTGGTGCATACTGTAGGGCTGGTAAGCGGTTCTACCTTCAATCATAAGAGGTCTTCTTACCAGCCCGCATAACACACTAAAAATATATTAAAATGAAAATATTATTGAAGTTTTAAGGGATTTTGTGGGTGTGTTATGCCCCGGGCCTCACTATAATCACAATATTTTAATTGTTTTTGTAGGACTTTTACACTAATAAATATAGGAAATTCTTTGAAAATATTGTGATTATATGGCCCGGGAAGGGACGGGTCACCCACCGCTCATTGCCGCGGGGCTAGGGAAAGAGGAAACATGGGTGACCCGGTCCCTTCCCGGTCCCTTCCCGGTCCCTGCCACTTTATGGTTACAGGTGGTTCACCTTTTGTTCCTTACTAGCTGTAACCAATAATAACCGTTTCTTTGAGGGCGCTTGGGGTGGTTGGACATTATTACCTGTATGATTCCTTCATTAGCCCTTTCATTACCTTTTGACCAACCACCCCAACTCAGCCCCTGGGAAGGTATGGTCCGGGCGGAGCCCGCGTGAGTGTAAAGATATGAGTGAAAGAAATAAAATATATTATTATAGGAAAAGCCTTTAAATCCATAATAAAATAACTTATATTTTTAATAAATTTCTTATTTTAAAGGCTTTTCCCCCCAAAGAATCCCTAAGAGACCCATATAAAACCACTTAATAATTCCTCCAAAATAATCTTCTTTTAAGTGGTTTTATTAGGGATTCTTTGACCCAAGAACCCCCTAATAATCAAAATATATTTGCAATTTATTTTTATTCTTTAGGGTTCTTGGAAGGGACTAATACACTCTTAACTTCCTTCCCTCACACTAAAAGGCCAATAAAATTAATAAAATATTATATTTTCTGGGCTTTTATTAGTGTGTGAGGAGTGGAAGGAAGGATACAGTGTCCAGCCGTTGGAATCGGTTTACCTTTCCTTTCCCATATACTTCTATTATCTTCTAATCATTAATTAAGTCATGAGATTGATGGTGTACGAAAGGAAAAGGAAAGGTTAACCGCTTCTATCGTCTGGTGTGCTCTTCCTCCCTCGTGTGTTCATCTCCTTCCCTACGTGGGGCCACCGGCAGTCTAATCCCTTTGTGGGCGCTTGCGAGAGCAACTCAGCCCCCATAAGGTATGCTGCCGCAGGCCCCGCTCCGCAGGAAATGAACATTAGATACGAGCGAGGGAACCGAGCACCCCAATAAACACATATTATTTTTGAATTATTTTGTGTGTTTATTGACGGAGGGAAGGGCCTGGCCTCCTCCTCCGGGAAGAGTAGCGTGAGCGTTCCCCCGTCGGCAGGCCCCTTCCCTTCCGTCATCCAATAAAAACACACAAAAATAATAAAAATAATGTTTATTGGGGTGGGGTGGGGCCTTTGGGACGCTTACAATAACAATATTTTATTTACTTTTTGGTTAGTATCTGGTGGTAAGCGTCCTAGGCCCCACCACTCTATTACACCCCAACCACCAGTCTCTAAGGTAAAAACCCTTATTTTGTTGGTGGTTGGCCCTTATTTATCTTGGTGTAAGCCCCGTAAAGCCATTTTATTTGTATTAATTACGGGGCTTACAAATGAGATCATAGAACAAGTAAGACAGTAAGGCCAAAATATTAGAATTTTAGGGTATTTTACTAAGAAATGCTATTATAAACCAAAAGAATCAATCAAATATAAACTGAAGAAGGAATTATGGGTTAATTATAGGTCCCAGCGGGTGAACAGAGGCAAGGCATAACAAATAATCTTTAATGGGATCATGCTGGGACCTTACAAGATACTATTATTCCTAACCTTCCTTGGCCGACCGAGCGTAGCAAGGGAGCTAGGGCGGAGCCACTGTATCCTTCATCCATTGTATCCACTAGCGTTACCGGCTCCGCTCCTGCTCCCTCCGGTCGGCCTAGGAAGACCCTCTATAAGCAAATTATCTTCATTCACTTTATTCCCCTGCCACTAGCCTACACCAGGCAAGACCCTCCCATTCTCAAGGATTTTTAGAAGACAATGAGCCCCAGGACTTATAGAAATGAACTGGTTAATACAAGAAATTATTTAATTTTTGAGGATTCTTGCCTGGGGCTCCTACATAATAAGATTCTATATTCTTGTACCTTCTTTTGGTAACCCAGCAACACTTTTCTATCTTCTTAGACCTGATCTGGCTAGAGATTTCATGCATAAATATAAGATTGTAAGGCAAGGATATGTTTGGTAAGGAGCTGTCTATGTTGGATCTTGTAAGCCATTCTCTGTATCCAAAAGGTGACAATAAATTATAGAATTATAAAGGCATTTTAGGGTAAAAGAATCTAAATTTAAGGTCTATTAAGGGAAGTCAAAGGAAGAACACTAAAATAATAATAAAATAAAATAAAATTCTTGGTAATGGGAACCGCCTTCTACAGCATAAAATCACTAAAATATTGGAATTTTCTTATCTTTTCCTGGGTTTTTAGACTCGTATGTTGGCTTCTGGGTCCTTGTCACAAGCAGGGTAAGCCGGATAACACCTTCAAGATCTGGTAAACGGACCCAGAGACCAACCGTAAACACTAACCAAGACAATATGATTCTATATTCTCGGGCCGTAAGTAGGAAGGCTTTATCCCTGAGAATCACTTCCCTAGCCCCTTCCGGAGCCTCTTAACTAGCCAAAATCCGTATAAATTCCTTAAATATTTGGGTTTATATAGCCGTCTCTGGGTCATACATTCTGGTAAAATCTTATAAAATTAGAATAAAATGACAATATTTTGACTTCTTCTTTGGGATTCTTTTGGTCTTCCTTGCTTCCCTACCGGGCTTCCATAATCTATTTTCTAATAATCTTTTCTTTAATTTCTTGTGTTATACGGTCAATCTGTAAAAATCTTCACGTATTAATCTTAGAATCACTTCCCTGTCATATACTCACAATATTATTATCTGCTTGTCTCTCTGGAGGGTTCACTGGTAAAGCTTTCAATCATAAAGTAATTATTATATTTCTTATGTTTTCTATCATTAAAGTTTTCATTATTATTGTCTTATCTATCCCCAATATACCTTCATGAATGATTTTAATGGAATTTTGTCCTTAAATTTACTAACTTTATTGTGTGGTCTTTGGTCATCTATTAGGCCAGGGAGAGTAGGAAGCCTTAAGAAACTTATGGAAACGGACTGGCGAGATGAAACAGCTATTAAAATATAATAATTTGCATTGATTTTCTCTAGTAAATACAATATTATCTTGAGTTTATCTTGTTACTAGTGGTCACCCTTTGATTATAGGTCTTACAATAATATTTTGGTTTTATAGTAGATGTAGGGTGTGGGTCTAATGAAGCTAATAAAAATATATAAGGGGTGTGGGTCTCTTTGCTCATTCAAAAGCCCTTGGCACGTAGGGAGACCCACAATAATAAGAAACAGAAGGACAGCGGAATGAGATGAAACCGATGGAACTTCTTAGATAAACTGATGATTAATTCTAGCGTCTCTTGGTAGAAGGGAACGGTGACAGTAAGGTAAAAGGAATTAAGAATTTTAAATCTTATAAGGTTTTTATCTGCCTAGGGCCTTCCGTAACCAACTTAATGTCATAAAATCTCTTATAAAACTAATAAACTTAGGAAGGCCCAAGGGAGTGAAGATAGAGTCTTGTAGTAGCCAGATCTATTCCCAGAAGATAGCGGGATCCTGAAGATAAAAGGAATATTATTGGTTCTTACTTCCTCCACTGTAAAATATTCTATGATTTTTATTAGGATTTTGTATTTACTACAGCAGGATCGCCGTAACCACTGTATCTTTCATCCATTGCATCTAGGAATCCAAGGTAAACACTGTAAAGCGGTCGAAGGAACTCATTGTAGTAATCCCAGCCCTATCAATTCCCATAATCTTTCCACTTCACTTTATAATATTGACTAGGGCGGGATGAGGGATTCTAAGGAAATTACATATTTTTACTGTTTCCCTCTCATTATCTTATCTGCATTTACAGGAGTTTTTGGGTCTTATTCTGGTTCATTTCTTATCATTCTAGATTTAATGTCCACGCTTGGGTACACGGAAGGTATAATAATGTGATTCTAGTGCCAACCGTAATCAGCTTTTCTTCTTTACTAAGCTTACAGGCTGTTCTGCTTGTCTATGATGGGCCTAGAATCCTTTCCTTTTAGTATAGCAGGGACTCCCAACCGGTGACGAATCTTGAAGGTGTAAGAGGCTTATCAAAGAAGGTAGAATGGGTCACCGGTTGTGGCTAGTATGATTGGCATGCAAAAAAACAGACAAATAATAAGAATTAATCTTGAATTTATAGTGTTTTATTGTATGCCAAGAAGGAAGCCACATAAAGAGTAAACCTTATAATCTTATCCGAGTGTGTGAGGAACCTGTGGGGCTATCTAGGATTATTATCATTAAATATTTTATGTGTATTATCAGTCTCTCGGTCTATAAGTTTACAGTTTTAACAGATTTATTCAGGAAAGATTGCCTGTACAGGACGGGTCTTTCACCTA
>ERZ1738539.51-NODE-113-length-11797-cov-10.374808_pt1 | contig 11797 bp, 13 predicted proteins | sample MGYA00581726_ERZ1738539 | MGnify/ENA primary metagenome ERZ1738539 (study PRJEB40740, sample SAMEA7388102) | Antillogorgia bipinnata | biome: Marine coral reef biome; feature: Environment associated with an aquatic invertebrate; material: Seawater | host... | reverse complement strand
AATTTGGGAACTTAAACTGAATAGGACGTATTATGCTTTGACTCGTTTTGTGATTTCATATCTACTATTTTCAGTATCTTGAGGTCACGTGACACCTTAGTGGAAGTCGCCTATCCATCGACAATTCCCATTTACAAACTGACAGCAATGGCGACCTCACGACAGCACTTAAGCGTTTTGGGGAAACTGAAATTATTGGGATCAGATCAATTGAGGAGGCAGATATCTCAGAGGCAAACAATTTCCTGAAGAACATACGGTTCACAGGAGAGCGTTACGAGGTTTGATTGCCTTGGATTCAAGATCGACCGGAAATTGAAAGTGATTACGATCTTTGCTATAATCGTTTAAAGTTACTTCACCATAAATTAAAGAAACAGCCAGAGCTATTAGTAGAGTATAATAAGTGCATCGAGGATCAAATTCAAGCGGGTATTGTAGAGGAAGTCCCGTCCTCGGAGGAGGACAAGAATAATTATGAGGTTCACTATCTTCCGCATCACGGAGTTGTCAGAAACGACAAGGTTACGACCAAATTACGAGTTGTGTATGACGGTTCGGCGACGACAGCAGATCGAGAATATTCGCTTAACGACTGTTTGTTAACTGGACCGAATTATATTCCGCAAATATTTGAAATGCTGGTGAAATTCAGAGTAAATCCCGTTGGCCTAGTAGCGGATATCGAAAAAGCTTTTTTAATGGTGGGGATCAGTGAAAAGGATCGGGATATGCTACGTTTTTTGTGGTTCAAGAACATTGAAAGTCATGATCCTTAACTAGTCCAGTAACGATTTTGCCAATTGGTTTTTGGGCTACGCCCGTCCCCAGCTATCCTAGGGGCAACTATTAACCATCATTTAGATACACGACAAGAGAACGATCCAGAAATAGTAGAACATTTTCGGCAATCATTTTACGTTGACGATCTGGTTTCGGGTGCACAGAACGACGAAAAGGCATTTCAAATTTACGAAGAATCCAAAGAAATAATGTCAACCGGTGGATTTAGTTTACGAAAGTGGCACTCAAATTCGACAAGTTTGATGCAATCAATCAATAACTCGGAAGAAAAGGTCGTTTCAAGTTTTTCAGAAATCAAGGCTGGTGTCATCGAAGAGGATTTATCGTATGCAAAGGAATCCATTACTGGAGAGTCAACTCCAACCAAGAAAACACAGACTAAAGTTTTGGGAAATTTTTGGGACACTGAGACAGACATGTTGTTGTTCAATTTCAACGAACTGAGCGAGTATGCTAAATCCTTACCTGCGACGAAGCGTTCGTTCTTAAAGTGGTCTTCAAAGACTCTCGACCCGTTGGGCCTTCTTACGCCGTTCACAATCAAGTTAAAGATCAAATTTCAAGAGCTATGCTTAGCTAAGGTAAACTGGGACGAGAAGGCTGACGAAAAATTGTGCGTCACAATGAAGAATCTTATATCAGAGCTTGCATTCTTAAACAACTTTCCAGTACCGAGATGTTATTTCCTAACGAATCTCCAGCCATCTGTAGCTCAAATCCATGGTTTCAGCGACGCTTCAGAGCGTGCATTAGTGGCAGCTGTATATTTGCGAACTGTTTACGAGAATGGAACTATCGACGTTAATTTGATAGCATCGAAGGCTCAAGTAGCTCCAACCAAAAAACAAACCATAGCACGCCTTGAGCTTTTGGGGCGACGATTCTTGCAAGGCTTGTAAGCAACATTTCGAAGACTCTATCGTTAAATGTAGAAGAGTTTTATTGGGTTGATTCAACTGCAACGCTTTGTTGGATACGAAACGAACGTCTGTGAAAACACTACGTGCAGAATCGTGTTACCGAAATAAGAAAGCTTTCATCACCCGAACAGTGGCATTTTTACCCAGGTTCACTCAATCCGGCCGACTTACCGTCACGAGGAATCGCTGCCAAAGTTCTTTGTGAAGAAAGTTATGGGTAAAAGGTCCTGAATTCTTGTCCCAGGCGGAAGACCAGTGGCCAACCAATCCTGAGAATGTGATCGATAACGACGACGTTCTATGTGAAGTTGTTAAACGACCAGTGGACGCTGTAGTGCACTCGCTTCCAGCTAAAACGGATGACGAGGCAAAGGTGATTCCTGTAAACGTAAGTGAAGTTATCGATATCGACCGCTCTGGAAATTTGAAAAAATTGTTACGAGTGACAGCCTACGTTTTGCGATTCATTAATGCGTTAAGCAAATCAACAAAAACGATCGATTAATGCAAAGTCTTTGTCAGGACCAGAGATCGAGCAAGCTGAAGTCATATGGGTGCGCTCTATTCAGGCGCTGTCGTTTGCGAAAGAATTGGAATTTCTGCAACACAATATATCGAAATCACCACCACAATATGTTTCACAATTTGGGCTGTATACCGATGAAAATCAAGTTATACGATGTAAAGGTCGACTCGACAATTCTTGATTCGATTCACATTCACGACGATTCTCATTGAGCTTAAAAAGTCGACATCCAATGTTTCTGAATCATTAATTATTTATAGTTAGGGCCATATATGGTCATCACGTGACAAATGATTTTTGAGCAGACGTTGTTGTTGTAATTTTGGGCGGCTTTTGAGCGTACAAAAAGATTGAAAATATACAAATATTTAAACAAAACTCGCGCGTGTGATTCTTTATTGCTATCAAACAAAGAGTTTTCAAATCGACGAAAACATAGTGGTCCTTCCGAGCCGGATCAGCATTCAAAAGAATCAATAAAACAAGCGAGAAATTTAAATATTTTGCGATGGCGGATCAAAAACATGACGAAGCTAGTCTCGACAAAACCACTGAAAAACAGAGCGCGAAAGGCGAAGATCAAGATGAAACGACGAGCACAGGAAGTAAGCGTTGTCTGGTGCTGGAGAGTAGGAAAAAAGCGGCTAAATTGCGTGTAGTAAAGGCGATAAATCGACTCGAAGAGCTGTTAAAGACACCGAAAGAAGCTACTAAGCCAAGCAAGACAACAATACGACGAGCAATGGCCAAAGTAACGACGGAATTTAACATTCTTGAGAAAGTAATCGGCGTGTTAAAAGAAACTATTGTTTTGGGAGAAGACGATCAAGAAACGGACGTTGTATTGAACATTTAGATAAGGAATTTGACGAAATAGCTAGCCATGTTGACGAAATAACGGGAGCGGCTAATCATGTTTTGCATACAAGAATTAATGTGCTAGGCGAAGACGAGTCCGTAGCGCCTTCTGTATCGTTGAGTTCGGAAAATTCAAGCGAGAAGGATAGATCATCGGTTGTATCGAAAATATCATTCATATCCGTGTTGGAAAAACGACAACAAGATGTGAAGGAAAAAAGACTTGAACAGTTTGAAGAGGAGCAACGAAAATTAGAGGACGACCTCGGTAAACACATTGCTAATGTACAGTTGGGAAAACAACGAACAGAGGATGCACGTCGTGTAGCTGCTTTAAACAAACAACGGGCGAGACAAGCCCTTGAAGAGGATCTAGCAAGGAGTTTGGTTAGTGATAATAGTAATCAAAACGAAAACCTTTCACCCACAACCGGAAATAACGAAAGATAAACAACCGGAAGCCCATATTTCGAGCATACAAGCAGTAAAATTAAAGGGCGTCGAACTGCCTAATTTTTTGGGAGACGATAAAACGGAATATGAATCATGGAAGGCAGCTTACATGTCGGTAGTAGACGGTGCAAATATTTCAATCAAAGAGAAAATGCTGCGATTACAAAGTTGTTTAACGGGAAAAGCTCTGAAAATGGTGAAAGACCTGGGATATTCAGAGAATGCGTACAAGCGAGCTATTGAGAAATTAGACAAGAAGCTCGGTGGAGAGCGAAGACTCGCCATAAATCTACTAACGCGCCTTCGTGGATGGCCGAAGCTGCGCCGCCGAAATCTCGAAGACTTGGAGGAATTCCTAACAGTTTTGGACAAAATTCTTGTGGCAGTTCAAGATAATGTAGAATTGAAGAGACAACATTTGAACTTAACAGCAAAGGAAAAGTTATCAGAAGATGATATTCAGTCGTATAAGTATTGGTTGTGTGAGCATGATAAAGAGAATTGTTTTGAAGCCCTGGTTGAGTGGATTGAAATGAAAGTTCGCATAATGGATGAAGCAAAAGAAGATGCTAGCAGTGAGGGAAAAAGCAGCGCAAGACAAGACAACAAAAAGAACAATCGCGGGTTTAACACTAGCAAAAAACCCAGGAAATGCATTGTTACAGAATGCCAAGCTGACCATCCACCATGGGTTTGCCAAACATTTAAGAGTCTACCTGTAGCTGGTCGAAAGGAGTTGATAGCAAAGAGCGGGCGCTGTTTTCGCTGCCTAGCATCGGGGCACCACAGTAGAAACTGTCCCAGAAAGATACCCTGTGGTATTGATGTCTGTAAAAGCACAACGCACAGCAGATATCTGCACGACCCTACCATCAAACCGGCAGACAGCGACAGCAATCGTGACGAAAGTCAAAATGAAACAAGAAATCATAGCCACAACACCAACCAAATCGAGAAGGTGTCCTTGATGGTATTACCGGGCTTTATTTCAAATGCTAAAACGCGAAAGAAACTGAAGGTGAACATTATGCTTGACCCATGTTAGACAGGCTCTTACATATCTGAAAACGCAGCAGAGGAACTTAATTTACGAGGTCAAAGTCAACAAGTAACCATATCAGGAACCGGGGGTGCCGAAGTGCGAAAAGTCTCTCGAAGAGTCCAATTTAACGTCTCGAATGTCCAGGAAAGTTTCTCAGGTGTAGTTGAAGGAAATGTCTTAGATGATATCACGGGTACGACGCCAGCCATACCGTGGTCCGAGCTCTAGGAAAAGTGGCCGCATCTCCAGCAGATTCCATTCGAAAGAGTGGCAAACCGACGTCAAATTGACCTATTCCATCACGTCCTTCAAGAGAAAAACGGCCCTCAATCGCACGACCCTGTCGCTCGACGAACGAACCTTGGTTGGGTTTGCTTTGGACCAACATCAACAAATAGTGTTCGGAACGATTCTCGGATACATGTCACCCGCACTTACAAATCTGACCAAGCTACGACCAAATGCAATGACTCCACCAACAACCTTCTACGAAAGTTTTGGGAACTAGACTCAATGGGTATTAGAGACGAGGACACTCAGCCCCCTACTCCAGACGAAATAAGGGCAACTAAACTGGCAGAGGAAACGTTGCATCACCTCGAGGACAACCGTTATGAGATTGGAATACCTTGGAAAGTTAACGAACCCAAATTTACGAGTAATTACGAACAGGCAAAGTCGAGATTGGAGAGTTTAGAGAGATCTCTACGAAAAAAGGGAGTCGAGATAAGCACGTCCTACAACAATATCATTGAAGAATATCTGGAAAAGGGATACGTGAGAAAAGTTCGTCCTACAGCAAATGAAGATCAATGGTTCCTACCCCATTTTCCGGTTATTCGGGATGACAAAGACACAACAAAAGTGGAAAGTGTTTGAACGATGCAGTTCTACCTGGTCCTAAGCTACAACGAGAACTTGTGGACGTACTTTATCGCTTTCGTCGTGCTCCGGTGGCACTTTCTGGTGACATTTCCCAGATGTTTCTTCAAGTCGGCCTACGAGAGCAAGATCGGCCATACCATAGATTCCTTTGGAGAAACTTGAACGACAAGGAAGAACCAGAAATCTACGAATTCTTACGTCTTCCGTTTGGAAATGCATCATCTCCGTTTTGTGCTCAGTACGTATTACAAACGCACGCTAAGGCCCTTAGCGAAGAGAAACCAAACGCTTCGGAGACTATCGACAATTCGATGTACGTTGATGACGTTCTTGATTCATTCGAGACAGTTAAAGAAGCTTGTTCTCTACGACATGATCTTTCAGGTGTTCTATCCGACGCAGGATTCAAGTTACGAAAATGGCTCTCTAATGAACCGTCTGTCATTGCCGAGGTTCCAGTCGAAGATTGGGCTCAAGGTGTGGAGATCGGTGATGGAAAAAACTTGCCAACGCAGAAAACCTTAGGAGTAACATGGAATGCAGAGACTGACACATTTAACTTTGAGGTCAAATTGCCAACGAATTCCCCACCTACAAAGAGGAACATTTTAAGTTGCATCGCATCCCTCTTCGACCCTCTTCAATTTCTCTCTCCCTTTACCATGCGAGCCAGAATACTGATGCAAGAAATTTGGGCGGCAGGTGTGGACTGGGACGATGTTTTGCCCACGAAATTGGAAAACAAGTGGAACGATTGGTTATCTGAGCTTCAAGAAATACCAACGATTAGTTTCCCACGTTGCCTGCGACTCAGTCACCCGACCGATATTCAACTTCACGTCTTTTCAGATGCCTCAAGTGCTGCGTCCTCTGCGGCTGCGTATTTGGTGTGTAAATACCTCGACCACCCACCTACGTCGCGTCTCGTTGGCTCCAAATGCCGCGTTTTACCAGTCAAAGCAATGACGATACCCAGACTCGAATTAATGGGGGCAGTGATTGCGACCCGTTTGGCAAAGAATCTGACAAGAGTTTTGGGTCGATTCGACAAACGTGCTCTGCTGGGTTCGAAATCAAAGTCGAAATTTTAAAGCTTTTGTCGCGAATCGGATCGGAGAGATCCAACGAAGCACGAATCCAGATCAGTGGCGACACATTCCTGGCGAATCAAATCCTGCAGATTTACCGACCCGTGGGTTATCAGCATCTCAATTGTCACATTGCCAGACATGGACGGAAGGGCCTGAGTTTTTAAAGGAAGATGAGTCGACATGGCCAGAAAAGTTACCTGGGGATCCTACTGGCAAAAACGAAGAGCGAGAACAAAGAAAGGGATATAAATCTACCTTCGTAACAGGAGATACCAATCCTGAAAATTTACCAGCTCGGCTGGGGCCTGACAAGTATTCAAGTCTTACCCGTCTTCTTCGTGTGACAGCTTGGATAAGACGCTTTCTGACAAATTGTAAACTTCCGAAAGAACAGCGAATGAAATGTGACGCCCTCGAACAGAGTGAGATCTCTAATGCAGAAACTTACTGGGTAAGAACAGCACAGACCGAAGCGTTTCCAAGCGGTGAAATGGAGAAACGTTTGAGCAGATTTTGCCCTCAACCAGACGAAGCTGGGCTACTACGAGTGAACGGGCGTCTTCGATTTGCCAATGACCTTGCGTACGATGCTAAATATCCAATTATCTTACCCAAAGATCATCCATTGACACGGCTTATCATCGTAAATCGGCACGAGAAAATCGGCCACAACTCGGGAGTAGAACACCTTCTGACCGAAGTCCGATCACGTTTTTGGGTTATAAAGGAAAGACGAACCGTACGAAGCATCGTTGAAAAGTGTCTCGGATGTTGGAGACTAAAGGCAAAACCCATCGAACAGAGAATGGCACCGCTTCCTAAATCAAGGTTGGAGTTACCTCTTCGGGCATTTGATCGTATTGGCACCGACTATGGCGGACCGTTTTATACAAAACAAGGACGGCGCAAGCCTAGAGCCAAGAGATATTTGTGCTTTTTACCTGTTTAGCAACTCGGGCGGTGCATTTAGAGATGACGTATTCATTGGACACCGAAGCATTCCTGAACGCTTTCACCCGGATGATATCAAGAAGGGGGACACCCAGTTACGTGATATCTGACAATGGTACAAATTTCGTGGCTGCGGAAAAGGACTTACGACAGCTAGTACAGGCGTTAGACAAGGAGAAGATCATAACAGCGACCACAACGAATCAAGTCATCGAATGGAAATTCAATCCTCCGGCGGCACCCCATTTTGGAGGGGTTTTTGAAGCCATGATCAAAGCCGCGAAAAAAGCGTTAAGAGCAATTCTTGGGGAAGCAGACGTCACAGATGAAGAGTTACACACGGCGATGTGCGCAGTCGAAGGACTGCTGAATTCGCGACCTATTACGTACGTAAGTGCTGATCCACATGATATGACTCCGTTGACCCCGAATCATTTCATAATCGGCCAGCTTGGAGGACAGTTCGCGGCAGAAGCTGTTGATGTCGAGGAATACGTAAAACCCACAAAGCGGTGGCGTCGAGTGCAACAATTGATTAGTCAATTTTGGAAAAGATGGATGAAAGAATTTCTTCCAAGTTTGAACGTACGAAATAAATGGTTCGATCAGAAAACAAATTTTCAAGAAGGAGACGTGGTATTGGTAGTCGAAGCAAATGCAAAGCGTGGAGATTGGCCTCTTGGGCGAATTACAGAAGTATGTCCAGGAGCTGACGGACTAGTACGTGTGGTGAAAGTTAAAGTCGGGAAGACAATATACAAACGGCCAGTACATCGGCTATGTCCTCTAGAGTTTGATGAGGGAGCACAGTAAAATGGACGAAACTTTTTTCAGTTTTGTTAAAGTAGCCCCAAGTAGCGAATATTATCATATTCGGAAGGGGGATGTTTCTGAATCATTAATTATTTATAGTTAGGGCCATATATGGTCATCACGTGACAAATGATTTTTGAGCAGACGTTGTTGTTGTAATTTTGGGCGGCTTTTGAGCGTACAAAAAGATTGAAAATATACAAATATTTAAACAAAACTCGCGCGTGTGATTCTTTATTGCTATCGAACAAAGAATTTTTAAATCGACGAAAACATCCAATATTACTTCCTTCGAAACATCGTTTTGTCGAGTTGTTGATACGAGATGTGCATAAGCAAGTAAAACACAATGGCTTACGAGATACTTTAACAACAGTACGTAAATGTTTTTGGATTATACGAGGACGAGAGGCTGTGAAGAGAATCATCAAGAAGTGTGTTGTTTGCCGTAAAGGGGAAGGACCGCCATACAATTATGGAAAGGCTCCAGATCTCCCTTCCAGTAGGGTGTCGGACAATCCTCCATTTACAAATGTAGGTTTAGGTTTCGCTGGGCCACTATTTGACAAGGAAAGGTCGACGAACCAGACGAGAATTGAAACAAGGTTTACGTTCTGTTATATACCTGCGCGGCAAAGCTGCGTGTAAAGAAATTCGTCGATTGTGTCTTGCGGAGGAGTTGTGGCGTTATCTGGCCGACAAAAGGATATCGTGGTGGCTCATTGTTGAGAAAGCACCGTGGTGGGGTGGTTTTTGGGAGAGGCTTGTGAGAAGTATTAAACGACCACTGAAGAAAGTAATTGGAAGAGCGAGTCTCAGTTTTGATGAACTTCAAACTTTGGTCGTGCAAATTGAGTGTTTATTGAATACACGCCCAATAACCTATGCTTACGACGACATCGAAGCAATCTCGTTTCCACTCACGCCGTCATATTTAATTTACGGCCGACGAATCACGGCATCGCCAAATACCCAACACTATGAAGTGGTCAGTACCCACAAGTCATTAACTAAAAGACTTCGACATCACAAACAATTACTCGAGCGATTTGCCAAACAATGGAGAGACGAGTATTTGTTGTCATTACGAGAAAATTCACATCCCAAACAGAGAAACAACCGAGAGTCGAAAATCGCAGTTGGGGACATAGTTATCGATAAAAACGAGAAATCAAATAGAAATTTCTGGAAGTTAGCAAAGGCGGTGGAACTACATGCCGGAGACGACGGAGTTGTGCGAGCAGCAACGATCAGAATTGGTCGACAGGATTGAAGCCATTCACAGCTATTCCATCTTTCAGTAAAGCACCTTATTCCGATCGAAGTTCAACCGCCGGCAAATGAAGAGAAAGCAGCAGAGCAAGGAGAGAAAGCAACAGATCAAGGAGAGAAAGAAGAGCAAATATTACCTCAGTCAACGCGGCCTCAAAGAGATGCAGCGATAACTGGACAACCGCCGTGATTTTGCGCCGTGATTTTGCGCCGTGATTTTGCGCCGTGTTTTTGCAAAAAATATTGCAAAGTTTTGCGTGATTACGATAGAAATATTACACCGAGAATCCGTGCTTCTATACTTTTTTAGGCAAACAAGTGACGCCTTATTAACCATTCCAAATGGCCTATTTATAAGGGCAAATTAAATTCGCCGCATGACCTTTTGTATACGATGCTTCCGGACAAATCCAACATGGCAGATTTATAAGGGCATTTTTGCTTTCATTTTGGACACAGATCACATGACAGAACACACATTGTAGATTTAATATTTCTATGGCGATTATTAATCAAATGTTTGGATAAATGAAAATACAAAATTTGCAAGCTAATTTCCAAGTGTCCCTAATCACCCCAAATAAACGGAGTTTAAATTAGGAATGCGTCAAAAATCCAGTGACGGATATCGAGTGTGTCCCAAATTTCGTAAAACTGTGATAGCTTGTATACAACATACTCCATATTTTGATTCATTTAAGTCAAATGGCGTAAAGACAGACTTACTTCTTGTGCGAAAGCTATTAAAGAGCCTTCCAGAAACGCATTTCCTAGCTCGCCAAAATAGATTTTAAAAATATTTTAGTGCTACAATCCTGGCCTTGGGACATCGCGACGTTTTCAGGTTTTACTATTTCCTTGAAACAGACTCGATGTGATGCTAATTATTAAGTTAGGAGTCCCCCCTCATTCAATGTTGAAGGTGGATTGATGCACTTTTCTTTTTAATTTTCAACATTGAACGGGAGGGGGAGGTAGCGTTGCGGATTAAGTTAGCGCTGTAACTATTCAAGTGTCCCAACAATATGGTCTAGGATTGTAGATGTATCAAAGGGTGATAAACTTCCCAAGCTAACTGAAATGTTTGGCAAATTTTTCTTACTCGTTCGCTCAGTGAATATTTCCCAGCTGTAAACTCATACACCCTGTAGTATGTATCCAATCATGCTGATTTAGGGCCGCTGTAACTGGCGAATGCTTTAACGTAACCCAGCCATGTGTCCGTATCTATTGTATGTGTTAGTGCCAGTTATGTAGAAAGTATTTATTTATTAGTAGATTTGGCAAAGACTGAAAAATAAATAGATAAAAACGAGTTCTGTTAAACATCAGAAGATTTCGTGTCTAATGTAAAGATCAGAAGACTCTTCTAATAAAGGCCGCTAATGCATGAAGATCATAAGATCTTTCAGATATACACAGTGGCAAACATCTTTTCTTGTGAAGATAGCTTAGCTTTCGATCGAAAGTTTTAGAATAGTAAAAGTACGTGGTATACAACAAAAACCCAAAAATTGACGTATGCAGGTGTCGCCATGCAAAACTACAAAAAAATTGTTTTCCCACAGGAACGCGTCTGCCAAGGGTAGATAGTGGTTTTTTAAGTTTTGTAGTCTTTTTTTATTGCTACTACTTAGATCACAATTGTATGTTTTTTTTAAAGTTAGATAAAGTCGATATGTAAAGTAGGGTTCAAATGACGGTAAAATCCATTGTGCACTGGGTGTTCCAAAAGAAAACGGAACCTGCATAAATTGTTTGTGTATACGTCACGAATTATATGAACTTATGAAGGCAAGTAAGTGATTAAAAGTAAGTCTGGAAGCATTTTGAACTTGTTTTCAGTGTTCTATACAAATGAAACTAACTCCCAGAGGCATAGAAGTGTCAAGTTTATCTAACTACTGCGAATAATAGTTAAATTTTCACTTTCTCACGTATATAACTATTTATGCAGGTTACACACGGAACCCGCATAACTAAACTATGCATGCATTAAGAATTTGTAAAGGTCGCAAATAAGAAATTAAGATGAAATTTTTTGGGGGATACCCTGTATAGCATTGTTCATTTTTCGTACAACTGACTTCTGATGATTTTAAAAGAAATAATGTATACTAAAGGTAAAACGTAGTGTTGAGGATTGCAAAGGAATGGAAGGATGGGATAATCAATGCCAGGT
>ERZ1738539.50-NODE-112-length-11801-cov-22.164311_pt1 | contig 11801 bp, 6 predicted proteins | sample MGYA00581726_ERZ1738539 | MGnify/ENA primary metagenome ERZ1738539 (study PRJEB40740, sample SAMEA7388102) | Antillogorgia bipinnata | biome: Marine coral reef biome; feature: Environment associated with an aquatic invertebrate; material: Seawater | host... | reverse complement strand
GGCATGAAGTGAGCATGGTTCATACAGATCATGAAACATCTAGGAACTGCGTAAGGTAAGAATTACCTGGTAAAATATACAGTAATATTTAATGTGTCCTTTTCTTCAAGATCATCGCCGGTTATCACTTTTACTATATTTATTTCATATCACGCTAATCTGTAGAGATAAGTAAAACATCCTTTGTCTGAGAGTAATTACGGCTCCTGCAGGTTTAAAGATCTAGCCAGAAATACTACATGAGCCTGTCAAAGGTGATATAAAATAAAATAGCATAGAATAGAAGCTGATGTGTAGCTAAATAGTACAAAATCCTCGCAATGGAAATTCACACATCTTTCCAATTATAGTAAAAAATATAGTAAATATAAATAACGCCACAGTTTACGGAAACAACAAAGACTCCGAAACGTTTAGTCACTCTGGATGTAATAATAATTGCGTGCATTTTTAGGGCACTCGAGTGGCGAGCATTCTATTTTTCTCTAGATAAGTGCGTGTAAGCAAAACTCCACATGCATGTCATTCCATTTACCAATAATGGTTTATACACTGAATTGCCCACTTCAATATTTGCTTAACCTTAACGACTGCGGAGGCAAATGTATTAGACATTCACGAAAAATACTTCCCATATGAGCACGGAGTTTTAATTGTGCAAGAAAAACGAAATACACTCCCAAAAATTACTTCCCAAAAATTTTCTCATGATCTTTTCAACGAATTAACTCCTTTTGTCTAAAAATATCTTAAGATGATAAAGGATAATTAAAAATGTTGGACGGTTTTATGCAGGCAAATGCAAAAAGAAGGAAGCAAGTAATAAACAAACAAAACTGCATTGAGGCTAAAAGTTGAACAAAGCTTCAAAGCTCTGATAACTGTATATACAGTTTCATAGGCAGTACGAGTTTCTGGTCACATCGAACGCCAATTAAAGAAATGACGTGCATCATGCATCCATGCAAGCATGATCTAATGTATTTGATCGTTTCCATACGCTGTGAATTAGACAGAATTATGATACGCAAAATGATAAAGCATTAGCAAGCATTCGAGTTGATTCTCTCAATAGATTTTAACGCTATGACACGTTCTTACGCACTTTCCCTTTGGCGAATTCCATAGCAGCCAGATCATTCTGACTAAACCACATCCATGCAAAAACATAATTACATGGGTTAGATTTGGAAATTGTGAACACACTACAAATTTGAATCACTTTTTAAAATGTAGACCATTTAGCTATGTCAGTACATAGGGTTACCAAAGGGTGTTCAGAACTTCTGCATTAATATGACCTATCCCAAAATTATGTGAAAATCTATAAAATTCTACTCGGATGTAAAGCTATTTGGTATCTTGCCAAGTATAGTCGACGAGGAAGCGGAAGTATTGAACTCGGAAGCGAAGCGAAATTTGAAATTCTGGTTTGTCGTATATTATTTGCGTCATAGGGGTGTAAGGCTTTAGATTACAACATCATAATGGTTCCTGTTTGTTTTTGCGACTCATTCACCGGGCTACAAAGAATGTCCGGTGTTCTCCAAGTAATCATCAAGGCTGGGTTTGATATTGTCTGAGATATGGGCTTTCGAAAATTCTCGCTTTATATACATTACAATTAATTCCTATCTACATCATTGTCTCATATTTGCTTTCAAATTTTTCTCGAGTATCTTCAGCGATTGGTCAAACGAAGGTGATTTCATTGAGGTGTGATTGTATTTGGTTGAATTGCGATTCCTTCCATGTCCAAGATGTCCTTCCATGAGTCAAGTATTTAGGATTATTTAGGATATATATATATATATATATATATATATATATTTATATAATGACACGGGATCACAATCAGATTAGGTTCATATTGGCCTTTATATTAGTATCATGCCAAAGACGTCTGCGTCGTTTTAAAAGTGAAATGTCAAAAATTATCCCTTTCAAAATTTGTGGCATTGCTCAATCACACTGGAATCAATAACTAATAATGTTAGCACGCCTTCATTCACCATTCATACGAAATAACGATACAATAGCCGTTTGTCCGCAGATTGAAGTCATAGGAAGAAATAGGTTATAGTACTGGAAATAATAATATCGTGATGGCACTTCTAGTGCTGGGAGTGGGAGACGAATTTGATACTATATTTATACAATGGCATGGTCATTGACCATGGTGTTCCCGCTGGTATGCGTGCGAAAACGAGCCGGCAAAATCGTATAAAACCTCTGCGCAATATATTATATATGGCGCAATTGTGCTAAACACACAATGAACTACATTTGGTAACATTGCAACAGCAAATATGACAATGCAATGCAACAGGTAATGACCCGTCACCTCACAACAATGCTCTTGAAAGCCACATGGAATAAGCATAGTCATTACCGATGATTTGTATTGAACGTGCTGATTCGAAATTGTTTGAAGTCATCTTGAAACACAGCATTTTCGCAAATTCCATTGTCATGGTGCCAGCCGCCAGGCACAAATTTAATGAAATCCTATACAGTATACATAGCTCTTACTGGGATTAGCCTCAAGTATATGTAAATTAATCTGCAATCTCATCCTCGAAAAAACAGTATGAGCCATGGGAGAAAGGCGTAGCTTTTAAATTTTATGAAATTACCACGGTATCTTTTTCAGAAGCATCTAGATATCTTCCTAGTCGATCTGTGGGCAGTCTAGACATTGATTAACATTCAGACATCGCAATTCGAAGTGATATTGACATTGACCTTATGTCAGTATGTAGTACAGTAATAGCACTCGAAGGCATAATTGTCCTTTGTTCACATCAGCCAGTCTGGCACGCACTTGAGAGTCTTCATGAGACTAGGGATCATATGCGCACTTTACAACGTGGCAACTATCACAAGAAAAAAAAAGTATTGGTGTGTGCAAGTTACTAATCTTGTACGGACAATTTCACTCCCTGCTCATCTACCATCGCATAAATGCATGAGCTCTCAAATACCAGCAGCGTAAATTATTCAAATACTCAATATTCAAGTGTTCGTTTGAGCGGTTTAAGAAACGCTCCCACTCACAAAATCATACGAGTACGAATTCTTTGCTTTGCAACTTAGATCAATAAAACCAACAAAAAATCATTCAAGTGTCTCCAAACATTTCCTTTCCATTTTTGTCCAAAATTGAAAATTTTGTCGTTATGTAATCGAAAGCGTTTGTGCACACAGCAAAAATGCGTCATTTCTACATATTGTAGAACATCTTATTTGCGCAGTATTTATGAAGTCCTATAAAGGACATGTAGATGAAAAAATCGTGCGAAAACACACGTCTGAAATGACCTTGCAATAAGATTACTATTTCACCTACAGCATACGCATATTATCCCGCTCACTCCATGCGGGGTATCACGGCTAGCTATCAGCACGATGAGTGCCAGCTGCGAAAATATTTTTGGACCAAATAAGCTTTTTTGCCGGTATTCCTAATAATACACAGATTTCGCAATAATCTAATTGCCTTTAGGCAAGTTGATTACAACCATTACAATGCATGGGGTTCATTTTGTCTACATCATACTGCGCATGTGCCACTCAAAGCGATAACTGGAGTTACGAACACTGAGCTTTAATATATCTGGAGGAAGCGCTTGCTTCCAGCTTTGAAGCCAAAAACATGGCGGCGATTTGCCAAAATTGGTCCCAAATGGTCCCAGTCAGGGCTATTTCAGATACTTTGAAGCAGATCGGCCCCAGTACTGTCCGTGAATTTTCTTATATGATTAAATAATTAAAATAAACCCAACCCAAACCAAAAGAAACCCTAACCGCCTAAACCTCCCAAAACTCCGCCATGTTTTTGGCTTCAACTGTTTGACTGAAAATACATTGGCGTGCTTCATCCAGATATATCAAAGCTCAGTGTTACGAACGCTATAATTTTATATCGAAACTTGTTTTTGAAGCCCAGTCCCTTTCGTGGGAGAGCAATATGAGGGGATTTGATCGCTTCGTTGTCAATACCTGTATTTAACTTAATTTGACGCGTTTTCGACAAGGGTAGCCGTTACAATGGTCAGTGGCAGGGTTTGGGTGCTAGTGCTAGTTGTGTGTATGTGTCGGGCGGGAGGGGGGAGTTTCAGACATTCAATGAAAAGCAACTGTTGAAGATTGGCAACGACATCTTGAATGATGATGTAGATAATAAAAAACACTAAGAGACAATACAGATTCTTGTAATCCATTCCTGAACGCAATGATCACAATAATCTCTTTATGTCAGCGTGCAAACAACAAGTCTTGAAAATGTTTCATCATAAAGAAATGCGATAGATATTTGTTATCTAATTCATTTTCACTAGCATGAGTATATTGTTTTCAGACAGAAACAGAACAAGTATTTATATTAACTATGTTTCTATACTTTCTTTTGGGCAATTATAATCCACAACTACAAGTACAGATTAACAATGACTACATGCGTGCCCTACGTTCTGATAATTAATTTGCACGCTTTTTGGGCTAGTTTAATGAATTTGTTTAGCGCAAACTTTATATAACTATTAATCGGAAATACTTCATCAAAACAACAGCACGCAATAGCTTGCACGAAAACTAAGTAATGGATGTACTGTACTGTATAAGCTAATATCTACAAGCTAGAAATGTTCAAAGAGAAATATATAAAATAGATTCAGAATTTGTAATTTTTTCTACAGAATGACAGCTACCACCTTTTTGCTTTAACTTGCGTGAAAATGCGTGAGAGACTTTAAAGCGTTCGTGGACGCACAGCTCATAAAAATCATTGACGTAAAAACATTAATTACGGATTACTTTAAGTCCAAGTTACTTTCTCCCAGCAACCACAAGAACTTGCGTGGGTACAAAATATTTACAAACATGAACTAATGCTGATGAGAACTATTGTGAGTTAAAGCGCTAGCTTTTTAACGGCTAATGCCGGTAACTTTACGTTAATATTGCTGAAGTGGGTGTGTTTTTTACAATAGACAATAGAGAATTTCAATGACATTGTGAAAATGCTGTTACCGATAAAATCTTTATATTGGCCATGGTTAAAAAACTCTTTGTAATTAACAAACCAGTTTGATAATAAACTCCCTAATTATTCTAATAACAGAAAGTTGTACCAGTTGAAAACTTGGCTTTTACATCACCGCAACCACAAAGGGAATCCTAACTAAACTTCAAGACTGACACACAAATATACTTGCTATATTGATGTGATAATCTATAGAAGTACAACGTTAAAAAAAGACTTCCCTACAAAAACCTTCATTGAAAGAAATGTCTTTAACCCAAAAATACGCAGACATGTCTTCCCATAGTTTTCAAGGTAACATATTAAAACAAAGAACTGAAGGTCACGCTATTTTAGCCTGATACACATATCCTGTCTTGTTCGAAACACTGTTCTCCAAACACTGTTCTCTTTGTCCGCCATGAACGTTGTTGTTTTTCACGAGATATCTAACAGATGAGTTTTTGATCCATCGCTGCATGTTGTTCAATAGTCACAAACTGTGTATGTGACCAATGTGCAACACATTAAACTACGATTTGTTATACAACGTTACTTAAGCTTTCAAACAATTTTTTTACATCTCCAAAGCATGAAATGAACATTGCTCTTTAACAATACTCAATATGAAAAAACACATTCCTTAAGGTTTATAGCTGACTCCAAATTAAAATCAAATTAAAATTTTCTGTTGGTATACGAGAAACCCTAATATTACCTCAGGCCGTTTTCTGATTAGTTTCATGTATTAGCAGGAACACATAAACGCTAAGTGTTTTGGGCATTGTTTGCCAGTACAATGTTTGGTAACGACCGACAGGTTCCGAATATACGTTGTTGGCAAGATGCTTTGTTGTAAAATATATTGGTGTGGATTTTGGGTAACAGCCAACGGAAGAACCCATCTTGTGTTCTAACACGAGGCCAACTGCCACAAGGTCTAACGAGTCACGAGGCAACTTTACTTGGCGTGCTTTTGAAAAGCTAAAAATCCCAACTCGAAGCCCTGAACTTGTGTTAAGACAGTTTTCAAACGTACTTCGAAAAAGGGGAAGTGAATACAGTGATAATTAGCAAAGAAACGGCAATAAAGAGCAGCCTCAACGTGAGTACAAATATGAGCAATACTCATTTTAAACGATCAAGCTAACGTGTACATTTCAAAGTAGTTTGGCTCATTGTTTTTGATATGGCCCATTTCAACATTGAGAGAGATTTCTTTAGTGTTTGAACAACAGTAAGGGCATGAAATTACAGAACTTGTACTGCATGTGAGTACAATGAACAACAGCTGTAGCTGTGTTGAGAAATGAAGATAGTATCGAAATTTTTAGTTTATAATGCTATTAATATGCCATTTCGAGACAAGAAATAGCAGCCTATATATTAAGCATAATCAACAATGAGTAGTTCAATTGATAAAACTGGTGACATAAATGTAATAATTGTCAAACAAGATACAGTGTTTTCATACAAAACATGAACCAATGACTAATGGTTTTATATTTAGCAAGCAAAGACGTTATAACCCCCACGTATTGCTAAATAGTTAAGATATAACTATGCAGTACGCCTCACCAAAAGTATGTTAAGTGAATGAAATACATTCTTAATAACGCCGCTAGCAACAAAAGCATTTCTATTGCTAACTGTTTCAGGTTTTTAAGTCTTTACAATTTTAAGCATTCCTTTCTTTGGAGTTTCCTGCTTGCACTAAAGAGAAACATTATTAACACCTGTGTACACGTATTTTCTTGTGATATACAGCAACCGTTTCAATTGACGATAACCTTGACTAACTTTATATATACACGCGGAGGATTGTATTAGAAAGTCAGCTATGTATATGACCCTAAATGATTCGTGCACTATAATTTTAGTTGGCACAGACGACTTGAACACGGAAATATCAACGCTTGTAGGACCACAACAAAACACATGCATGTATACCGAAAACATGTTTATGTGAAGAAAAAAAATTTACATAAATTTCGTCGGTTGGAAAGTGCAGGCCAACCACGATAAAATGCTTTTAAAACAATGCCTTATGCTTGGTGAAAAATACTCCTTCGCAATGCTGATCTTTGCGCAATAGACAAAGGAATTTTAATATTACCTCTTACATAACAAAGAACATTGAATCAAAGAATTGTCGAGGGGTCAAATCACGCTATTTAAAATTGTGGCAGTCGGAAATCGGAATTCACCAATGCGTTTTTCATTAACATAGGATTTTCAGAGACTTAATTTTCGGCACAGCACTGTACAATTCTTGTCGAATATACGGAAATATCTGAATTTTAATAAAGTAAATTACAAAAGTCATTTCACAATTATATAGCTACGTAATCATTTGTTGAGCGAGGTTGTTGTTTTAACGAATAAACAGCATGTATAGACCTTGATATGAGGCAAGATTCCAGAAGAAGTTTCTCAAGCTATTAATATCATAATTACTTTTACATCACGTCAAAGAAGAAAATTGACTTATAAAAAAAGAAGTTGTTATATGCGAGTTCTTTGATAAGAGAAATTATTAATAATCCTAGAGTGTGCGTGTGTGTCCTACACGACGACTGATACGCAAGCATCAAATCGTGATCAAATAAATTTTTTGACATTAACAATGCATTAGTGTCCTAAAAAGCACTTGATCTTATTAATATCCCTCATCGGGTATAGGCGTTTGGGGTGAATCGAGGAGAAAAAATATTGAGAGGTCAAGACAAATAAGGTAGGCATTGTTTCGAATGAACTGCAGTCAAGTCAAGTTAAAATGTATCATATCAGATACGACGTGGAATTATTTTTTAATTGTGAGACAAATTGGTTTTATCGATCCATAAGTTTCTTTGGCAAAAGGATCGAACCATTTGGCGTAATTTGTTCTGTGTTGTGGGCAGACTATGTTTAACATCGAAAGAAAACAAAGACAAACCTTGTTTTGTTTTTGTACATCAGAATAATTGAATCAGATGAATGATGCGAAATTTTTTTTAAATATCAAAAATATGAAGAGACCGCAAGTTGTTTTGCTTAACAATTGTTACTAAAGTGGGCGATTTTATAAGTCAGTGCGTGTATGTAAATACATGGGGAGTAAGTTATGGTTACAAAAGAGATATACAAACGAGTATAGTTAGACAATGTAAAGAAAAAAAACTGCGTGGGTACCATAGGTATGCAGTGTATTTAAAACTATGAAACAAGTCGAAACTATACCTTGCATGACAACACAATTAAAAACATAGGAAATATACATTGGATACATTCTTAAGATTTCATTTCGTATATAAAAACAGTACACATGTATGTGCAGGCATTTACAAAATACTTCACAAGGTTGTTACGGCACAACGACAGTGACATCTTCACTCATAGTGAAACACAAGCGGAAAAATACTTCAAAGACTGCTAGAAGATTTGGATGACTTAATGTCAAGGAATTGAGAGGTTAGAGCAATGACAGTAGTTATAGATTAATGATGAATGATGGTTCAAGGGTATAGTTAAGATATTTGCCGAATGAAAACTCTTAATGAATGTACATGTATGAAGGTAAAATTTCATGAAACATTCATCATAAAGTTAATGCCTCCTGGAGCCAGGTTAGTTTAGCCCTGGGTTAACTAAAACTCACAGCAAGCGTTTCCTAAAAAACTTTAAAATATTTCTTCAGGCATCTTATCTGGATCAATAAAAGTTTTCATTTTTAAAGTTTCGAAGTACAAAAATTTTAACCCAGGGTCAGCCTTACCCTAGCTTTGAACAACTGGTCCCTGGTTTTTATATTTTGAAAAAACATACAAAGCATCTTAACATGAAGTACAATGATATGATACTTTGGGATATAAAAATATATATATATACCCATAATGCATTTCACACAAGCATAAATATATTTTACAACTTACCTATATATTTGGTAAAAAATGAGTGCACATGGAATCATATCATACAGACAGATACATACTTGACAAAAATGATGAATATAAGCGAGACTAAGGGTTGTTGCTGTTATTCAATTTATATTTTGAAGCCTTGATTAATCCTTTGTACATTTTGTATGCAAAGCTCAATCACACTGCGGGCGATTTTCAATATTTTTCAATTTTTAAAAAATATTAACATTAAATCGTTTATGTATGAAAGGAAATTTTGAATGATATATGCAGTTAAACCAGGACCAAAGTTCTTGCTGTCAAGGAAAATTGCGTTGGGTTGTTTATAATCTGCTATAATCTGCATGGGCGAAAAATAATTCAAATATCAAACGACGCGATTGCAAAATATACAATGCAACTCATTTTAGAATGACTCAGTAATTATGTCATAATTATTAGGGTGTATATGACTCATACACATGAAGTAAGACTTATAAAACGGAGTAATTTATAAGACAAATTAAAAACTCGTTAATCATCGTGTAGATAGCCGTTTCTTAAAGGGGATCTATATTTTGGAAAGTCACATATGTCACATTAAAAGTCAAGTACAAATATGGGTACATGTTTTGATGTACATATCAGATTTCTTTTAATACACATCAACGAGTTACGAAAGGACTACAGAATACTCCACGGGTGCCTTGGCAAAACAAAACTCCGCACTTTATATCGTCTGACGTTCAGTTATATGAAAGTAAATTATACAAAAAATCATATAAATGAAAACCGTTGCACAAATTAGAAAATAAGCAATATAACAGGTCAAACTGTTAGCAAAATGCTGCGAGTAAGTAGTGAACTGAGTGGCTGTCTTTCACAGTCGCTTCAACTGCCTAAATTCCACGTTAAATAATATTCAACACTGGCAATTGCACCCATTAGTACCCGAAAAATAAAAGATAGTTAAATGTACAGTTTAAAAAAATATATACTGATATAATAGTTTTGATGTTTGGAACAGGAATTGAAGGACAAAAAACACGAAAAGTCAATAAATCATATAGAATTTACCAGTTTGCATTTCATTGTATTCAATGATGCAATGATGCAATATCACTAGGGCCGTAACTAGAACGTCAATTGGTGGGGAGGGGGGTGAATATTCATATATTGCTGTTCTGCCCCAAATTTCGCAATTTGAAAATAAATCTGTAGGGAATGACATGAATATATGAATATGCACCCTCCCCCAATTAAAGTTCTAGTTATGGCCCTGAATATCACTAATAGTCACCAACACATTTAGCCTCAGCGCGTAAATTGATGGAAAAAATTTTATTGAAGATAACAGCCAAAATGTTTCAGGGCTTAACACTGTAGAGAACGTGTTTCCACAAACCAAAATTGTCAAACTTTATGTAATTTAGCGTATAGCCTTGATAGCCTCATAGGTATAAGATTACTTCCCCTTCATACCAAACAGGAATAACATGCACTTTAATTCGACACGTGTCGTGTTTCCTAGTTTTTGCCTGCTCATCAGATTTAAAAAAACTTACGCAAAATGTATATAAGGGAAATACGTCATGTAAGCACGGAGAGTATATTTGTTAGATGTCGAGAACATAATATGATGCTAAAAAAGTAAGTGAAGTTTTATCATAATTGCTAAAAATTTAAATCACCAACGGAAAGAGTCCTTGAATAAGTTTGTTTTACACGCTAAGTTTATCGGAATTTACTCATGTAGATAACAATTATGGAAAATAATACAACCAAGACTAAGTCGATTTTAATATAAATTCACTAAAATACACCAGGTCTGAGGGGGATAATTGTTTTGTACACTTGCAATTGTTATTCGCGAAATCACTAAACATTTACATGCGTTATTTTCAAACGAAGTGAGAGAAAACGTTAGCGCGCGAAGCAATCATAACAATAGACAAATGATGAGTTTATTCATAGACAATCGCGAAGACATGGACTGGAAACGCCCGTTAAAACTACGCGACATCCGTGATACGCTTTATTTCAACCCTGTAACTTCACTTTAAACACATTAGAGGACTTACTATAAACAAGAAGACAAATGTGGATGAAACTATCAACTTTTCAAAGTTTGTCTGTTATCCATGCCTTTGATTGTCTATGGTCTATTTCAATACAAGTATACTGTATAGCATACAACAGTTTGTACACAGCACTTTGTACCACCTTTCGCACTTTTTTTTTAATTGAAACGTGTCATTTCTTTGTCTTTCAAAAATACGGGCGTGATTAAATTAACTTACAAAACTATAGGTGACTCTTACCTAAACAATCATCCGTCATAGCTCACCCAATCAGCAGTCTTAGTTACTAATATTCTGTGTATTCAATTTTTTTCTCTATTATTATATATTTTATAATGCTCATCAATACATAGATTCGAAATCGAGTGATCTATTTAGACAGCCGGAATGTTCACTAACGCGTAAGCGTATTGTCATGCAGAATTATTCGCGATATTTTAGTTCCGTACAAGTTTATGACATAAAATTATGAAGTTAATTTAATAAACGAAACTTTTTAAGTTTTAATAAACGAAAGATATGTGTATTCAGTAGCTTTTGTACCTATATTGATCCATGTCAAGTAACACACGTCCCTAAAAGTCAAGCTTTTTCTTTAGAGAAACGTAAACTAAGAAAGTTCTGGGTATAAAAATAATACCTAGCGGTTAGCCTGTGGTATGCATGGAAATTCAATGCATTCAATCGCGTTGCAATAGCTGTTAACGTGAGTGCATTGTAAATAAAACAAACTAGCCAAAAATTGTCTGCCACGAAATTTTTCAAATTATTTTCATATATATATATATATATATATATATATATATATACATATAT
>ERZ1738539.42-NODE-96-length-12405-cov-11.957247_pt1 | contig 12405 bp, 2 predicted proteins | sample MGYA00581726_ERZ1738539 | MGnify/ENA primary metagenome ERZ1738539 (study PRJEB40740, sample SAMEA7388102) | Antillogorgia bipinnata | biome: Marine coral reef biome; feature: Environment associated with an aquatic invertebrate; material: Seawater | host... | reverse complement strand
ATTTCTAATATTAGCTATTTTAAGCAAAAAGCACGCCTCCAAAAGAGGTTTAATAGCTTTACTCCATAGTAACTCATTCAAAATAAAATAAAAATAACTTGTAGCGCTATTTCATGCTGCGATGCCACCCAACTATTTTGACAGACAATATATCTGAAATTAAATTTTAATTGTGTTTACCTAAAACATTAACGTCCGCGCAGTTAGCTTTTTGTCAAATAATCCATCTGGCGGATCCTGATAACTCGAGGTGAAACACAAGACGAAAAATGATCGAGGTGAAAAAGCGAGAATGCTGTTCCATCCGGTTGTGATTGTGCCTGATATTTCTTTCATCGTTCATCAAGACCTGTGTCTATCACTGCAACTGACAACTTCAAACACTTCAATTTTTTCCCAAAAAGTTTCGTGAAAGCCATCTATTATAGTTTATTATGGTATCTTTTAATTCGCTGCTGGGAATTAATTGCAGCCACCACCTTGTTTTTAAACTTTTCAGTGTTTTTTAAGAGTAAAAAGTGTCATCTTGAAAAGAAAGGATATGTGTAGGGCCACGTAGCTATGACAAATAGTTAGCAAGTGTCTTGAGTTGAAGGATCTGCGTCACAGATTATAGGAGTGTCAGGACATGGAAATATTTGGAGGGAAATGGGCCATTTTACAACGAAACAACCAGAAAGTGGCGTTGTCACCTAAAGTAACCGCAATTAAAGAAACGAGATTGTAGTTCTGCAGTAAAGAATAAATCTGCTTTATTTAGAACTTGTGGTTAACTTGAAAAATATTGTATCCAAAAAAAAAGCCTCTTTATTCAACCGTGGTCAAGTACTGAGCGTCTGTATGCATCATACGTTGGTTTGAGATGCTATACTTCATACGAAATGTGTGTAGCTGAAAATCTGGATAGAATCAACTTGATGAAGATATAACTGTGTTAAACTTTCAACAGTAGTGATCGAGATACGAATATATTGTATTGACAACACATGTGTCAACAAAAGCAAAGGTCGCCAAGCTGATCTTTCGTTCTCAGACTGCAGTTTGTCTGGCGTGCATTTAACCTTCATTAAAGAGTATTGGCGCTACAATGTGATTGGTTAACACAACTGTTTCATTTTGTAGCAACCAATCCCAAGGCTTGAAATTTAATTGCGCCTTATTTACGCATTTAATGAGCAAAAGTTGTCTCATTAGATATTCTGGCTCGATAGATTTTGTACACAGAGAGTTTCGTACGTTCGAGACCTAACAAGACTTTGTGAAATACTCTACGAGTTGACATCGTGGCTTCTTTAACAAAGATGCCGTTCTACTTTGCTTTTCAAAACAGACGGGGAAAAGTGAAAAGGAATTTGACGTTTGGGAGCAAGGCAAAGAAAAAATCTCGTAAGAGCGGTGGATTTGACGATTCTCAGTGGTCTGGCATCGGTGTTAATGAGCTTGCAGCTTATGAAAAATCAGCATTCAGCGTTGCCAGACGTCTTTCGTTAGAAGGGTCGTTAGTAAACACATCTCGAAGGATTAATCCTCTCACTCCAGACTTAGAAATCGTCCCTGGTTCACCCACAGGCGACGTTTGTCCACCAAAACCTCCCCGAATGATGGAAAAGAAATTATTCACATGTGAAAATCCGGAGTGTCAACGTACTGAGGAATTATTAGGAATGATTGCCATAAACTTTAAAGCTTGTCCTGCCTGCTTTACTCATTATTGTTCCACAAAATGCAGAGTGTCTCATTGGCCTGTGCATAAAATGGTGTGTCATTATGGACGGATGAAAAGTTACATGAAAACTATTGCTGAACTCTGCCAGTCAAATGATGATGTCCAGAGCCAGCTATCTTCCCTGGCTTCTGCTGGATTTTATACCAAAGGACGTGGTTGTGTTATGCTTATCTTTGCAAGCCCAAACGATGCGAGGTTATTTATTGATGAAAAAATTGGTCAGAAACCTACGTATTCCTCGCTGGAACAAATTGAAACTCTGGGTGTGCGCACAGAGCATCAGAAAAACTTAGTGCGTTTAATTAATCATTACAAACCAGAAAATGAGTTTGTGTTAAATGTGGCAATTGTAGCTGGACGCAATATGCCTCCATCGCCAGCAGTACCTCGAAAAAAAGATCCATCATTGATTGAACAATTTGTCATGTCACTACATGGACAGAAGGAGAGCAATTTAAGTCGAGCTTATCGTAGGCTGACTTTATAGGATTGGACGGATCGTTAACGATACCACCGAGAGTGACGTAAAATTATCATCTGTTTGCGCTACGAAATATTCAACATATATGTACAGTTTATCCTCCAAAAATGAGTAAAATGCGTTGCTCATTGACTGTGTAATGCTTAACAGCAGTTTTAGCTGTCAAATTACAGCAATAACTAACATACCTAGCTAATTTGCGCCATATGATTTTTGCGCGTTTAGGCGGCAGTTTGCGAAGCCAAAGGTCGGGAAATACATGCGGAACTGTAAATCTCGCCCCGTGCACTTGGCCAATATTTGTCAAAATAGCCATTGTAATATAAGAATAGAATTGCAGTCATTTGTAGTATTAACTATGTTTGACATATTTATAAGGAAATGTATATTAAAACATATACTAGGTTATATCAATTTTAATCAGTGCGCCACTCTGAATATAGAGAAAAAAATCCTCTCATGTTAAGAGTATATCAGGATTTTTCGGCTAGTTTGACAACAATGCAGAATGATTCGCATATTAATCAAGTATTGTATTGCTGGATTGTTATGTCTTTTACAGTGTTTTGCGGGCCACGGTTGTACGCGCGTCGAGGAAACGTTTTTAAGCCAGTATTTCTTGAATACATCACGTAGCGTTTTTCTTTGTGTTCTGACCATCAGACGAATCACACTGACAAAGCATAACGTCACCGCTATAGAATGCGATGTGATTGACGGCAGTTTTTAGAAACGGATAATCTTCATTCTTTTCACAATATGTAAACTACAGTGGACTTGTGGTTGGAGGCAAAAAGATAAGGTGATTTAGTTTAGTTTTTCTCTCATTGCTTTTGATCTTTTCTGACTGTTATTTCACTAAATATTTTGGAAGATTTTTACGTATTGAAAGCGCATTTTGTTTCAGCTCAGCTGTGGGAGCGATGCAGCAGCTGTCAGTGGCAAAGCTTGATAACTTACTTGCATCACTTCATGCACAACGTTAAGTTTTAATTGCCAAAAAAGATTGAATTGCATTACAATTAATTAAGGGTGTTGTATGCGCACGTATGGAAAATGTTAAAATGAAAACCAGTCCCTACAACTCATCAGCTTCACCTCAAATTTTAGTTCTTGAGTAAGAAAATTCGTCCAATTATTTTTTTAGTTCCTGTTTGTCTGTTTTGTTTTACGTCAAACACAACTGAAGCGAAACAATTCCTTGGTTTCCCACATTAAAAATGCAGGTAGTTTCACCCCTTACATACAACACACGCATTATACGTCCTATGAAAAAAGTCTTTCAATTTGAAACTCCGCGTTTTTTCTGTAGTAATAATTTTGATAACAATCAGGTACAATCAAGTTGTTTTCATTCTGCAATATCTATAGATATATGCACGTTTATCAACAAGACGACTGACGGTCATGTAAAGAAAGGGCAAATATCAGGTATAGTTCATATGTCTTTCTTATTATTCGTGTCTGAAGGGTTTTAAGGTAAAATTATAACTGATTGCTATGATAGAAAATTATATTTCATGTAGATTTCACATCGATCAGTTGTGCATGTAATCAATAATTTAAAGTTTTATATTATCATTTGAATATACGTAAATTAATAAAATTATATATATTAGGTGATAATTGCACGTCAAATCTCTATATACACAAACACGTAAAACGTGTTATAACAATGTCAATGTGTGCGTCAGATATTGAGCAAGATCATGGACAATCAATTATTACAGCTGTGACAATGGAAGTTTTCCTTAATTATGGCCTCATTTCGTTTGCTTGCACGAACCAATTCATTTGAAGAATTTTTGAAGATTTCATAACTTGATAAATTTACTATTCAGTGTATCAATCATCTTTGGTTTCGAGTGCAATTGAAGAATCATAATTAGACAAAAAATGACCAAATCAATTGAGCAAATGATTGAATCCAATACTTTAGCAATACTTCCATTGTGACAAAAGTACATGCTAAAACGAATTCACAATTTTTACAGTTTTCAACAGTTTTACCGTAGTAAGTAAAGTTTCACGCTAACAATACTCGGGATTCAGAGGATAACTTTGCTCCGGGGCTATAACGCATCTATAGCTAAGTCCACCCCGCTGACCGTATACAGTCATGGGCTCAAATGAGATATTATGCTCAACATACATACATAATTTCCTGTAGCATTCTGGGTAGTCTTCTTTCAGTTTGACGTTATACTGACGAAGATTTTTCGACAAATTCCGACAATAATGTCGTCTTGCTTCCATCTCGTTAACGAATTCGTGTCTAGAACATTTGGGCAGCGCGAATAAGCGAGTCTCCACTTTCTCATAATCTCTTGGTTGTCTTGCTACGATGAGGTCATTCAAAGGCATTTTAATGCAATGTAAAACAGTGTTAAGTTTATAACGTGGAGCAGGTACCATTGGGATATTATTGGTAGCTACAACGGCGATGTTAAACACTAATTCCTGATTCGGTTCGTAGTCTCGTACTGCTTGCATAAGAGCGACGCGATGTTTCGAAATAATTCCTTCCCGGTGTAGTTCTGTTAGTGAACTGTATGTAGGCTTCCTGCCAGAGAAAGCGTCATGACCTTTCGTGATGAATTCTCTTGCTAATTCAGGGCTGTTAAATATTGCCATGACTACTCCACGTCCTTTCTTTTGGTAACCATCACGTGCAAGTTGCGATAAATACATACTAAGATCTTCTCGACGCTGGCAAAGCCGAATTATACTTCGTACGTACGTATTCACCCGACCAAAGTAGCAGCTTTGTTTATGTGATGGCCAGTGAAGCTTCCTGCATTCGCTGCTGCAGTAAAACGTAAAACACGCTGGACAGGATTTAAAATTAGTTTTCTCTGGTCCAAGAAGAATATCTTGTTTCTTACACATTGGGTTTTCGCACGTGTAGACTTCGGGTTCATAGTTTCCTGTCGGAGGTGGCATCGGATCAAAATCACAGTTGAATGAAAACACGCTTGATGTATCACTGAACACACTACTTGGGGAATGACATCGTTCAAACGGTTGAAAACTATCTCGAACTTCTATCATGCCTTCAAATGGATTAAACTCCACCGTCTTAGGAGACATGTTATCACCAGAGTCAAGGTTACCTTCATGTAGGAAACTGGTTGGGCTCAGGTTTCTTTCCAGCGTATTTGTGTGGCGACGGTTACTGTAGGGTTTGCTGTCTGTGAATCGTTGGTCATCAAACGCGGTAACTTTCGCTTGGTACACATTTGGTGAACCAGGATGTCTTTCTGGATAATAATGTGGGTTGCGATTTTGCGCTTCTTGCTTTCTGGTACCAGACTGTAGTGGTCGTGGATCAAATACGGTGGGCTTGGCTTGATAAATATAGGATGATTTAGGGTTACTTGGGACAAAGCTTTCATCTTGTCTTAACGATCCTTCACCCACCCCCACGTCGCCAAATTTTGCGAAAATTGTTTGGTTTCTTAAAGAATTCTGACTACCCATCTCTCTGTTGGTATCACTGGAGTTCTGATACCCTGCATCAACACCAAACAACTCGGTCATACTTCGCCTTTCACTCTTCACTTCTCTTCGTGGGCTGTCGGGTTCCGAAGATGAAACGGAGTCGACTCGATATACTTGTGGCCGATGAAATCTCTTTGCTTTTATCCGAGGTGAGGGGGCATTGTAGGACATCTCGGAATCGGCATCACTGCTACACTCATAGTCACTGATGATCCCACCTTTTACAGTCACCAGTCTACCGCCATGCCGTGATGTTCCTTTGTCATTTGATCCTTCCTGGTTGGCTTTCCTGGTTTTCTGTGCATCACGCGGGTCGTTAGCGGACATTCGATCATCACCAGGTGCTTTTTCTGCCAGGTTTCCTTCGTCCGACATACGAAACTTTTCAGAAAATTTGATGCCACGTTGCGGACTGCTGGACGAAGCAGCCGAAGGGGGGCTGTCAATGTATCGGACTTGGGTAGTAGTATGTCTTGCTGAAATAGGCCTTTCCGTAAATTGGGCAGTGTTTTTTGGTGAGTTATCGGTGTGTCGAGTTTGGGGAGCAATATATCCTGTTTCCTTTGATGAGGATTGAGAGGCAATCCTTGCTGTTTTTATAACGTATTTTCCATGTTCAGGTGAAGGTTTTGGTGCCTTACTATAAGAATGTGAATTACCTGGGGTGTATCTGTACGACTCTGTTCTTGTTGATGATTGAGAAATACCCTCAGAGTGTCTTGATGAAATATCCTCATTTCTTGCTGTCTGTGGCGTCAATGATAAATTGCCTTGAATGTTTTTATAATCAACTTTGGTTTTGGTGTTGCTGCTCAACGTTGTTCTTGAATGAATTATATTTGAGTTTTGATGGAGTTTTTCAGTGGACGAAGTGATCTTTGTTTCAGAGGGCAACGCTGGAATAACATCTTCACTTGATCTTCCATTGTACGATTTTGATTTTGACTCGCTGGTAATACACGTACTTGACTGAGTTGTATTAGATGTCTTATATGTAACTGTTGAGCCAGTTTTTTCTCTTGGTCTAGGTCTTCGACTTTGTTTTTCAAATCTTGAAGTACTGCTAGTTGTCCCTCGGTTAAAACTCTGAAAACTTTGCTTGTTAATGTCTGTCAATGAAGGTTTTTCACTTGAATCTGGTGGATATGGATCCTGATATTCCAATGTTGAATTGTTACTTGCGTTGAGGGGTTTATCAGTTGTTTTATAAGACAAGTTATTAGGCAAAGAATAAGCCATCGACGCATCTTGAAACTTTACAGTATCCTCATGTGTCTCACGTCGTTCACCTCGATTTAGTCCATCTGTAGATGACTCGTTTGTCATGTCATTCGCCTCCAGTGCCGGCGGTGATGGAGAATTTTGAAATAAATCTCCGAATTCAAATTCTAGTTGCTTCAAGTTTGTTTTATCTGCAATCCATCGTTCTTCAGCAATTTCTTTGCTAAGACCAGGAGGGGGACTTGCTGCAGGACTGTAAAACGGAGGGGTCGCCACAGGACTGCTGAACTCCTCAGACAAGTTTCTACTTCTTCGCTTCATCTTTCCAGTAATTGGCAAGTCTCCGTCGTAGATAAACGAGTCTTCCTCTACGTTTTCAGAATCGGATTCCACTTCCAGGAATTTCACATGGACAATTTTAATCTTTGTAACTTTTTTAGAACCTGGTTTGGAATTGATTTCAGGAGTAGACCATGAGAGATTTTTCTTTTGAAGTTTTTCTGCGACATTTCCTACGGTTTCCCTCAGAGATTCCTCACGACAACTATCTAAGATATCAGGTACAGATTTAGAAAGGCTACCAGTTGCATTATCTGAATCTAAAGCATCATTTGAAAGGTAACCCAAGCTTCCAAAAGATGCCAACGCTTCGTCTAGATCTGTTACAGACTTAGATTTCTGATAGTTTTTATCAGGAAGAATATCTATATCAATTTCATCTATGTCACTTAAATTGTCCACATCCGTTTCGCCACGAGGTAAGTTCTGCCATAAACTCGAGGGACTGTCGTGTACCTCGCGTAGAGGAGATGAAAGTGAAGGTATTATATCTGAACTTAAAATGTTTTCTTGTACCTCGGGAGGATTTTGATCTGTTACGGAATCATTGATTGCGTGTGATGGTATTTTGTCTGAGGTAAACGGTTCTTTTATATCATGAAGGCTGTTGTTTGTCAGTGGGTCAGAGACGGTTGACAAAGTTATCTTAACATTAGTAAGATTGCTTTTCTCTATATTGGAGGAACCCGTGTTTATCACTGGGCTGGATGTCAACGGTGTAGCATCAAAAGTAGTCTCCCTAAAGTTCCGTTTTTCGTCATTTGGTGTGGGTTTAAGAAGATCCATGTCTACGGTTTCTTGAGTAGAGATGTTCTCTTCTTCTGTGACATGACTTGGGGTAATATTCTTCGTTTGAGATTGGTTTGTTGGTTCTAGTATTGACTGCGGGACAACCTCAACATCACTGTCCTGATTAGCATAAATTACGGCAGTTTTCTTAGTGTTATTGCTTGATACATCAGCATAAACTACCGTAGTACTGGTATTGATGCGTTTGTCTAAACCACAGCTGGAACTAGCGTTCGGTTGTGTTGATTTCTCTTTACAAAATGATTCTGGAGTACTTTCTGATTTGTCTTCTTGACTTGCATAAACTACTATTGGACTATAATCATCATCCACAGGACTCGCGTGAATCGCTTCAACTGTCTCGCAGTTCTTGTTATCAGACGCATTAACTTCGCTGACTTGATTAGCATAAATCACGAACTCTTCATCATCCTTTATTTCTACTGCGCAAGGTTGTGATTCCAACTTATCTATAGATGCCACATTTGCAGGAATATTTTCAACCAAATCTAATCTATCAGTGTCTCTATGACGTTTAGCTTCAATAACAAAATCTGGAATAAGAAGCAGTTCAGATATCTGGGAATCATCAGCATTATTATCAGATAGTTTACCTTTTTCAATTTCATCAAGTGTTGTAGAAACAATAGGATATTCAGAAATCTGATCATGATCAACCACTGCAGACTCCTGGGAAATGGAGCTTTCTACTGCTTGTCTTTCTGATTCAATATCTTCATCAGTTTGTTCATTGCTGTTTTTTAACATAGCTGTTTCATCACTGTCTGAGTTTGCACCACCATTTTGGGCTTGTATGGAGGTGTCTGGTTCTCTGGCTTCTTCAAATTTCTTCACAATCGAACAAACTTTCATCTGGGTTGATTGTATTTCTGTCTGTGTTGTCCTTACTGCAGTGGTTTGGGTTTTACCGCTTGGTTCTGACATATCAATTTTTACTTCAGAAGGCTCAGAGTCTGTTATGATTTTTGCCATTAGTACATGTTCTTCAGCTACACTTGCTGTTGCAAACACAGGCTCTTCCAAAGCAGGATCAGCTTCATGTGTTTGCACTCCAACAATGATCTCACCAGTAATATTTTCATTGTCTAATTCCCCAAATGTAGGAGTGTTCTCATCTGTGGTACCATCTAAACCTGTCTTCTCAATAAAACTTTCCACTCTTTCACCATTTTCAGAATTACCTGGTTTTGTTGTAACGTCTTTTACAAATATAGTTTTTCTTGACCCTATTTTGTTATCAAATGTAAGTAAATGAGCTTCCTTTATATCCTCATGAAACACTTCTCCCTTCCGCATTTCATATTCATCACTGACAATGTCAAGGTTTTTTTGTTTTAAATCATCATTTTTGTCTTGCAGAGATTGAGCTTGGTCAACGCCTGAACTGTCTTCATCTGTGTCGTCGACAATGTTGGAATCTAGATCAATGTACCCGACATCAGAACGATCACTGTTCAACTCACGATGTTTAGTAGCATGAGCACCTTCCCATGATGGCAAAGAGTTCCAGTTTTTTACAAGATCATTTTTACCACCAAACCTATCAACATTTTGGTTTACGTCCATTGCCACCTCGTCACAGGTATCATCTTCATATATTTGTTCCTCATTTTCAACCTCAAAGTCTGCATCCTCAGTGCTTGGACCAATCACTTTAAACAAAATATCACCTGACTTATCAACCAAGATATTACTTTCTTCCAGAAATGTCAAAGCACGAGGCTCCTCTGGAAATGAGGTGGCTGAGCATTCATTCACATTGTCCTCAGATAATTTAACAATAACTTCGTTTGCATCTAAGGTGGTCTCTGGGCAATCATAAACATACCCTGAAGCCACCTCTTTGACAACCTCTTCATCTCTTGGGAACTTTTCCTGATCAAACTTATCACTTTGCAAATCCCTGCTAAGCTGTGAACAATCATCACCATTTTCACCCGTCTTGTGTCCCCCTTTTGTTTTGACAACTGGAAAGCTTGTTTCATCATTAAATGAGTTGAAATTGGGGCAATTTTCTTTAGTGCTTTTCAGTTTGGTGATTTCTCGTCTGGTTACTGTAAATTTATGCTCCCGGGCCCTTTCAACTTGGCTCAATTTGTAAACAGAAGTAGTTGTAGTATTTGAGTTATGCAAGGAATTTGTAACGTCAGATATTTCAGAAACATTTTCAATGACACTGTCCCCAGAAATTGAACTTGATGCATCTTCATCTGAATTTTCATTTAAACTCGTTGCATTTTTAATTTCTTTCAATTCGGCTTCAGCTTCATGCTTCAATGCAACGCAATTGCCTTTTTGCGGATTGATTGTAATTTTACCCTCATCATTTATTGACTCGGTGGGGATTAATGTTTCCTGTGTTATTGTTTCAAAGCTTGTGGGAAATTCATTTTGTTTCTTTTCAAAATGTGATCGCTTTTCTTCAACATTGCATGTATTTTCGTTAGAGTTTGAAATGTTTTGTATTTTTTTTGTTGTTTTTTTTGTCTCCTTACCTTTCGTTTTGTCAAAGTTCATTTGTGCATCTGGACGTCCTGCGTTTAATGGCGTTTTCCCTTCGCTTTGATCTTCCAAGTCCTCGTCTCCTTCTTCTACTATACTTGGTAATTTTCCTGGATATACAAACTCCAAATCCTCTAAACTTGCGCTTCGAATTGGTATGCTTTCAACTTCAGCCGTTTTTAAAAACCCTTCAACGCTTGCGCTTTTATTCAGTGAATCTTCAAGCATCGATACATCGTAATGAATACGAACCTCGCCATCAATTATTTCATAGCTTCTCTGACGCCGAAATATAGGTTTTTTCCCGGAATCCTTTCTTGCAATTTCTTTCACCAATTTCCTTGCAATCTGTTCATCATTGACATCAAGTTTTACACCTGATTTCTGTGCTGATTCTATCTCTTTTTGCCTGTTTAACTTCGAGTATATAAACCCAGCGACAATAGCGAGAAACGACCATAAAAATATCCAAAAAGGCAGCGATATATCATCGTTTTCCTTTTGGGAATCATGTAATCCTGACCCTCCTGATTCACTAGCCATATTTCTCGCTTTGTTTACATGTAAATTTGCGACCCTTCCATATAAAATGCGGTTCCTTCCAATGTTTACCTTTAAGTTGTGGTCAGAAGTCTGCTTTGAAGCTCCAAAGTGTTGATGGAATGGGCTTTTAGTCCTTTTCAAAAGGCCTTCTCTTGTCCTTATCAGATATCTTTGCGAAGAATTTAAAGAATCGCCGTATCGTAAGAGACTAGTACACTTTGATATCGTTCGAAGTACAGCTAGAAGCGGCATGTCTTCACGTCGTTATGTCATACTGTGTTTACCTATTATTCTGCCAATCAAAAATGGCCTCATCATTCGTTCGAATTAATATTTTATGAGCGTTTGATTACAAAATACGTTTTGAAAAAAATAGCAATCAAATAGCAATGTTTATAATCCATCTTTGAAGCACCTTGAGGCTTTTGGTTACAAAGGTTTAAGTAACTTTGACATTTGGGAACAGCTGCATGTTGGTAATGCTTTAAAAATAGATCTATTAAGGATAAAACAATATTTGATTTTGAGTATTGAGTTCAACTGCAAAATATTTTTAAGAGCTTCAATTGCATAATGTCTGTATTATATTTAAATTTAAACAAAGCATTTGCATCAAAATTGTCATGTCACAATTCTCATTGATCACCAGGAAGAATGAGAGGTTAAGTGCCAACAATTAGACTGTTCTTGACTGTTCTAGCATGCAATACTGATGCTGGGAAATATATTTTTACTTGTACACCCACCCAATTCACAATTGGGGTGTCATGTATATTGCCATAACAGCTGGTCTAACTGCAAGAAAATATCAATGTATTCTGCGGAAAAATGTTGTACCCTTGTCTCTTATAGTGAAATATAGTAATCACTTTAAATACTTCTTTATTTGCTGGACTAAAAGATCCTGTTTATAGGATCAAATCACCTTAAATTACTTATATTATTTTTACTTTTAAATATAAATATTCTGTACACTTTTAATACATTGTCCATATCGAGAAGTCTAGTCCTTCAAAACTCCAGATTGCTTGTGACAAATGGGATAATACCACTCTGTAAAACAATCCAACTGTGGCATGCCATTCTTTCAAGTTTATACATGTCGACCAGGATCTAGCTTGACATATTTTGACAATATTATAACACAAATTATAGTTGATATAACAAATGTAAAGCCATAAATATAAAATGTACTTTCATCTTGAAAAGGATGAGGCAGCATTATGGATAAATCCTTCGAAAATCCAGAAAAATTCCAACCAAAATGTCTTGAAAAGTTGAG
>ERZ1738539.30-NODE-78-length-13337-cov-7.151257_pt1 | contig 13337 bp, 11 predicted proteins | sample MGYA00581726_ERZ1738539 | MGnify/ENA primary metagenome ERZ1738539 (study PRJEB40740, sample SAMEA7388102) | Antillogorgia bipinnata | biome: Marine coral reef biome; feature: Environment associated with an aquatic invertebrate; material: Seawater | host... | reverse complement strand
TTAATCTCTGGAAAGTGTATAATAAATGGACATGAGTACCGAGGAAGGGTCATTCTCATATAATTTCTAACTTATTTTATTTCTATCTTTTGGGTGTCTTCTGTCCTGCCTAATCCTGCTATAGAATCTGGAGTGAGCCCAGCGTAAACCGCTTGTAATCCCATAGAAATCTTTACACAAAATCCCTTTCACCTACAATCAGCTCCCAAAATATTCTTGATCTTGGAGTTTATTGTCTTTCTAATTCTATTGTAAATTCATATTTATGTTACCTTCAATGAAAGAATCTAGTGTATGGGGAGTCAAAAATAGAATAAAATGTGGAAATCTATGAAAATTATGAAATTAATAATAAAATACGAGGGAGAGCAAATAACAAAGAAAATGTAACAGAAGTCCCGCTAGCGCCTTGCCAGTACTCTCCTAGCATAATATGGGTTTCTGCTGCCACTAAAATCAGTAATTTCTTAGTTAATACAATAGGTTTACTCACTTCTTCTACTAATAAACCCTGAAAATATAATAAAATTACTGATTTTGGAGGCTATCATAGACCGCAAATGGGTCCCGCTACGCTACCCTCGCTAACCAATATTATAAATTAATTTGTATATTTATTAATGCTTACACCAAAAGGATTACTAAAATAACTTACGATCGGATAAGGAAGAAAGGATAAGAAGATTAAGCCCAAGCTAGGCAGAACAGGAAAGTAAATAAGAATTTTACAGTTAACTTTGCTTCTATACCCTTACAATCTGTATCTGGCTCCGCCTCTAGGATTAAACACCAGACTTATTAGCTAAAATTTCTATCTTATGGGCCTATAACTCAAGGATATCATGTCCCTGAAAGGTAATTCCCAGTAAGTATGAAAGGTTAGTAAATTCATAGCCAACGTACGGGCATACAAGGATAAAGGCAAATAAAAGTGTTTTAACGGTTAAACATAGAATGCGGGATGGGTAGGTGGTTAGGTAGAAGAGGCTATTGAATCCATCATAAATAAACTGATTTTATTGGTGAATAAGAAGCCTTTCAATAGCCAAATAATATCCTAAAGGTAACGGGATCCCAATTTAAGGATTTAATGGTTTTTGCTCTCTGGCTCCTTCTAGTGGATAATAATGGAGAGATAATATAGGATTGATAGGTCCTGCCAAGGTAATCTCAAGGAAAGTGGAAGAAGAGTTAGACCCTTGGCAGTCCCAAGAAGACCTCATAAAACTAATAAAAATACAAAATATATTATAGAGTTAACATTACCCCTCAACCGTATCTAGGTGTCAACTTCTATCTAGCCTTTCCATCGGGACGCTTTATCCTTAGCTGGTTCACTTGGATATCCTTGTCTAGCCTATACTAACGGTCAAAGGCTTCATTACTAACGGGTTTATGATTGTATTTACTAGTGCTAGACCAAAAGGAGACTATATAAACAGATTATAGATTTACTATCTTTTCCTAGATTTGTAAGGGATTTTACTCTTATAGACGCTCCACACTCGGCTACACTAAGGGAAGGAAATAATGCCGAGTGGAGCCTTAGAAGACAGCAAAATACCTGGAAAAGATCATTAAAATCAGAAATTAATTGGTAATGTCCATCTCTCCCTGTCCCAAGATGTAACTATTAATAAACCAAGAAAATAATTCTCAGGGATCAATGGATGAGACACCGCTAGATCTACCCGCCAGTCAGCCTTCTGTCTAGTCTTATCTTGTCCTAACTCTTCCATCCTAGTAAGAACCTCCCAGATAATACTAAAATAAACTGAAACAGATAATAAAATCCCAGCTAACTTTCTTGATAACCAGTAGACCCAGAGCCTCACATATAAGGTCAAAACTTATTAATATTTTAAGGTTTTTAAGTCTACCGAGAGGCTCTGGACTTATTTGCCTTTCAATCACAAGCATAAGAACAAGAATCCTAAAGGTGTAAGTACTAGCAAGGAAAGGCAAATACCAATAAATCCAGGGTAGGGACGGTAAGAAATTTAAGTTTTTAATAGAAAATTACCTGCAATCGGCCCTTAGACACTAAATTTACAGGATTTGTGATAACGGTTAGACATTGACGAGGGCCGATGGAAGTAAGATAATATTGGTTTGTAGGTAAGCTTGGGCCTTAGATTACTAATTGTATGATATTGTGAGGTCTTATTAGGAGTGGGCCACCGGCATCTATAAGGTAATTTATTATTAATATTTATTTTTAATGGAATTTATTATAGATTTAACTTATGGAACCGATTCTAACTTGTCATCCCACATCTCTATATCTTAGTATCCGATCCCTTGGCGGGTAAATATAGGATGAAGAGATTCCAGATATTATTATTACTAAGAAACCTCTAAAAAGCATACCAAAGATGACATTATGCGGGAGTTATTATTGATGGAGTGGTAGGAATTCCATTATATTTCCTGGTTATAGACGGTTTGGTTAGAGCTCTTAGGGACACTCCAGCACTCCCGCTAGCCTATAAATCTAAAAATCAAATATAAGGTTGAATCTTCCTGGGCTATATTCTTAGGTAAATATGCTGGCTAGCTTGGACCACTGGTAAGGGTTTGCTTAGAATGAAACTCCTATAAATTACATAAAATCTGATATCTTCTCATAAAAACTCATAATAATGCCTTGTAAGGACTGATAATGCCTCCTAAATAATCTAAATTCTCTTATAATATGTGTACTTTCATCTCTCCATCATAGGCCCGTCCTAGAATCATATCTTACGGGCAAGAGGTCACCAATCTTTCTATATGATCCTATAATGGCCAGTAAATATAATTAATAATTTCAGAATTTATAAGAGAATTATAGATATCAAAGATTAAGTCAAGAGATAGAAGTGGAAGTTGATGACAGGTAAATAAATAACAAAATTAATTCTCAAAGGAAAGTTAATTTGTAAGTGGTCATTGCTAGTCCCTTCCTCCATTCCTATCGTCTACCTATAAACCCTTAAATATTTTTGTTTATTCTCCCTGGGTCTTGCTAACCCTCGTCTATCCATAAAATCTTTCACTTATTAATAAAAAACCTTAAATTAAATATTAGATTGACAGTTACATCTAGTGTAGAAAGGGTAAGCCGTAATAATCCTTAATAAATTACTGATTAATATTCCCTGAAAGGCATTCCAAAGATCAACCAATAAGATAATGAGAGAGTGAGAGATGATAATAAAAACAATAATAATAATAAAATTTACATTAGATTCATTAGTAGCGTGCAAGGGACCCAACATTAAGTTCCAAGAGATGTAAACCCGGCGGAGGTGTAACCCGTAATAATAATGAATTTAATTGTTAAGGGAATAGGCTAGGCAAGTGACTGAAGGTATAGAATGGGTGATTAATGGTAAAATCCAATAAATAATTTAAGGGTTTTGACCGTCTGTTTACACTGAATCCTACATTTTACCATTAATAAACCTTGTAAGTGAGAAATCCAGATAATATTAGCAAAGAAAACTGAAATGCAATCCAAATGAAGCATCCATAAAGAAGGAAAGGTAAGGCCAAGATAGGGCACAAGAACTCAGAAACTATTATAATTTTAATATATTTTATAGGAGTTCACCATTCTATATCTACTGGAAATAACCTTAATAACTCAAAAATATCAGAAAATAAATTGTATGGAGGAGTGGTCGCCAAGGCGCTATTGGTAAGGTGAGTGAAGGAAGGTAACATCAAAATTAATAGATTTTTACACTTGTAACCTCGTCCAAGAATATAAATTTAAAGATTCCTGGGCTTATTATGGCTCGCCAAGCTCCTACAATATTCTATTTATCTGGTTCGTCTGTTGGATTCTCTGCCCTCACCATCTAGGAAAGGAATGTTATAAGAGATGGAAGAGACGACCAAATAAACCTAGATGGAAGGGCCCTTGTAACACGATTAATCTAAAAATCTAATTATCTTATCTTCACATATTTAATTCTATTATTTATTGTCATGATGCGTCCACTAAGTTCCAATTCTTTGTCTTATTAATTATCTTGTTAGTTTTAATGTCTTGTCATAGCTCTCACCTACAAAAGCAGGAAATATTGTCATTCTATTGCCTTACAGTTGAGGGTTCCTGTCCATCGATTCCAAGTATTATTAATATTATTTTATTACAAGGTATGCGTGCCGAAGGAGAGACCGTAGCCGCAAGATGCCTTTATGATCCCAATATTATACTTTTATTAATGAAAACAAAGGTAATAATATGATAAAAGAATTAAAAATATAATATTTACCAGATACAAAAGGAATTATAAATAGATTTTTACTGATAATTAGTTTAGATTTTTATAGATAGCGTGGCCCCTATTGGGTAGCGTAGTGGAACCTTCTTAGGCGTGATTAGAAACAGATAATAAAAGATTAAAAAGTTATTTGCACTGGTATTTTCTTGATTATATCCTGCTGTTACCATCATAAGACTGAAACCTGGAGGATGGGGTAGGTAAGGGGAATACAATAAAAACCTTATAATATTGGATAATTCCTTGATGGGCCGGTTAATTCTGTTATCATTGCTTCCTTCACACATTATCTATTTCATTTCTTATATGATTGTATGCTTATTACGGGTTACTACAATGGGTTCCTAGCCTTGGGCTCACGCTATCTATCGATAATTATTGGACGGAGAAGATAGATAATGGATGGTAAGACAAGGAAGGTAACCTCAGATCCAACAACCCAGCCTGGACACCGCCAGATTAATAACAATTAAAAGATTTATTATTGACATTTCCCTCACATTCACCTTCAGCCTTAATCCTTGCCAAAATCCTCACAGAATTATCCTCGTTTAACCTTCCAGCCTATTGGATTACTAATGAAAATATCAATTAAAATTCCTTTTTTATTTCATTAAACCTATAATATTCCTACAAAATAAGTATTTTTACTGCATTTGTGGGTTAATGGTCATTCCGCTGCCCGGGTTTCTGATTCCATCTTGTGGTTGTGTTTGTACGGGTTATTAGTGTACTCGCAAGGAATTCCCATAATGAACCCACATAATATTCCTTAGAAACCCCTCCAAAATTATTATTATTTTAAGGTTTTTTATGTGAGTAAGGGGGGAAGCGGCTGATGGGGGGCCCATGGCCCCTGCCGCACACAACAATAATAACTTTAAAATGCTCATCATTGATTTCCTCACACAACTTTCAATGGACTTTTGTCGGCTCTTGACTTAATAACTGAGAAATCCTCACGGCATAACTTTCTTATTCATTATCTGGTTTACTCTCTTCCTAGCCTGTACAGGACATTAAATTCCAAGAATTAAACTGTATAATTCCTGATGTAGGCCCAGCCGCTCCCCCTGCCCCCTGCGGCTGGAGAGAAGAGAAATAGAGGGGGTGTAGGGGGAACGGTAAGTCTAAAAATCAAGGAATTTCCAAGAGACTTATATTATCCAGATGTAGCGAGGAAAGTGCCACAGGATCACCTTAAATAACCTAATAAAAGCAAAAAATATTAATTATTTTATGAGTGCTTCATGGGTTTGGAAAGACAGGAATTATTAAGGAGCGAAGTTTTAAGGGATTTTATTGAGAATTCTTTGGGATCTTACCCTCGTTACCCAGTCTCTCTAACTTAATGTCACATCCACGGCAGGCAGGGAATTCCTTGGGTGAACACGGTACCGGCAATAGGATGAACCGACATGAAGGTGCCATCAGAATCCTTTTGTAGGAGCTCTTAGGATTCAAGAACCTGTTATCCTTGGCGAGCCACAAATCAAGGGTTAACCGATGCCAAGTTTTCAATCTTATCTTGTCTCTTCCTAGGCCCGTAAGGGACTGGCCTTAGACTTCTTTGATTGACCATTACTAGCGGTTTCAACCTTATGTCTGGAGGAGAAGCAGCTGATGAATCTAGGATGTTAACCTCTTGTGGACCGTTTCCTTCACTAAGAAATCCACATATAATATTAATAATATCATGAAATCTATAATGTAAGCTCCTGCACATGAAGTCAATCAACCTTTCGGCCCTATTATCAATCCTATGATTACTCACCAACCTTCCCTTCCGGTTTCTTTGGCACAAGAGGTTCACTCTTCTTAGGCGGTTACAGTGGGTTGATCTTCTCCAAAATAATCTGGTCTTATGGTTCATTCCTAGTATAGTAACCGTCTATTCCAAGATAAAAAGCTTAAATTTATGGTTGTACCTTAGCCAAATAACCCGCGTAAAATTGTATTTTTCTTAGTTATTTCCAAGGGTTGTACGCGTTAACGCGGCTGGGGTCTGGCGACGCATAACCACTTAATAAATGCTGCTTGCGCGAGAGAGTGTACCGGCATAAGTGGGTTAAAGGAGGAAAAGACCCCCATAAATCTACAAAATATTCCAGGTTTCTCCTTTGAGCGCTAGAGGTAGAAGATAGTTAGCCCCCGCCCGGTAGGGAATGGTTGTAGGCTTCCACTCGCGTTAGCCTTAGCGGCATGAGATGAACACTCGGTCAAGATAATATGATTGTAGGATTAACAATAAAATTCCTTGAAAGTCTTTTGAGAGCTCTTACAACAGGATAGAATTGCTTATGGAGGCTTGCCACGGGTAGCGATACCGGACACTCACACACACAAAAACCATGAAAATATTATAGATTTAATGATTTCTGAGATTATATTGTGTGAGTGACAGGCCAGGTATTATTAAGGAGAAGATTCCTAGGGAAGGAGAGTTCACCCTTAGAACCGATCCGTGAGCTGGGTTAATAGCGTCCACCGGCAGTTTCTACCTCATGGTCTTCATCTTATTATCCGGTTATCGGTTTCTATCGTCTATTGTAACTAGTGTATTGGCTATTAAAAATGAAAGTTTATTGATAATTCCTGCTAAAATCACTTAATAAATCCCATAAAACTTTCATTTTTATTGATGAAGGATAGCCAAAACCCCAAGAAAAGGGATTCCGCTAGGATAACCAACTTAAGGACCTATAATATCGTCCAAGAGTCCCGAGTGAAGAAGATAAGATTGTGAGGCAGGATGCCATTGAAAGACTCTTGGACGCCCTATAATCACATATTATTAAGTATTTTATGAGGGGCTTCGCTAGCCAAAAGGCTTCCGCGAGGCTACCCGAGTGCACACTGCGGCTGGACATTAAGTCACAATTAATTCATAATTTTAATATTATTTTCTTATTATTTTCCTATTTTATACGGTTCTTTCCTTGTATTTCCCATATTAAAAGTTATTTGTACCAGAGGATACCATAGGGAGTGACGCAGGAAAGGCACTTAGGTAATTCCCAGAGAAGCCTCTAAAAACCCAGAAATTATGATAAAAAAGTGAAGTGTTATGTGATAGAAAGTTGGACCTGGAGTATATGGATTTAAAGGATAACCACCAGATATGGGATAGGAAAGACACTTGACCACCGGTAACTCTCGGAAGGAAGAACAGACGACTCGACAGTAAGTTCCATAAGATTAAGTTGTTTCCTAGGTGGGGTAAGGACAACAGGATCCATGTACTAGCGCTGAAAGGCCTTTTCCATTCTTAAACCTTCCGTATCTAACCCATCTATAACCTTGTGGAGACCCCTGGAAAGAATTATATTTTTATTAGGCATTTCCAAGGATTTCTAGCATTATTGGGGACTTTTATGGACAAATATTCTGATTTTAAAAGCTTTTTCAATAATAAAAGTCCCCCAGAAGGATTCATAATCTTAAAATCTTGGTCTATAAAATAGGAAATTATTGGTGATAAAGGTAGATGTAGGGGAAAGGCTTGCCTCTTAGTCCCAATAATATCCCAAAAATAAAATAAAATTGCAAGCCTTTCCAGAGATGAATGAACACATAAGCCAGGTAATCCGCCAGATAAAACTTGGTAGCTGGTAGTAGCCCACAAAGGGAACATGAGAGTGAAAGTCAAGGAAAGTGTAAGCAGAATATGAGGAACAAACCTAGGAAAGGACCAAAAGGCAAGGAATAAGAGACCCGACTGGTGCCAAAGGATAACACAGAACCCGTATGTAGGATTAAAGGACAAAATTCCTGAAATTATTAATGATCTTATAGTGACGGGACCTTCCAAATATGAATTAATTGACAAGGGCATGAAGGTCCCGAGAGATGAATGAACATGTGACACGGTACCAGAATTAACAGAAATTATTAAAGTGTAAGTGCAAGAGCCTCATGATGGTACGGTTAGTAAAGATAATTAGGATGGGATACGACTGATAGGCTCTTGGACGAAGTTAACAGTATTTTATTGTAATTTTAACTTTCTTATGCTTGTCCCACGCTCCGCTGGGCCTAGAGTCATAGGATTGGAATCTTCTTCACTAAGGAATTTTATTGACATTTACAAGGATTTTTATCTTTAAAGGTGTCTCAGTGTCCAGGAATAATTCAATAAAATTCCAAGTTTACCTTTGATTACTGGTTGATTGGGATTTATTGTCCTAAGAATGATCCAACGAGGGTAACATGAGGATGCCAAGGATTTGATGATAGAAAAGTGGATGGGGAAATATAGATTTTTATTCTCATGTTACCCCTAGCGTGATCCCGTGACGACCAGAAGTTAAGATTAGTAAGCCCTCGTGTACTGGTACGGCCAAATCCAGTAAATCCGTTAAAAATATAAATAAAATCTTCATTGGGTAGCGGAGTAGCCCTATTGGGCCTTAGACCGGAACCCATAATATACTATCCTAAGCCCAACCTCTGTTTCCATGTTCTTTGGGATGAGATTATAGAGAGTGGGCACGCGGATTATCCACCAACTTTCCTTCTTGACAGGCATTCTATCTACCTTGCGTGCCCTAGTAATTCATAAAAACTTTCACATATTTTATTCTTATTTATTGGTTTTCTATAGCTGGTATCCTCCTCACTGGGGCCTTGCCTGGACTGATTTTTCCATAAATTTCACCCTTCAAGTGTTGTTAGGCCCCAGTGCATGCATAATGCCTTGTCTTACCCTTCCATCTTGATCAAATAATGGTCACCGCTTTAATCCCTAAAATCCTTAACTCACCATAAGATTAATTGTAATAACTAATAAAAATAATGAAATTTATAATAGAATTTTACCCTTAAAGTGCCAAGAAACATGGAAAAAGAGAATTATTAACTGTTAAGGATTTTATGGATAGAACTGACTAGCACTCAAAGGCCAGCGGATAATAAATGGAAAGGTGTATCAAGAATAATCTTTACTGGGTACCGAGGACCGGGGAATAATCCTGTTTTCCTAATAATATTACTATAAACATTATAGCTGGACCGGTGAATGGATAAGCAGATTATATAATCTCGCCCATTGTATCCTCTACGTCCATCATAAACTAATAAACCAACATAAAGATAAACAGATAATCATTGGCGGGTACCTAGCACACCCTCATAATAGAAGCTGAGAACCTGTCGTAATCTTATCCTCCCACATAGAATTATTAAAGAATTTTGCTGTTAAAATCTCTAGCACGACAGGTTCTCCACATATTATGCTTATTGGTTGATTGGTGATTATAAATCTTGGATTACTAGAATTATTTAGGTGTTTTTAGGTCCAAATCTTGTCCAAATCCATGAAAATTAGTGGTTTTTGGTAGATAAAAGTCCAAGATTTGGTTTATACAAGAGGATTCCACCGTGTTCCCAGGATTAATAACTGATGATTCAATTCCTAGATTTAATATTATCTTTCTACTGCTTCATGTGGATTCCTTTGGTTTATACTAGTGTGACCTATAAGATTTATTGCTAGAGAGAGTGAGGACGCAAGGCTGGAGATAAGGTCAATCCTATATAATCTCATTTTAAAGTCATTCCAGGTGGCCCCCAGCAGAAATAATTATGAATTTGTATGTGATTGACCTTACCTTTACCAGCTTTTCTTAGTGTGGAAGGAGTTATAAGGGTTAATGAAAGTTAAAAGTATAATATTTTTATTGAGCCATGAGGAACCCTGTGGAGCTGGGACACCCTTATAAGCCTTCAAGATCTGGTAAACCCGTTACTGCTAGAAAGACAATCAAAGAAATTCTATTATTAAGGCACTTTACAGGTAATTTATTCTTAATTTTCTAGTTTCTATAATCCCTTAATATAGGAATTTATTGTATGTGGACACCAGTGGGTTCCATCGTGGGTTACGAGCGCGCATGCGGCTTTTCCCCGAGTAACCCACGGGAGGAACCCAATGAGTCCAATAAACACAGAATTATTTTATTAGGTTCTTTCCTTCCTTATGCCTTCCCTAGCTAGTATACTGGGACAAAGAGATTATTAATTGGGCATGCGCTAGGGAAGCTACCAACCACCGGTATACCTTTCAATAACTTACAATCCAGGTATCTTGGTTTACTAGTGTAGCCTCTTACCTTAAGGTCAAATATCACAAAAAATCTGATAAAAATACAATAAAATATTGTTAATTCTCGTGTCTTGGCTGGTATGTCCTAAGGTCTGTCATAGCGGTAACGAAGTGTAACCCTCTTGCGGTAACGGGAGGTCCAAGTTTCCAGATAGAATCGCTCTCAGGGTAAAGGTAATATGAATAGAATGGTTCACTTGGAATTCCTTTGGTTTCTTGGTTACTAAAAATATAATATTTATCTTCTTGGTGGGGGCGTTAACCCCCTCGCTACCACTCTCACGCCAATAGCTTATCTTCTTGTCCTCCGGCTGGCGCTAGTGGTGGCCCTATTATCCCTTATAATTCCTTTTGACAGCGCTTTGGCCAAATATGTTGTTTCTGTTGGCCAAACTCAGCTGCCGGGAAGATATTGTAAGGGGCCCCAGACACGAGGGGACGGGATGGGGAGGAAGGAACTCATAAAATATATTAATTATATAGTGGTGGCTAGTTAAAATCTATATTAATTCTCACTAACTAGCCACCACAAAGAAATTCCTAAAGGTTTAAACTTGACTCATTCCTGGACTGACTTTACCTTCAATTGCCTCTCATTGTCCTTAGAATCCCATGCACAAGCTGTATCATCAATCCCTTCCTACACCTATAAATGCATATAAGATTCTACCAGGAAAGAACCGTAATTTTAGGAATAAAGTGTATTTTACAGGGTGCTGGCCTTACACACAGGGTCCACCGGCCGTAAGGTAAGCGGAAGAATGGAAAGATAGAATGGTGGACCCTAGGTGGATAAGGAACATTCAGTAACAATAATATGACGGTTGATTGAACATAAGATAAAGAGTCGGCAGTATGCGCCCCCGGGCTCCACCCGGGAGAGCAGGCGCAATGAAGTCGTGAGCGGTGGCCGGATACGACAGGAAGATTGCCAAAAACCCTTATATTTTTAATGGAATTCCTTGGGTTTTTGGACGTATACACCCCAGAAGCACTCAAAAATCATTAAGAAATTTATAGTTTTTAGGAGTGCTTCTGGGCCCTTATAAACCAAATAAACTTCTAATAAAAACACTAAAATAATATTTGGTTTATATGGGATTATTAGGGATTCTTTGGTCTTTGCGGCCTTTGGCCTGTCACGCTAGCGCTAGCATATTCTCTGGTCTGGGCCTCCTCACGCATAAAAGATTCCGGCCGCTGGAGGCTAGCAAATAAGCTCCAAAATCAATATTTTTGCTTATTTGTGGGGTATAAGGTGGCCCAACCCCCAAAGTAAACATGGGAAATTCATAATTTATTGTAGGAAAGGTAGGTTGGGCCCCCTTATCCCTTACCCATTATAATTCCTTCCTTTATTCCTTATATGATAGGAGATTATAACTGCCAAACCTAGGAATCTTGTTACCTTTTGGACCTAGATGATGAGGACCAACCTAACCTTAGAGTCTAGAGATAAAAGGAAAGTTAATAAGATTTTTAACAGATTATTTGTTAAGGTTTCCTCCAAACATAAGGGGTTCCTTGCCTCTTTCTATCCCAAAGGTAACCAAATGTTGGACCAACACCTTAAATCTGTAATAAAAATATATAATTTCTTATGGTTACCTTTGGGGAGTACTAGGACTAACTTTCCTTTTGCCTTCCTTCATTCCTTTCACCCCTCCCAATAACACAAATAAAATATAATTTTTAATTAATTTTTATTGTGTTATTATTGGGGAGGGACGGAAGCGTGAGGGAGGAACGGAATGGTATGGGGGCGCTTTGGAACAAACTCAGCCCCGGGAAGATAGGCTGCCGCAGGCCCCCGTGAGTGTAAAGAGCCAATAAAATTACCTTGGCACCCGTCTATAACCCAAATATCACATAATAATTCAATAATATTTGGGTTATATGGCGGGTGGTGTAAGGGATGGGCAAGCGGCTGTAGAGAGACAAAGAAACTAAAATAATTATATGTTTACAGCCGCTTGGCCACCACAAAAGGGCTACCACAAGAGACCCAATAACTAGGCATCCAAAAGAAATAAATTTAATGTTTTTGGGTCTCTTGTGTCCTCTCCTCACTCTCTTGGAAGGGACGGGACGCATAAGGGACTTAGCCGCGGTCACGCTGGCGCTAGCATATCCTTCACTCGGCGCTCCTAGCACAAGAGACTTCGGCCGCAGGAGCCTGTAAGGGATAAGGAATGAAGGGATGGGGCCTAGTAAATCTATAATATAAATAATAAAAATAATTGGTTTTGTACTAGGCCCCATCCATAATTAATAGAATTTTGCCCTTACCTTCACCCTTAGATCATCCTGGTATCCTCCCCAAACCGTTGAGAACCCATTGTAGTAGAATAAAATTCTTGGATTAATAGGTGAGGACTACTGTAACCATCAATTTTATGATGAAGAAGACTAGTGTAAGCCCCAAGTCTAAGGATGAAACGGGTAACCAGATAATAAATGAAATTTCCTTGACACGCTTCTTTCCTCGCTACCTTCATGGCTCGTCTGTTGGCAGTAGCGGCTTACCCCAAGAGAGACAACTTTGGAGACATTAAAGCCGCTACAGACGATTCCAACAGACGTGTACCAAGAACACTTTATATTTCTTATCCTATTATCTGTGGACTCTTGTCCCTCCATAAAACTCTTTATTTTTAGGTTTAGAAGCGTCCCCACTAGTCCCCAGCCGTTACCAAATATAGAATTAGAAGATTAATTATGAGTTCAAGAATAAGCTGTTCCTAACGGCTGGGACTAGACTCTACCTTTAAAGAATGAAATTCCTGTTAATAAATTCCAACATAAAGAGATTTTAAAAGGAATTTGCATGGAATTATGTTTGACTGAAAGGTGTAAACTATTGGATGATGATGCTACCAACAATAAGAAATAATAATAAAAATAAGAATATTCTCTCACCTCATGTCCCAACCACCGTGTGTTAATGCAGGAAAGGTCCC
>ERZ1738539.28-NODE-74-length-13408-cov-6.299184_pt1 | contig 13408 bp, 5 predicted proteins | sample MGYA00581726_ERZ1738539 | MGnify/ENA primary metagenome ERZ1738539 (study PRJEB40740, sample SAMEA7388102) | Antillogorgia bipinnata | biome: Marine coral reef biome; feature: Environment associated with an aquatic invertebrate; material: Seawater | host... | reverse complement strand
TGGTGTAGGAGCTTACAAGATATTATTATATTAAGAAAAGATTATATTTATTGGGCTCTTTGCCACTAACCGTCTATTACCAAGATTTCCTTCGGCAAAGAGCCATATAAATCAATAAAATTAATAAATTCATGATAAAATCAGTTCCAAGATAAGATTACGCTAATCCATCCACCATAACACCATTTATTAATCCGCCACCTTAAACCTTCCATAAATATAATAAATTTACCTGTAATATCCCTTACCAATCCATAAATAATAGAAGTATATTGTGAGGAAGGACCCGCCTAAAGGAAATAAATATTAGATTTTATGGGTATAGCGGGTCCAACGAGATGAAAGAAGAAAGTAAAATAGATTTTATGATTGGTAAGGGGAATTAAAGGTATAAATCTGTTGGACAAGGCATTATTAAGGTGAAGATTGGTCACTCATGGTCCCTAGCCTCTCAGTTTTCTAAGGTTTTCACTGTTAACGCTATAGAATCTAATGATGAATCCTTCTGGGTGGGAACTTTATAGGTATAATGTAGGTCCCGCCAGCGTCTGTAAGGAACTTTTTCAATAATATTATGCTGGCGGACCGGGGAATACACTCTTATTCTCCAAAAATATCTGAAATCTTTTCATTAATCCTCATATTTATTCTCTGGTCTTACCTTTGTTCACCTTACAGTTACGCGGTTATTCCTCTTATCCACTAGAAATCAGATAATAAATAATAAATATTAATGGATTAGGATAAGAAAATGAAGAGAATGAGAATAAAGTGAATGGATTTAAGGTGTTGGTAGGACCCAAGCTGGGCACAATAAGGTAAAGATTTTAAAAGAAAATAGCTGATATGAATAGACGGTAGGCCCAGCTTGTATCAACTGATGATTCATTTCTAGCATTAATAATCCCGTCTGTAGGCTCCGCCCGTGGGTCACTGCGTGCCCTGGGTAACGACTAAAAGATTATTAAGGAAGTTGTGGAGTGAGAGGCTATCAAAGAAGTCAGAAATAATATTAGATTGACGGGTGACCACAAAATAAATCTTCTAAATAATTGATATTGGGAGTGATCATATAGGTTCCTACGGCAGGTCTCGGCTGATAATATCCTGAAAGATGGACGTAGAAATAGCATAATTCCGTTACCGAGACCGTGCCGGGGCCTTATCAACTCATAAAACTTAAATTTAATTCTTGTTCATTAGGCCGTGGCCACATTCCTTGACTCTCGACTCCCTTACAAACCCTTCCAAGATATCTTCACTAAAACCCAATAAAAATAATATTAATCTTATCTTTCTATATGACTTAACCAATAATATCTGTAAAATCTCTTCCAAAATCAACCGTAATTCCTATAATAAACTCATGCAAATATTATTGATTTTATGGTGAAGGTAAGGGTAATGTCAAGAAGAATCCATACAGAATACAGGATTTTCAATTTTAAATCTTTATTATTGATAATAAGAAAGCGGGACTCATAAGGAAGGTCCATTGTAATCAGGAAAAAGTCAATGAAGATTTTTGTAGAAAACTGTAGGACATGAAGCCTAGATACGGTATGGGGAGTCCTTGAAAGCTCTGGAAAGATGAGAATTAGTAAGGCCCCACAATAGGATTCCTTCGTCTCTTTGGGGTAAACCAGCTATTGGAAACCCATGTACACAGAAAATAAATATGAAAGTTGTAACCCGTTATGGGAGAATGCAGCGGTTGGTAAAGATAATAAAGTTAGGCGGGATGGTAGGTAATTCCTAGTGCACGGAAGGGAGTCCAACCGCTGCATGATATTATTATTCCGTTATTTTGGCTAGCATCTTGTATGAGGAGGCTGTAATCCTTGCTATGGGTGCAAAGAATCCCTTAAAAGTTAATAAATTTGTATTTTATATAGCCTCCTCAACGGTCTCGCTACCTCTATCCCAAGGAATGCTCATGAGATTTATTATGATAGAATCTTGGTGTCCCGTGACTTAATATGAGAGGAAAATATGATTGTAAACCCGTCCAAGAAAGATTGATCATAAAGTAAGTTCTGGTACCTACGTTGACCCTCATTTTGGAGATCTAGAATGGTAAATTCATGGCCATTGTATCCCGATTCCTACAGTCTTCACCTTCAGTTTTCTATGATTTTAATGATATCTTTCTTGAGTTTATAGTAGGTAACCCTGGGAATCCCCTCATAATAATAACTAAAATATCAATAAAAATACTATAGTTTTATAAGGGATGATCCCGCCAGGCGCATGAATGATGGACCAGTTACCACAGCTTGGTATCCCGCTAAGGTACAAGCATAAACCCAGATAACCCTTCTATCCCTATTATATCTCCTAAAGAATTACACTTTTCTCTTCATTTTGGTTGGAGATGAACCCGCTATTCCATAAAACTTTTCACTTTTTATATAGGATTTCATTGTGATACCTTTGTTTACCATTCCTTTCATCTCCTAAAGATTGATCACAAAACCTTAAAAACTATAGAAAACGGTAAGATAATGAAGTAGAAAAGGGCCTTACAGATCAAGAAATAAGATAAGAAATATATATTTTTAAGGGTATGATAGGACAAATAATCCAGATTCTTTATTATTTCCTACTACCCTTCCGGTATCCTATAATGGGTAATCAAAGGTTAAGCATAAAATAAATGGAATGGAGATAATAGAGTCAAAACCCGTGTAAACTGGTAATTTCCTAGGGGCGGAGCCAGCAGACGAGTCACATTTTGGTTAATGTTGGTTCCAGTGGATGCAGCGGAGAGCCAAGTCCTGTGTTCCCATGCAAGGCCTCGCCAATCTTATGCTTATGATGCTTCCCAAGACGGACCACCAATATTCCTCTCATATTTATTCAAGATTATACCTTCTATACCCTTATAAAGAGAATTATAAAAGTATATTGGCCGTGGCCATCCGTAGGAAACTAGGAAGCATCCAGAAGGAAATGTCCATTGAAGATAGGAATTCTAAGGTGTAAGAAGGCTCCAGAATGTGGAAGGGTAAAGAGTTTTATGGGTAAGACAAGGTAAATCTGGCTGGGTTCTGGTAACTAGAATGTTGGATCTTAGGGACGGAATCTAGGACCTTCTCCAACCCAGCCAAATATATTTCAGTTTTTAGAAGACTCCTAGCCTCATTTGTAGGTGAATCCTTGTACCATAAGCTAGTAATTATATTTTATTTTTATTATTACTTATTGTTCTTACTGCCGCTGGCGTCCTGTCCCACCATCATACTAAACTAACTTTCAATGGATCCACTGGTGTGTAAATAACTGGCAAACGGATTTATCATATAGGAATTAAAAGGTAGAATGGATAAAGAAGGAATGCTCATTGCCAATCAACCGAGAGAATTTAATATTTATTTATGCTTCTGTAGGACCGCTTCTTGATCATAAATCTTGGAAGGTATTATTAGGGTTTTTGGGTAGATGAAAGGAATTATTTATGGAATCTTATGGTCCTTACCGTTACCCGTAAAAAAGCAATTAAAATAATAAAATCTATGATATCCACCCACAAATCTTGGAAATCTATGATAAAGGAGTGTTTGGCTCTTGGTGTGCATGAAATCTCTGAAATATTTGTATGATTTTTGAGTGACGACACCACAATAAGTTCCAAGATTTCATGCTTTTGGAGGAGTTTTTAGGAGTGGATACGGGAGAATTAATGCTGAATCAAGGAAATCTTGGCACTTGGCACTTGATCATAGGCTGTCACTCCTTAACTCTTCCATAATCTTACCATCAACCTTCTCTTGTATCTAATAATCATAGGACTGGCGGGTAGATCCATAAGGTGAAAGAGCATCCAAATATAAGATCTATTGTAGGTGTAGTAAGGCCCAGCGGTCTAACCATCAGAATGAATTGGCTCTTACAGTGAGTCTTGGATCCCGCTCGGGCTACTACAATTACCAATTAATATTCTTTCTTGGGATCGTGTAGGTTGGTAGCAAAGGAATGAAGAAAGGTTGACTCACAAGGGACTCCTAAGATACGATAGAAAGATAGAATTAATATAAACTTTATGGATTAAAAAGTAAATTTAGGAGCCGTGTCCAGTCGTCATTCTTTGATAACAATCTGGTAGTCGTCTCTCTTACACCCAACATAGAATTATATATACAAATAATATAAATTTCATCTTAATAATCTATTATATGGAGGTGGAAGGCAGGAAATAATAAATAATAATTATCTTTTGTGGATACCTTCAGCCAATAATAACCAGATAATAATTATAAGATCTCCTACAATAACCTTCAATCACAATATAATCTTGAACATAGACACACCCAAGCCAGCCATTCATTACGCCTAACAAACTCCACCACTAATAAAAAAATCAATTAAAAGTTGAATCACTGGTACGCCCTATGATCATAAGACTGAAAAACTCCTGAAAAGAGCTGGGTTACGACCGGAAGTTATAAAATCTAAAGCTTATTTACAAGCCTCCGGGATATAGAATGGCTATTGAATGGTGTAAAATCTGGAGTTAATATTATATTTATAAAGGTATATACTTGGAAAGGAAAGTAGAATGTTAACGGGATCCCTACATAATAAGATAAATCTAATTATAAATTTACTATATTTATTGGTCTTGTATCCCGTTTCCAGTGTTATCAGCCATTAAAATCTCTTAAAATCAATAATACTTTCCAGTGGTTTTACTATGATAACCCTCTATAACCAAACAATTAGAGATTTAATGGCTTAATGATGGACCCAAGACACATACAGGAGTGAAAGTCTTCTAAAAAAATATAAAGTTTTCAGTTTTTATGAGTGATTCTAGTGTCTATTGGCCGAAGGAAATCTATTAAGTTTATAATTATCTTTTAATCTTTTCTTAGTATCCTGTTACCTTCTGACTCGCCTTTCGGCTCCAATCCTATATCCTTAAGGTAAGAGGAAAGGTTCCTAGCCAAAAGAGTGAAGAAGACGCATACATTAAATCTATAAATGTAATAATCTCTGGCCGTTACACGGGTTTCCACCTTACCAATCCTATGATTATTAGCAGAATATGAGGGCCCATAAGGTATAATCTTATGCTTGTTCCGCTGGCATTTCCTTGAGAGATAAGGGGTTTACTGTCCTAGTCTACTTGCCAGCCTCTATTGATAGGAAAATATCTGATTTTAAGGGTATGGGGCTAGTTGGTTAAGAAGAAGATTGACCGTAGAGGTAACCCGTAATATTATCTTTGTAATTATCTATAATCAATCCTCGGTTGTGGGTTCTTCTCTCCACTTACTTAGGAAGGCATAAAGACAAAAAGTATACAAAATAAGATTAAAAAGTAATTTTATTGGCTCTTATAAGACAAAAAATCACTCCAAAATCAAGAAAATATAATAAATTTAATGGCCTTGGCCGCTACGACAGGTTCTCCACATAGGCTCGTCTACTCCTTCGTCACTTTATTGTCTTCTGGTGGGCCTCTCGGCCGAATTAATATTTTATTTTCTTTATCTTCATTATTTCTTTGTCTTATCTTCATTATCAGTATTCTATTTTCTTATATTTTCTTATATTAATAAAGTTATTTTAGGTGGACCAAATTTATCTTGTCTTAACTTAACTTTCCAATCGATTGAACCCATAAATAATATAAATAAAAAATATACAATTTCCTGTGGTTGTCTCTCTTATATTCTTGTCATTATAGGTGGCCAAGGTAAGGTCTATCAACAAAGGTAGCAAACATAACAAGATAATTCATTGTCTTTGCCTTGGCCACCCATGTACAAGCATAATATGATTCTTGTATGACCAATCCTTCTTTATCCGTAAAAATCTCCTTTGGGTGGTCTACTTTCTATCCATTCAGGCTCTTACCACCGTTCCGTCCTCTAAGGCTTACATCAGTTTACATTTGATTTTTACAGGTACTTCCAATGGATTTTATAGGGATTTTTATAAGCCTTTTGGCTGCTACATCAGGTTCCGGGTACGTGAGTGGGAATAAGATAGGAAAGAAAGATTAATAAATTCATAATTTACGAGTTTCTTTTTGGCTTTTTCTAGTAATAATCTGTCTTTCTAACCAATAATATCAGGATTCTTTAGGCGTAGAAGGACATGGAAGCTAGAACCAGACATTAAGCTCCTAAAGAATCCCTCCAATAATATTACTTGCCATTCCATCCTTAGCTGGTAAACCTATAGGCCGAGGACCGTATCTTACAGTCAAGAGCCAACATAAATTATCAACTTTTAAGCGATTCTTCTCGGGAAGGTTCCATCTTGGACATGCCGTCGCTACTACTGATTCACTTCTCTTTTACTAAGCTTCACCTAAGAACCGCCTCAACAATGGATTCTTCCTTCCTTCAAGGACTTCATTGTACCTGCATTCTCTTGTATTTTTACTAGTCATATCCTAAAAACTCTTTTATTTGCTCTTACATTGACTTCCTTCCCTCTTATTCCAGGAATTTGTTTGATTAGGAGGCATAATATGATGTAGACCAAGAGGATATGGATAAGGAAAAATAGAATGGTAAGAGGGAAAAGTCTATTGATTCTTCTCTCCAAGGGTGACCGGTCCTATGTTATGCTAGAAATCTTTGCTAACGGAAGGGATAACGGAGCCATGTAAGCTGGAAATATCAATAAAATATCATTTATAATCTGATGGTCCATATTCTATAGCAGGAATCATATTATATTTGGATATTATTGTTCCTTCTTGACAGGGTAATGTGGCGGGTAAACGCTAGGAATAATGAATTTATAAGAGGATTTTATAGGAATATTAAAGGCTTGTCCACTACGGGAGGCCCTCATCTTATGCTTATTAAGTGACTTTATTAATAGATGATCATTAGGCGAGGCAGTTGACACAGAGAATTGATTGGTTATTAATAATGCCTCGCCAGTTATAATCCTTAGTTACGACCATAAGATGAACAATAACCAGATTATCCATGCAGTAACCAGGCGTCCAGATAACACAGGTCCATCATAGACTCGTGAGTTACTAGAAGGCTCCACACGTTTCTTCCTGTCTTACTCGGGACTAGATCTGGATGAAGAAGACACATAGATTTCATAGATTTTTTACTTATTATACCCTCCCATACTAGTCCCGAGCACCAGATTTAACACATATTATGATTGAATCCTTCCTTCTTCCACTAGTCTCTACCTCATATTTAATAGATTTTCTAGATAATACGACAGGTTCTCCAATTAAAAGAATTATATTTTTATATTCTTCTTTATGCCTTTCCTTCTTATAGCTTCCAATCGATAATGAATAGACAATAGGCTGTACCAGAAAGGGATCAACCATAATATATTTAAATTTATTATTATTTATATTATTCCAGGAATGGGTGATCACAGGGCGGAGAGGCATCAAAAATACACTTAAAAACCTAAATATTTCAGGGATTTGTATTTACTAAGTTGGTAGCCGCATGCCCTAGTTAACCCATTAATTCAAAAGTTTTCTGTTAATTCCGTGTCTATGGTACCGCCTTATCCTTATAAAGCTGGACAAGATCCTATAGTTGTAGCTGATTGGTAACTACAAATAACTTTATAATTGTATGATATTATAAAAACCCAACTTCCATCTTAATAAATCCCATTATAAATCTTTAAATCTTTTACTTATAATACCTTCTTTTGCTAGTAATGTCCAATAAAGATGAAGCATAAGAACAAAGAAAACACATAATAAAAACTCTGGTATCTCACATTCTGGAACCTATAAACCAAGGAGTGAAGCCATGAAGGTTTCTGTGTTCTCCCTTCCTAGAAGAGACAAGAGGCACCAAAAAGTCTAGAATCTTTGTCTCAGGAACCCGGAAACCCTTATATTTTTATAATAATTATGAAGGGATTACCGGGTGAGATTAGTCCAAGGGGTTCCTGAAGTGTGAGTGAAGTGTGGTGCCAAGGGTTATTAGTGGTGTCCTGGCTAGTCCGTAGGTTGACTCTGTGCTTACCAAATCTGACATCCCAGTATTAGCCAGGACCTGTCATCCACTAGAATCAGTTCTCTCGTCGTATCTTATTATTTTATTTTTATTTATCTTTCTGGTTACACGGTCATCCTTTCCATATATTTCCAGCTTACCGTCATTCCACTCTTATTCCCAACTTTATGGATTAATCTTTATAGTGTTTACTAGGATGGAAGAGCTGTAATAATTAATTATATTTTTATATTTTATACCATTTCTTTCTTATTGTTAGTACCTTTGGAGTCTTATTAGGACCGATTCCAGCGGATATAGATAGGATATTATATGAGGATTACTGTAGGTGGCGAGAATTAATCATAAGTTTTGACTTTCTTCTACCTAATACACCTCACTGGGTCTCGCCACCCTATCTAGCAAGGAATTATATTATTAAAGTGTATTGGTGTAAGAGAGTGACGCAGGAGCCCACAAGTAAGCAAAGAATTATAAAAATAATGGGTTTTAAAGGCTCCTGCGGCACCCTCTACAACCAGAACACAATGCAAAAACAATATGAATTTAGTGTATGGACGAGTGGACGGGTACCTTACAGGATTGGTTGAATGATAATAATTTCTGGTCTTTGAGGGTAGGGTGAGTGACTTTATTATTTGGTATTGGGAGTGAAGGGGAAGACAGTGGGCAAGTTATTATTATTTATATGTTTCTTGAGTTAATAATGCATGGATTTTATGCTGTAGGTAATGACTAAGAAGAACACACCAGTTTATTATTGGCTCATGAGTTATTTTGGTAGTTATTTACCCGAGAAGGAGCCTACATAAACCGTGTAAACCTTCAGAAATCTTTTGGTTATTAATATTCTTGGGTTAATAAGGCTCCTTCTGGTGGATATCCTTCTATAAAACTAGATTAATTAAGGTTGAAGGAGTCCGTGAAGGCTGAAGAAGCATAAGAATTAATTAAAATGTTATTATCTCCAACATAAGATTGATCAGTGCCAAGGCCATGTCCTAACCAGCTGGCGCATACTAAGAGGATAATAAGTTTTACTTTAATGGCTTGTAATCTCCCTTGCTAGATACAATATTTCCTTTGGTAGAGGTAAGGACAACACTAAGCATAAAGCCCAAGGAACCTTACCTCATCCCTCATTACCAGGAAAGCATTCAACCTTATAGTATTCTCTAGTGAAGACGCTGCAGGCGGCTACCATAAACATTAAAAATTAAAGTTTTTTCTTTTATTTGGCTATTTGCCCTTCCGTCTTCCACCAGATTTAATCTGTGATATCCTTAAAAATACATTATTATTTTCATTTTATTATCCTGTTACACCTTATAATTCCTATATAATATCATACCTTTCATACAATTAATAATAGAAATTCTTTGATTTTATACCTTTTGGATTAATAATTAACTTTCCTTACCCACAGCCTCTTATTAATGCAATTTTATATTTAGTGGTAGAGCAAAGGTAGAGGCTGTGGATATCCAAGAATAATACATTTATAAGGGTTTCCAAGAGACAAAATATATGAGAAATATCAATAAAATTACCTTGGAAACCCATAAGAAATTTAGACTGAACATGGCCCTGATATCCACTTCCTACAACCGCTTGCGCCAGGAGAATACACTAAAAGTAATAAATTTCTTAATAATATGGGTGTTTATGGTGGTCATCCGGGTTCATCATTAATAAGTTTCCTTTTGGTACCTACTACCGGCCACTACAGGTTCTCCACTTACAATTCATTATAAAATAACTTTTGACTTTACATTACCCCTTCAATCATAGAGACAGAGAACCCGTTAGGCCGTATCAACCGAGGAATCCATAAGGTGAAAGAGACTGGACTGATTATAAAGTAAATTTCCTGGTAATATTATGGTGTTAATCTTTTTCTTTTTTATGCATGCCGGGTAAACACCAAATAAACCAAATCATTAAGTCAAAAAGAAATTCATTTTATTATTCCGTTTCTAAGGTGTTACTAGTGTACAAAGACCAAAAGGTAGAAAATATGAATTTATTATGGGAATTAGTAAGCCATTGAAGACTCTGTGTAAACGGTTAGCGGAAGCGTGGAATGAGAAACGGTTATTAATGTTAACGGCCTCGGGTTAACTGGTGTAATTACTAGTAAAGACAAGTGGAAGACCTTAGAAATATAATAATTATTTTTGGATTATAGGGTTTATGAGTGTAATTTTATTGGATTTTATATTTCATTCAAGACTCTTTGGACACTCATAAACACTGAAAAGATTATATTTTTATCTTATTTTGTGTGTCTTACGGTAGCGGAGCGGGTGGCGTAGGTGGCCCCCATCAGTTTTTATGAGAGAAGAGGCCACCAAAGATAGGAAACTTATAGTGTTTTATTGGTTGGGCTAGCATAATATCTGGAAAGGATGATCCATAATAAGGAACTCTTGTAAACCCTGCTAGCCCTACCGGTTGGGAACTGTCCATCATGAGGCAGCAAAAGAACCAATAAAAAGGCAATATAAACAGCTCCCAACCTTCCATCCTTCCCTAGCGTTAGCGGAAGCCTTTTGGGTAGCGGTAGAATAGTATTATTCTTGAAATTTATTCTGGATTCTTCCTTTAGCCCAGAGAATTACCTCCAAAGAACATATTATTATCGGTTGGATCCTAGCGTCAGTCGTAACATTCCTAGCCTATAAACTCATTATCTGGTATTATTCTTCATTAGATTTATTATTGACTTTTCTTATTCCTGGGACTTACAATCTCTTATTTACCTTCCATCATTATATATTTTATTAATCTTTTAATTTATAGTATACACCAATTAATTAATCCTTAGAGTTCCCCATCAAAGAAGTCCAGAAGTTGGTAACACAGGGTCCCCACCTGTATCTTTCCTTCAGTCCTAGAGGTTACCACACCCATTATCTACCTTCTGCTACCAAATAATTCAGTAAAAATATGATTGATAATGGGTGTTCCCGCTATCTCACTTCTCTTTCACCTCTTGCGCTACGGCCTCCATCATATTATCTAGCCAAAAAACATATAAAAATGTATTATTTTCTGATTATAGGGGAGCGTGGAAGAGATATAGAATGGATGAAAAGATTACATTTATAAGGTTATTACAGGTACTCTAGGTGTAGCCACGCTCCCACCATTATACAATTATTAATTATTACAGGTTTATTCACAGTCTTTTGTAGGGAGCGTGGATGGTAGGTAACGGAAGGATGGTAACTTGGTTGATAGAAGTGAATTCTGTGCTTCTAGTGTGTAGCCTGGGCACCCTACCGGCCAATCAATACACTTTCCGAGATTCCTTGACGGGTTAGTTGGCATCTCTTCAATAAAATTCCTTATGCCCGTCCTACAGTAAAAACCTTGGAAACTCCACAATTAATCTTAGAATTCACTCCAGAAAGATCAATTAAAAAGATAATAATTTTAGAGTTTCTGATGGCCCTACACACTAGATTTAACAGATTTATCCTCACCATTAAGGACCAAATTAATCTATTTTTATTGTATGCCAAGGGATCTAGCAAGGAAATATTATGATAAAATTATTAGTTTTTTAGAGGTTTTTTGCTCTGGTAACAGTCTTGTCATCCAGGTCTAGCAAGCATGAATGGACAGAAGCCTCTATTATTTCAGAATTATTATCAGTTTTTACAGTATTCTTTGGTCCTATTTTCTATCTTCTAATTCTCTTATCCTAATCCTTTCATCCTTTGTCCCGGCTTAATAATCTACATTTTTTATTTATTTTTACTTAATAATCTTTGCCGGGACAAAGCCCAAGAATTACACATATTATATTTATTATTACAGATTATTTATTATGGATTTTAATGGCCTTTTCTTCTTCTTTCCATTCCTTTCTGGTACCGTCTTCCACCTCTAGATTTCCTATCCTCCTAAGACTGAACTAGACCAGCTATTGACATTACCAAGCCTTTCAATCATCAACAGTGGTCACAGGATTCCTTCTAGACATTAATGGTGGGTCTGGTAACTAGAAACGCTAGGATTATTAATAACTTTATAATTTTAATAGATTTTCTATCTTAGTTTCATTCCCACTATCCATTATTAATGATTCCGCATAAAGAAAATCTATCAAATTAAAGGTTTACTCAAAGAAACGGAAACAGAATCCCATGGAAAGGATTATTAATGGTAACGTCCAAGAACGAAGTCATCCGTGTATCCAAGTGCCAGAAGTTATTTTGGAAGTTCTTTTCCTGCTTGACCCCGTGTTTCTCCACTGACTTTATCTCTGAGCACTAGTTTCTACACCAAAGTTATCTGTCTTTATAGGTAATTACCAGTCCTTCTATAATAATATATTTTATTTATCTTCCTACAACCATAATATGCTTCAACAATATGCTGTGATCAATGGCAGGCCGCTAAGAAACCCATTAACTCTCACCACTCCATGCCTTTCAGTTTCCAATTTGTTACCTTTGTTTATCCGTCTCTAGGAGTTAATCTGTTGGGTCACAATGGTAACAGCCAGGATGGGAGAATGAAAGTCCTAAGATTACCACATAATATCCGGCCATCATAAGGGATTCTTAGGGTGTGACGAGGACATTACTAACCCAAGATGAAGCCTTCCGGGGGCCCGCAGGGGCTGGAACGGAGTCTTATGGAAGCTTATGTTAGGTTTAATCTCATGTTCATTTACTAAGAAATCCTACCAAAATGCAAATATAATGTTAATAATAATAATTTTAATATCTGAATTTAAGGGATTTTACTAAATAATTTGCATTTTGCCGGTAAGATAAGATAGCGAGGTTACGTAAGGAAAGAGAAGACAAGACCATAGAAAACTGGAGAAGAAGATTACCGGGTAATAGTGTCATCCAACAGAAGAAGAATACAAATAAATACAAAATATTATGAATTTACAATCTTATGTTCCTTATCCGTCTGTTGGTTCCTTGTGGCTTACTTGTGATAACTGGTCAATAACTTTATGGATGAAGAAAGTGAGTGAAGTGAGTCTGGAGAGATGGGACACCGCATGGAACCCAAATAACTTTTTTCTTCTTCATTTACAGGATATGACCATAAAGTAAACCTAGTGTAGGAGCTTGTTAGTATGGGAAAGGAAAGGTAAGTTATGACAGGAGGGTTCACCCTTAGATCTGTCCAAATAATATTATATTTACATTATTATCAGAGCTTCTAAGGCCAATAATTCTTAGTAAAATCCTTAATGTCTTCCAGCGGTTAGCCAGTTATCCCAAGGTGAAGCAGATGTGGAAGTTAGTAGGAGATTACCAGGAAAGAAAGAAATTAATTCTAAGATCTCACAATATAATTCTGTGTTATCTTCAGCCGCCATGTTATCCGGGCTAAAGCCCCTGTAAAATACACTTCTGACCCTCGGCCTGGCTTGCAGTCGTAAAGGATTTTGTGGATAACAG
>ERZ1738539.27-NODE-71-length-13496-cov-13.320065_pt1 | contig 13496 bp, 1 predicted proteins | sample MGYA00581726_ERZ1738539 | MGnify/ENA primary metagenome ERZ1738539 (study PRJEB40740, sample SAMEA7388102) | Antillogorgia bipinnata | biome: Marine coral reef biome; feature: Environment associated with an aquatic invertebrate; material: Seawater | host... | reverse complement strand
TATCCTTATAAGTTTTTGTCCCTGGGTTGATGGAGCTTTTAACATTGCGCCCAGTCTTCAAGATCTGCCTCGTTTGCACGTCTGAAATTCTTGTACCTGCTGCTGTTGTAGTAAAACCCTGACCACAAAATATAGTTTACTAAGCGACGGCTCAAACACTCGCCCGTGACAAAAACATGTTAGACCAATCATAATTGAGTATTGTTGACCACAATACCACACTACTGCAACGCAGTGTTTAATTTTGAAGCCGTTAACGACGGCTTAATGTTGTACGACATTTCATTTTGCTGGTGCTAGCGAATTTTAACGCTGTTTTAATTGTGTTTCTCAAGTTATTTCTTCAAGGGAATTGGTGTAAAGATTTTGCGGATTAAAGAGTTGGGTGTTGCATTTCAACGATGAAGGCCGCCTTGGCGCTTTATACGACAATTTTTCTCATTTTTGAGACAAAGCTTCCATTTGTTCTTGCGAATTGCCCAACTTACTACCCGCGAGATGAACTTCAAGGTTCCGCAGTATCGCTAACACGCACTGCTTCGTTTAACAAGAGCGTGTGTTCTGATGATTCTTCTAATTTTCCATGTGAAAATGCAGTTGATGGAATCGCTGATGGAACAAACACACATCAATGGATGAGCAGCAGTCACCACTATAGTGGTCACTGGTTTCAAATTATTTTTGACAAACCCTTTCGTGTGGATAAAATACGCTTTAAACAGCTTTCTACTGACTACAAACAAATTAAAGACCTTAGAATCGACTTTTTTCATCCTAGTACCGGCTCAGTCGAGGTTCAATTAAGTTTGCAGACAGATGCCTGGCAGTCGTTTCGTTTCTCTGCGCGAAAGTGTCGCCATATTCATATACTGGTTCAGTCATTTTACACGGTCGAGAATTTGGCTTACGGTTTTCAAGAAATTGAGGTGTTTGAAGAAAATGCTGGCAAAGATCTGCTTTGTGAATACATTACTCTCGATGGATCCGCTACGACTGGGCTTGCACCAGAGGATAATGTGATTTATCCCATATCAGACAGTTTCGTGGCAATGAGTTTACGTTTTCCTACAGTTGCTGCACACACTGTCCAGCTAACGTTTGTTGGGGATGCTTTTACAGATAAGTACGTCGTGGAAGTGGATTTATCAACACCTGTCACGTTCAAACTTGTTGCTCCCAGCACGGATTCTGTCACTGTACCTCAAGAATTAGCGGCCAATCTCGAACTTCAGTTTTGGGTGGATTTTAGTTCTGATGTGTTTGTTGTTGGCATGGGAACTGAAGTGTTGTTAAGTGTTTCTCATTCAATACCGACAGTCTCTCGAATGACCATTACACCCGGAGCTAATACCATTGTAACTGCGAGTGTTTGCAGCCAGCGAGGCGCGTGTTTGAATGATGCTCTTCATCGTTGGCCAGTGGATAAACTGGACGGGGGAGGCATCGGAGATATTGCTGGTAGTCAACACGGCCATATTCATGGCGGCTATGAAGTAGTTGATTCTGGACCCATTGTGCATTCTGGTTTCAGAACTGCTGCAATTACATTGAAAGAAACCAATGGTGGCTTTATTGATCTTGGAGATTTTTCCGCCGTTCAAATGATGAATTTAGATTGGGCTTATGGTTGGACGTTTTCATTATGGCTTCGTTTTGACACTTTGAAAAATCTAACGAGCGGCGCTACTTTCTTCTGTCCAGTAGTCAGTATAGATGGCTTTTTAAAGATACTTCGTGATCGGACCGAAAATATATTGGAGTTTAATTTGTATAATGATGAGAATGTATATAAGGTTCTTTATAATGGCGCTCTAGCCACGACAACATGGACACACTGGACTCTCACATGGTTGAACGATGAAAAGCTCACAGTCTATCGTAATTTGGTTGGCGAATGGCCTTCCGAGCATGTAACGTCTTCGGTTTGGTCGTCAGACAAACCATCAAGTTTAATAATGGGATGTCCAGCAACCTATAACAAGTCTGTAAATACGGCTGATGATGTGAGTATCGCAGATGTGGTGTTTTGGGACCATAGACTGAGTCGCCAGGAGTTGATGAACAAGTTCCAGTGCTCTGGTTATGCATTTGGTCAAGGTAACTCTCTCGGCATTGGAAGTGGACAAACTCTGGACAGTGGATTCACAGCTTCATCTTATCTAGCGTTTGGCTCCAATGCAGAACGCGCCACATACCCTTACAATGCTCGTTCTGGTTTGCTTGCTTATGGTGGAGATGGGTGGAGTCCTTCTCGACTCGATGATAATCCATTCCTTCAGGTGGATCTAAATCAATGGATGAAAGTCACTGAAGTTGCTGTACAAGGAAGCGCTGCTGCAGATGCCTGGGTTACTGGATATTCCTTGAGTTATAAACAAAATACCGCACCGTGGACATTTGTATTTTATACCACTGAACATTCTATTCAGGCGTGGCTGTATTTGACGTCTAATGCTCGGGTAGCGCTGGAAAGTACGGCGGGAACATCTGATGGCTCTCCAACGATTCTTCAAGGTGCAGTAGATGCTACCAGTCTCGTGTCAAACGTGTTGGTTGGTGATGTAACAACTCGATTCCTCAGGTTCCATCCGAAGACCTGGGTTGGTAGTTACGCAATGAGGGTTGAAGTCCATGCTGAGCCAGGAGCGGTGAATTACGAAGGATGCTTCAAAGACACTGGCGGGTTGACGCGAGAAGACGCTTACGATGGAGATAATATGACTCCAGAGGTTTGCACAACGTTATGCGGTCAGAGCTCGATGACGTATGCTTATCTCAAAGCTGGTACCCAGTGCTATTGTGCCAACACTCCGCCTGCTTCGGCCGCGGGAGCAAATATTGCTGATAATCTTTGTGGTATTCCATGTTCAGGAAAACCAGGGTTAAGCTGTGGGGGCATCGACCACGTCGCTGTATATGACGCCAGTGGTACTTACAGTATCCCTACATTCACCCTAACTATCCCTGCTACAGTCAACATCGGTGAAAACGTATCCTTCTCGGTTTCTGCGCTGCCTGAAAGCGATTATTTGATCGATTTTGGAAATGGTCAGACCATGAGGTCGTTTAAAACGGACATGTTTTTCGCATTCCTGACTGCTGGAACATATAAGGTGCGAGCGTCGGCAATCACATCAAAGTACGGGGAACCTGTGTCTGTAACTGCAGAAGCTGATGTCGAGGTTAAAGTACCGATAGTGTCATCTCTCGTATGTCCCCCGGCTGTCGAGACGTTGGAAGAGTTTGAATGTACACTGGAATTGACACAAACTTCGAATGCTGATTTCACATTGGATTTCTTTGGTGGCATTGCTACGAAGTCTGATTCAGCTAAAGAAACACTTCAAGGCGTGGTGGGTAACGATGCTCCTCCTAATGTCAGGTCAACACAAAAACCGGGTATATACATGTTTCAAGATTTGAGGTTTGAAAGCCCGGGCAAAATTCAGGCATGGGAAGTTCTCGCTATGAAAGCTGGAGTGATACGATTATTGGTTGTGCGAGCATTCTGTCAGTTCAACGTAAGCGAGCCATACATATCGAGTGACGGTACTCCACTGCAAGCCAGTGAATGTGTTTCAGCTAAATGTGAATCTATGGAATATTTCTGTATCAGTGAAGGGTCATGCGTACCAAGTATTTTTAAATGTGGTTCCTCCTCCCCCTTGAGCTTTGCCGATAAACACGAAATTGTGCACGAACACATCGCGTACGTCTTCGCCGGTTTAAACATCCTGACTTTCGACAAAGATCAGTTAGCCGAGCTACCTGATGTGGGGCCTGGATACAGTATTGCGTTTCACCAACCGGAAGGAAGCGGGGCAAGTTTGGCGAGTGTTGCAAATACTGGTACATTGTTTGACCACTTTGAGGAGGGACCAGCACCTGTTGGAACAATGTTGGACACATCGACTTCATCAAATTTGGATGGAAAGGTTCATTTTAAAGCTTACTACACTATAAGTAGTACGCAGGTAGTGAAAGAAACTTACTCAGATGTTGGAGTTTTTCACCCTCGGCTAAGATTCAACGTTGACGGAACTAATGTTGATTTCACGTCCGACATTATTGTATCCGAATCGATCGAAGGCGGAAACTGGACTGTCGCGACTTATATTGCTACCAACGCCACGTTCTCTGTGTTGGTGAAACCTCTGACTAGAGGTTACAATGTTACAGTGTTTATCTTCTACGAAGAAGGTTCTAATTATTCTTCTTTCCAACCCCGTGTCGACACGGAAGCCACCATTGAACATGCTTACAATCAACGTGGAATTAAACCGCTGTCACTGACTTACAGTAATGCTTTGTCGTCAGTGGAGTTCAGCTGCCAGGTTTACGTGCAAGATACAGTTGAATATCTTGATCTTGTTGAGCCAATTGCAGTTGTTCCCACAGGAAACGAAAGTGAAATTGTTTGGTACCTATTACAGGGTAGTGACCTGACGTTTGCGTTCGATCTGGGTGATGGTACATTTTACAAAAATGGTACTTTTGATATTGATTCGGTTCTCATAGTGTATGCTAGTCAATTATATTACGCTCCTGGGGAATACAATGTTAATATTACTGTTTATAATGAAGTTAGTAACCTCACTCTAATAGCAGTTGCCGCAGTGGAAGACCCGATCGTGAATATGACTACAGAAATAGTTCATGTTGCACGTGATATCGAAGTGAATGAAACTATTCAGTTTAATATTACCATGTTGAATGGTACCAGTCCTTATTATAATGTCGATTTCGCTGATGGTACTAGTGATTTTGGCCTGAACAGTTTGTTCAACCACTCATATTCATGGTGGCGGGTATTCGAAGCAAATATTACCGCATGGAATAATGTGAGTGAGGCAACATACCTTATCAACGTTACCGTTCATAAACCAGTCCAACCTTTGATCAATTTCACTATCACAGTGGAGCCTACAAATTTGACCGATCCTGTGGCATTTATGTTGAATATAAGCGATGGTACTGATTACAACTGTACGTGGGACTTTGGTGATGGTACCACAGGTGAAAATGATTATGATGACCTTGGCACGTACCTGTATCACACCTATGCTAAGATTGGTGTATATGTTGTGTTCATGAACTGCTCAAATCGTCTCTATACTACAAACTATACAACGGTTGCAATCGTGCAAAGGCCTATCCTTGGATTCCAGTTTCCAGAGCTGTCGCCAATCAAATATACCGAGCCAGCAGTTCTCGCTTGGTTATGTGCCAGCGGTACGAATGCCACATACAATATCACGTCAGACTATTTGTATTTGGACGACACACCGCAGTTGTTACAAAATGCCGACGTAGTGCTGTCCGATGACCGCTTGGTTGGTTCGCACATCATTGCAGCTTCGACTGATTCCCCTCATCAATATGGTATTTATGTCACGGAAATTACTGTGTGGAATCTTGTCACTCCGCCTCAGACCATTCGTCGTGAATTGATCATTGATAAGCCAATAGAAAACGCTGATTTAAGCTCCGCAAATACGCATTGGGAGGTGAACACAACCGTTACAATCACAACAGCCATGAGCCTCGGAACTAATGTCACATTGGTTTTTGATTTTGGTGATGGTAACACATACGAGGAATTTGTCATGGGTGAATTTCCTGTTGATGGTGTAGACACCAACCATACATTCCTCACTGATGGTGACTTTACCATTACATTGTTGATCAAGAATAGTGTGAGTAATACCACCACTGAGCTTTTACTTTACCTGGAATACGTGCCTGACTTGAGCCTCCAAAGCAATAGCCCGCAAATACATCCTTCGCCTGCACTGGTGAATTTCACCCTCGTTGTAAATCCAGGAAAAGAACCGCCCACCAACGCGACTGCAATATGGAACTTTGGCGACGGTAGCCCCCTGGTGACTAAACCGTTCGATTACCATGACAGTCATTTTTACGCCAAACCAGGGTGGTACATTGTTGTGGTCAAAGTTTTCAACGTTGTCAGCGAAATGAATATTACAGGTTATGCTGATGTCCAACGAGTCATAGTTGCCCCTGACGTTTGGCCTGTAAACACCGCTGGAGATCAGGGTGACGGTGGTGCAGGTTCAGGGCCTAATGGAATGACGTTTCCTCAAGACTACCCAGTACGATTTATGACAAACGTTGCCGACGGTACAAATGTGACATACAACCTCGACTTTGGGGACGGCTCTTTTGACTCTACAAATGAAACGTTTTTGGAGCATCAGTTTAGCAAGCCTGGCACGTATATCGTCTTGGTAACGGTCAACAACTCTGTGAGCGAATTCAAATTTTCTATCACAATTGTACTAGAGGCTGTTGTCAAAGATATCACGGTTGAAAATGATTCACCAACCGTCTATGGGAATCCTATGAAATTTACGGTGAACATTGGACAGTTGGGAAATGAATCCTGCTTCTACTTTAAGATGATGAACGATTCTTTCATAACATTTCAACCAGTGACGACAACGGCGTGTACTAAACCTGAATTTTCTACCGATGTACGCATGTTTACTGGGAACAGTTTTACATTTGAGTATATTTATGAAGTAGACTACGAATATATTGTTGAAGTTGAGGGACAAAACTTTGCTTCTTCCGTAATCACAGATTGTCGTGCTGTGGTTGTACTCAAGCCATGCCTCTTTCCAAAGGCCGTCGTCATTGAAGTCGGAAAAAATATCAGCACTGCGCGACAGTTTATTAAGTCTCGTGATACAGTTGTCCCCACAGAAAATGTCATCGATTGTGAAGCTGCTGTCTATAGTAAATTTGAATGGCGCGTTTTCCTGTACGATCCAACTCGACCTCATATTCCACCTGGTGAAAATGAAACTTCCTTCTTTCACGAGATGATCAACGTCACTGGCATTCAGTATGACGCTCCTCGTTTAGTCGTCAAACCTCGCGCTTTGGATTATGGGATTTACAAAGCTGTTGAAAACGTCACCATGATTGGTCCCCAGGGAGTTTGGGACGTTGACGAAGGATATTTTGAGATCATTAAGTCACCACTCTATGCGGTTATTATCGGAGGAAGCACACGGTCGATAGGGATCGATAAAAATTTCACGTTGGATGCAAACGTGTCCGGTGATCCAGATGTGGATGTCGGGGATCGAGAGGGGATTCAAGTGTATTGGCTGTGCAAGAGACTGTCTGAAAACGTCACGTTCCCTGATGATCCTGGAAACCTCACAGCGATCTCAATGGTCCCTCGTGTTGTCAGCCACGGACTAAATGCTACTGACCTAGGTGGTTGTTACGGGAATGGTCCTGGCTTATTGGACTTCACTGGCTATCTACTCGACTTAAATTCAGCTTACATGCATATAAACGAGACATATAATTTCAGATTTTTTATCAGAAAAGGAAACAGAACGGCGTATTATGACAGCAATGTTTTGATAGTAGCTGGAGATCCACCTCAGATGGCCGTGAGATGTGATTTAAACTGCCTTGAGAAATTCAATCCTTCCGAAAAAATCACTCTGACAGCCCTGTGTACAAGTTGTACGCCACTAAGTGCGACACGTCTCAAGTACATTTGGACGTTAAGCGTTGAAGAAGGAGAGTCGTGGGAAAGCGTGGATCTTGTGGCCAATGCTCAGTCGCCAATTGACAGAGAGACTTTGGTCATAACAGGGGGTAAACTCGAAGGGGGTAAACTTTACCGTATTCGTATTACGAGTTGGTTCAATGGTGATATCTCAAGAGGATTTGCTGAATTGGCCAAATACATTAACGTTCCACCGACCGGAGGAAATTGTACCACCACTCCATCAGAGGGATACGCCCTCAAAGAAATATTTACAGTCAGTTGTGAGGGATGGGAAGACACCGAACTGCCTTTGAAATACATCATCAAATACAGAAACGGTTTGGATGGCCTTGAGTCTGGTATCTATGAGGGACTAGATGCCGTACGGGCCAATATGTCTATGCCTCTGGGGAAGGAAATATATAACAACACTGTGTTTGTCTATGTTAGTGTCAGTGATAGTTTGGGGGCTTTTACCACAGTCGAAACTAGAATTCAGGTGTATGAGGAACAGTTGAGCAACGAAGAATTTAGTAATCTCTTGAGCAGCATGACCTCGGACAATGGTGCTCTGGGTAAACTCATTGCAGAAGGCAATGCACAAGCAATGGTTCAGTTTGTCGGATCAATCACGTCATTGATGAATAACAAGGCCGAGCCTGCGTCTGTAGTTATAACAACCACAGCGGCCCCAACACGAGGACCTCCACGTAATCCTAAAGAGTTGGCGGAAGAAGAAGCGCGCAGGGCAAGAGAAGAGGCCGAGAGAGCAAGACAAGAGGAAGAAGCAAGACGTCAACGAATTGCGGTTCGCGAAAAAATGGTGAGTGCGATGTCAAACGTTCAAGTCGATTCCGTGACAACTGTACAGCAGACGTCAGCAGCTTTGACTAGTCTTCTCTCTACACCCGAGGAAGTTTCACCCGATGCTCAGTCTCAAGCCAGTAATGCTATGGCAAAGATGGCCGACTTCATGTTGTCCAATGCTAAATACACTACTGGTTCTGCGTTGACATCTGCCGCCACTGGGTTGGTGTCTGGTCTGGGGTATATGGTATCAGCTTCCTCGTCCACTGTATCTAAGAGTGGAAATAATGAAACTGGTGTGAATGCTACTGCAACTGTTCTGCAGGCCAAGGCTGTGGTAGCAGCGCTGAATGCAGCGACAGAAAGCGTCTTTAAAGCTCTATCCAGTCAAACTGCGCTTGGAGAAAATCCAGTCCAGATTAAGACCCCAGCCATGGCGCTAGCAGCTGTCAAAAAACTGCCTTCAGAACTTGGAGGCAGCGCACTAAATGTTGGAGAGGGAACGTTTGGTATGCCAATGGCTTCTAGCTCTGACAATAGTTCTGAACCTGTTGATATGAAGGGCGTTGGTACGAAAGACAATGCATACTCGTGGGATGAGAGCGCCAGTGCAGTCCAAACACAAGTCATGTCTTTGGAGTTACGCAACTCAAGTGGCCAAGTGATTCCTGTAAAGAACCTTAGCGAACCAATATCATTGTTTGCTGCGACAGGCCAGACCCCATCCGTACCATCTCTTGTAACAATATCTCACAGACGCACCGTTTATCATACACTCAATGTTCACAAAAATGATACAAGCCTTCATTTTGAAATCACTCCACAAGATTCAAATTCCGAATTTATTGTGTACTTAAAACGTGGCGCAAGACCGAAAGAAGAGGATTATGATTTTAAACAAATAATTCCTGAAGATCCTCCTGTGAATGCTACCTTCCCTAAGGATCGACATTTGTTCTTTGTTTCAAATGCAGATACAAACCACACCACAGCGGGAACATGGTACCTTGGTGTGTATTATAATGGTACCATTAATCCACAGTTTGTAATGAGCAAGGAAAATATTCCGCAATTGTTTATTCCAAAGAAAGTAAATTATACTCTGCGGATGTATTCCTCCGGATGTTTATTCTGGGATGAGGAAAATGATAGATGGAGTGGTGATGGATGTGTGGTGGGTCCTCAGTCCAGAATGGATATGGTACAATGTCTCTGTACTCATTTGACATCATTTGCTGGCGATTTCTTTGTCATGCCAAATGCAATAGATTGGAGTAAGATTAGTCTGGATAACTTGTTTTCAAATCCGACCGTGTTTGCTGTTGTCATGACTATTTTTGGACTTTACATCATTGGTATGATTTGGGCTAGAAAGAAGGACAAGGAAGATCTGTTAACGCTTGGAGCCACACCATTGGTCGACAACGATCCAAGGGATACGTACCTCTATGAAATCGTTTTCTACACGGGTCATTCTGCTGGTGCTGGTACTACAGCGAATGTTTATATGATACTGGAAGGCAGTATTGAGGAAACATCGCCGAAGTCAATGAAGGATCCAGTTCGGGCGAAATTTACCAAAAGTTCTATTGATACATTTGTATTGGCTGTACCTTTTTCTTTGGGTCGACTAAAGAACCTTCGAATCTGGCACGATAATTCTGGCGATTCACCAGGTTGGTTCTTGCAGCGTATCTTAGTACAAGACATGCAAACAGATAAAAAGACTTGGTTCCTTTGTGATAAGTGGATGGCTGTAGAGGAAGACGATGGGGAAATAGAACGAACACTTGTTCCTGCAACACGAGAAGACCTCACAAGCTTCAATTTGTTGTTTTCTACAGAGGCACGCAAGAGTTTAACTGATAACCACTTGTGGTTCTCTGTTGTAAAACGACCTCCTCGTAGCACTTTCACACGCTGTCAACGGCTCTCTTGTTGTTTGACCATCATTCTCACCACAATGTTGGCGAATGCAATGTTCTTCCAAACTGACAGTACCTCATCTACTGGTACAGAACTCAGGGCTGGTCCTATTAGTTTCTCGGTAAAACAATTGTCTATTGCTATAACAAGCAGCATGGTTGTCTTGCCAGCAAATATTCTCATTGTCACCCTGTTCCGGAAAGCTGGACCGAAACAACGAAAGAAACCCAAGGAAGACAAATATTCTCCCCCTGACGAGGAGGAAGTTGACAAGAAGAAAGAAGAAGTCATTGAAGTTGAAGAGATCAGCGAGGAAGAAAAGAAAAAGAAAAAGAAAAAAAAGAAAAAAGGCAAATATCCTCATTGGGTGGTTTACATCGCTTACGTTGTGGTTGCCATAGCAAGTCTTGTGTCTGCCACATTCACTGTGTTTTATGGCTTGACATTTGGAGAAGAGAAATCACAGAAATGGATCATGACCATGATGATTTCTTTCTGGCAAGATGTGTTGATTTCCCAACCTCTCAAAGTCTTTGCAGCTGCGACATTTTTTGCTCTTGTTGTTAAGAATCCCGACAAGGCGGTTGAGGAGGAAGAAGAAAGCAAGAAAGCAGACAGTCCAGTCAAGCCTGACGAAGAGCTCGTTCACAAAGAGAAAAGTGACGAGGAAGAACTAGATGACATTAAAAAAATGGCTCTGATGCCCAAACCACCTGATCAAGTTAAGCTGGAGGAAATGAGAAGATTCAAACTGAAACAAAAACTTATGTACAAGATTATTAAAGAGATTCTCAGTTATTTGGTTTTCGTTTTAATCTTGTTGACAGTTGCTTATGGTAACCGGGATTATAAGTCGCACAATGTGAACAATGCTCTAACATCGTATTTTATGGGTGGAACATATGCTGGCAAGATGTCAGTGAACGACATCAGTGACATTAAAGATTTCTACAAATACCTCCAGAACAGTCTTCTTCCAACACTTAAACCAGAATTCTGGTATGGTCCTTACGATGAGAAAGTCTCTAAGGTTAAAACACCTGATGGCAATGAAATATATGCCCTCACATCACTTGGATACAACGGTTCAAAAACCTATCATCACGTACATCAGTACCCACAAGGTTACACCGCTGATCGTGCAAGTGCTTGGCTCGTGGGTATTCCTAGGATTCGACAATTAAGAGTGATTGATGAAGGTTGTGTGTTTCCAAAAGGTGTGAATCATCTTGTGGGACGATGTTCCCTACCCTACAGTTTTGATCATGAAGACGAAGGCTATTATGAAGCAGGCTGGGTGCCAATGAACGAAAGCAAGATTAAAGAAATCAAGAATGATGAATGGTTCAAGTCTCCATGGTCGTATAAAACGGCTTGGCAACTCAAAGGCACGCCTTATTGGGGATATTTCCACACCTACTGGGGCGGAGGTTACGTGGCCGAACTTAGTGCGTCGTACGATGAAGCAATCAACAAGTCTCTTGAGCTGGAAGCACAGAAGTGGTTGGACGGCAAAACACGAGCAGTATTCTTCGAGTTTACCATCTACAACCCTTTCACCAATTTCTTTGCTGTAGTGAATATCCTCACAGAAATCCTAGCAACTGGTGGTTACTATCCTTACCCTTATATTGCAACCACCCGTCTGTATCGTTACATTGGAGCAGAAGCGAAAGTTGTAATGGCATTAGAGTTTGTATTCTTCATCTATTTGGTGTACTACATAGTCCGTGAGGTAAAAGAACTCCGTCAAGTTGGAAAACGAGTTTATTTCTGCGATCCTTGGAATTATTTCGATCTGTTTGTAATCGTAAGCTCAATTGTGACAATCGTCTTGTACTTTATGAGAATGGTCGCAACTAATGTGGCTATAAATCGCGCCAATGAAGATCCTTATTCCTTTACCAATTTCAACTACGTCGTTCTTCTCGATAACTTTGTCACGGCATTTATGGGTCTCACCGTATTCGTCTCGTTTCTCAAGTTTTTGCGTTTGTTGCGATTCAACCGCACGATTGGAAAACTTGCTTCAACTCTGCGCGCATGTGTCGCACCATTGGGATCGTTCTTCCTTCTGTTCTTCATCGTTTTCCTTGCCTATGCGCAGTTTGCGTTCCTGATATTTGGACAGTTCATGACAGATTATGCCTCGTTTGCTCGATGCTTGTCTAATATGCTTGGAATGACTCTGGGTTCATTCGATTTTGATGCTCTTACAGCCACCAATCGTATTCTTGGCCCAATATTCTTCTTCTCGTATATCCTGGTGATGGTGATGATTCTAATGAATGTTTTCTTATCAATAATAAACGACACTTTTAACGAAGTCAATTCTGATGTCACGAAGCAATCGAACGAGTCCGAAATCGCTGACTTCATGATGGATCGCTTCGTCGCAACAATGAAACGTTCAGGTGCGACAATCAAGCCAATTTACAAAGAACCCAAAGATCAACTCGACCAAAACTTAGACGACATTGAAGAACTTTCTGAGAATGTACAACTGGCTTTGCGTGGTCTTTGCCTCGAAAGTATCCGCCATACGTCCTGGTTTAAAGCGAACGACGTCGAGGAGTCGAACAAGAAACGACAGATCTTAGAACTTCTCATAATTTCTGGCGAAAATTTCACGGAAAGTGAAGTGTGCGATGCGATACCGGTCCTTGATTCGGTATTAGCTAAGTACTCTTCAGATCAACTCAAAACCATCACCATAAATTTCCAAGAAAAATTAGCACGTGAGGAGAAGGAGGATTCGGAGAAACAGGAGGAACACGACAATAACGAAGAAGATGATCCTGACGAGGATGCTAATGATGAGGATGATAGTGATGATTCTGGTGATGACAGCACTTCAGACAAAGATCATAACCTGTTTGACGCAAAGGATAACGCAAGGTTTGATTTCTAAATATGTTTTCAGATATGGCTGGGTTTCAATCACGTCATACTTAAGCACGGGGAGGTGAACAACAAAGGAAAACAAAATTCGATTTCATTATTCATTGTATGCATATTTACTTTATGTTTAGTAGCAATTTCTTAATGCATGAAGTGACAATATGTGCAAAGTTAACCTCCAAGTGTCACCCTATATATAAGGCTTGGCAAAACCCATGTATAGAGAAGCCTTTATTCCTAATTTTATCAATTTGGTGCGATAATTAATAAAAATGACTATTTGAAAAATATGTACTCAGGGCCGTAACTAGAACGTTAATTGGGGGGG
>ERZ1738539.21-NODE-62-length-13970-cov-10.516924_pt1 | contig 13970 bp, 1 predicted proteins | sample MGYA00581726_ERZ1738539 | MGnify/ENA primary metagenome ERZ1738539 (study PRJEB40740, sample SAMEA7388102) | Antillogorgia bipinnata | biome: Marine coral reef biome; feature: Environment associated with an aquatic invertebrate; material: Seawater | host... | reverse complement strand
TCGATATATTCATAGAATTTCTTTACATATTCTGCATGCAATGGCGTTCTGAACGCCATGTGGCCCCATGGGTGACAAGGCAGATGAGCGCACACAATGGGTGCTCAGGAGGGTCAGCACCATCTTTGCCGTGCGCAAGGAGAAGCTGGAGAAGTTCCTTCAGCTCTTCAACGAGGATGGCACGAGTCGTGGGACACTGCAGACCTTCCTCCACGAGGTGGAGGTGCCCGCGATCTTCTTTCACTTGTCACCAAATGGCGAGAGTTGTAGCGCGTCGATTGATTTACCCACGGCATCCCAGATGAAGAAGAAGGTCTTGGCCTTGGTGCGGTCCAAGCACGAGGTGGAGATAGACATAGGTCTTGCGCAACGTCCTGTGGTCTTCGTCGAGTTGGCCAAGGGGATCATGGATTTGATCAACAGCTACTGCCACTCTGTCTATCTTTCCGTCCTCATGAACCCCGCGAACCAGCGGGGCTGGTCAGACCTGATTTCGCGTGACCTCATTGACAAGTTTCACAGCTTTTTGGCGACGCTTCATGTGACCGTCGGTCTCATGAAGGGCCAGACTCTCTTGCCTTTGCCACCCCGAGAAGCAGTGGGCTCGCAGGACTCCGGTCAAAGCAAAGTGACAGCCAGCACTGTTAGCAAGGACCGGGTTCACGTGCTCGAAGGGGCAGTAATCACCTGGACAAAACAGGTGCGCTATGTGCTCAAGCAGGAACCGGAACATGTTTTCAGGGAGGGAAATCCTCAACCTGATGCCGAGCTGAAATTCTGGCAAAATCGAGCAGACAATTTGAATTCCATTCAGAATCAGCTGCAAATGGAGGGCGTCAAACGAGTGCTTCGCTTCTTGGAAGCCAACAAAAGCACCTACGTCTCGCCTTTCGCGCGGCTCCAGAAAGAAGTGGAGGACAGCAGAGAGGAGGCTAATGACAACGTGCGGTTCCTGAAAACTCTGGAGCCCTACGTCAACAGCTTGCTCTCTGAGTCCATTGATTTCGAGGCCTTAGAGCAGGTCTTCGACGACATTTTTCACATGCTCTTGTTGATTTGGAGGCATTCTAAGTACTACAACTCCCTGGCGCGTCTGGCGGTGATCGTTCGGCAAGTGTGCAACAGCCTTGTGGCACAGGCCACTCGCTACATCTCAGGAAGCAGCGTTTTCGAAATGATCCAAAACGAGGCGCAGGAGTGCCACGCCATGTTGGAGACGGTGATGCGTGCAGTGGAATCCCTTCAGGATGCTTACCACAGCTATCGGAATCTCTCTGAGCAAGGCAACACCTCCGCCACCTCCGCCATGTTGACCAAGACGGAGAAGCCGGATGCCAGCACTGCAGGAGGCGTCATGGGCACTGGCTGGCGGCTGCGAAACAACGTGGTCTTCGGCCGTTTGGAAGCCTTCGGGGAACGAGTGGCGGATATTTTGGATTTTGTCAAGACGGTTTTGCAGTTCCACAAGCTTGAGCGGGTTGACATTGGAGGCACCAAAGGAAAAGTGCTTTCATTGTCAGTCGAGAAGGTGCATGAAGAATTCGAAAAGGCCGTCGATCAGTTTCGACGGGTTCCTTACGACATTTTTGACGTCAAAGAAGCCGCTTTTATCCAAGATTTTCACGACTTTCGGCTCACCATCCGCGATTTGGATAGACGCCTCGGCAGCGTCTTGGCTGCGGCCTTCCACGACCAAGACACGCTGCACGGCCGGGCCAAGCTGTTGGACGCCTTCGAGGGGCTCTTGGAGAGACCTGTGATCCAAGCCGAGCTGGTGAGCAGACAGAAGGTGCTTATCGGACAATATCGGCTGGACGTGGATGAGATCCATGCAAACTTCATCGCAAATCAGGAGAAAGTGGACAATTGCGATGCAGATGCGCCGCTCTTTGCAAATTTGCCGCCCGTGGCGGGCGCGCTCTTCTGGGCTCGCAGCTTGCGCACGCGCCTTCAGGAGCCCATGCCCAAGATTCTGGCGTACAACGAACTCATGAAGGAGGTTCCTGAAAGCTTCGGGGAGCTTTGTCGGATTCATGACCAGACGTTGGAGGCCTTGGATGAATACGAGAAGCGGCGGTATGCTGAGTGGCAGCAAGAGGCAGTTGGAGAAGCTGCAAAGAGGCTTCATCTTCGTTTGCTACGACGTCACGACAGGAGTGGCCTCCTGAAAGTTAACTTTGACCCGGCTCTGGTACGGCTGCTGCGCGAGGTGCGTTTTTTCTTGATCTATGGCTTGGAGGTGCCCGATGAAGCCTTGATGATTTATGACATGGTTGACACCTATCGAACTTGGACCAGCCAGCTGGATCACATTGTTGGGCTGTACAACTCCGTGCTGACTGACCTTCTGCCCGTGGAGGAGCCTCTACTAGAAGATCGGATCACCAAAATGGACGGTGCACTGGCGCCGGGCCTGACGGAGCTGAAGTGGTCGCACGGCGCGGAGCAGATCCCGGAGTTCATCGCTGGAGCCATGAAGGTCGTCAGCGACGTCTCTGCCATCGTCGACATCATGAAGGGCAATCTGCGAAAGATCAGCAACATCCTCTCTGGATGGTGCAAAGAATCCATGCTGGAGCGAAAGCGTGGAGCCAAACCTGTCTCTGTGGAGGAGTTCGAGCAAAATCACAAAGCACGGGTTGGAGTTCGTTTGATGAACATGACGGATGGTGGAAAGGAAATTCACCGTTTTGTGAAGGATTCGAGCGAGTCTCTAAAGATTTCCAAGACGGCACCAACATGGAAGGCCTACGTGGATTTCGTGAACAACGTGGTCATCGAAGGTTTCGTTTCAGCCATCGCCGTTTCGCTCCAGTACCTCTGTGAGATCTTAGATCCTTTGATCATCGCCAGACACGAAATGCTGCCTTTGTTCGATGTGAAGATTGAGCTCCAGGGCACTGAGATCGTCTTCGATCCGCCCTTTGAGGATGAAGACAATGCCAGTCGGACCACACTGAGAAGTACCATCGACAGTTGGTTGAAAGACTTCTTCGCGATGGCAACGGTCATGGTGCGTTTGGATTCCAATGTCGGAGACTACTTGAACGAGATCAAGGAGCATTTTCAGATGCAATGTTTGCTATCTTTGGTGTCTGAGCTGATCGACAACACAGAAGCCAAGTGCGTGGAATATCGGGAGAACTTTCTTTTCCATGCCTTCCTTTGGACAGACAGCGTCGAAAAGACTTTTGACAGGTTTCTGCAAGACAAACCCCAGGAGTTGGTAGACTTCCATGAAGGCGGCATGTCCTTCCGCGAGATTATGAAAAAAATCAAGGTGGATTTGGGCCCTCCAATCCCTTCCTTGGAGCGCTTCGAAAAAGAGGTAGCACGATTCGAATATCTCAAGCAGGAACTTTCTTTGAAGAAGACGCCAACTGATATTCATTGGTTGAGAATCGATGCTCAGCCGGTGAAGGTGACGCTGGTGAACTGCGCCCGCAGATGGGAAGAGAAGTTTACCGGCTTCCTCAGACGTTTTGTCGAGGACAGGATCATGTGCGTCCACGCCTTCATTGAATCTGTTAGGACTGGACTGGGTCCACCCTATGCAGCAGATCGGCCGGAGGATGAGCGCTTGCTGTATCAGACGATGACTAAGATCTGTGACGTGAAGCTGGCGCGTGGTGCCATGCAGAGGTTGTTCCAACCTTTGAGAGAACAAGTCACGATGCTGAAGAAACACCACAGCAACATCTCTGAGGAGTCCTGGAGCATCCTGGAGCATGCACCGGCCCAGTGGGCGGAGGTGGATCGTGCGGCCTTTAACGAGAAGGAGAAGATTTTACCGCTTCAAAATCAGGAGATGCAGAAGATCCGTGTGAAGATCGAAGGTTTCAGGGAAGACGTCAGGAGCTTCCGGGCCGAGTTCCTGGAACGATGCCCCTTCGGAAGTGAAAATGCCGTGACGGGCAACTACGACAAGAGTTATGCTTTGATCAATGAGTACTACAAGAAGACCATGGCAATTCGAGCTCGTGCGGAAGAATTCAATGACCTAGAGCTGCTCTTTGATATGGCCATGAGCGATTACCAACCCCTGAATGACTGTCACAACAACTTGGTGCTGCTGAAGAACCTCTGGGACTTGATCGTCATGGTCCGGGAGACCTTCTCGGCCTGGTACTATGTACTCTGGGATAAGATCGACACAGAGCAGATGGTGGCCACAGTGCGTGAACTGAGCAGTCAGGTGGTCAAAGCGCAAAAAGGCCTGAGAGCATGGCCGCTCTATTCCTGGCTCCAGGATGAGGTGAAGAATATGACGACGGCACTTCCTCTTGTCAATGAGCTCCATTCTGATACCATGCGTGATCGCCATTGGCTGCAGCTCATGGGTGTGACCAAGAAAAACTTCGAGAAGGGCCCAGAATTCAGCTTCCGACACTTGCTGGAGCTGGAACTTCATCATTTCTCGGACGCGGTGTATGACATCGTCGATCAAAGTGTGAAGGAGGCGAAGATCGAAGCGAAGTTGGAAGGCATTCGGAAGACTTGGTCCAAGATGACGGTGGATTTCGACAACAGCCGCGAGGACTGTCCCCTCTTGGCAGACCTCTCTGAGGTGCTAGAGCGTCTTGAGTCAGACTCCCTGGAGATGTTGTCCATGAGTTCTCAGGGTCGCTTCATCGAGTTTTGCAAGCAAACAGTGGATGAGTGGAGCGAGAAGCTTCAGACAGTGGACTCGGTGTTGCAGGTCTGGCGAAAGTTTCAGATTAACTGGTGCCGTTTGGAGCCAATCTTCATGCAAAGCGACGACATCCGATCTCAGTTGCCCGAAGATTCCAAGAGATTCGAGATGTTGGACAACAGCTGGAAGGATTTGATGATGGAGGCCTCCAGGTCATCGTTGATCGTGGACATTTGCACCGCAGAAGGCCGAGCACAAACTCTGGCTGACATCACAGATGCCTTGGACACCTGCGAAAGATCATTGAATGATTACCTGGAGCAGAAGAAGAAAGCCTTTCCTCGCTTCTACTTTGTTGCCAACGGAGCTTTGCTGGATATCCTCTCAAACGGCAACAAACCGTTGAAGGTGGCAGAGTACTTGGGAGATGTCTTCGACGGCATTCGCACGTTAGACTTCTCCAAGGATCCGCAGCGTGGCCGAATCGCTTGTGGCCATCGGGCCAAAGACGGCGAGTTTGTCTTGTGGCCTGCGGATCCTGGTGCTTTCGTCCTTGAGGGCCCCGTGGAGCAGTACTTGGCTGGACTGGAAGCCCACGTCCGCTTGTCTTTGCGCGAGATCCTGGAACAGGCTAGAACTTCTGCTGAGAGCTGGGAGGTGGGTGACAGGCCTCGCGAGACTTGGTTGGATGACTACTGCGCACAGCTGAGCCTTTTAGCCACGCAGATCATTTGGACAGAGGAGACCGCCCGGGCCTTCGAAGATATGGAGGCGGGAAGCGAAACTGCAATGCGCGACTACAAACGGGTCAACGATGATCGCATTGACAAGCTGATCCGTCGCGTGCAGCGGGAATCGGACAAGGAGCTTCGAACGAAGGTGATCACGATCATCACTATCGACGTTCATTCACGTGATGTCATCGAATCCTTCGTGCTGCAGAAAGTCAACGAAGCCAATGATTTCAGGTGGGGATCGCAGTTACGCTTCTATTGGACCATGTACCCACCAGGCAGCAGCTTGGTTTCTTTCACTCCAGCGCATCAAAAGACGTGCCTCATCAAGATCTGCGACTGGGCAACGTGCTATGCTTATGAATACATAGGTAATGTGGGCAGATTGGTGATCACGCCCCTCACAGATCGTTGTTACATCACCCTGACCCAGGCCTTGAACCTGTGCCTTGGCGGGGCGCCGGCGGGTCCCGCGGGCACGGGGAAGACGGAGACGACAAAGGACTTGTCGCGGGCCTTGGGGCTGCCCATCGTCGTGTTTAATTGTTCGGATCAGATGACCTATCAAACCACGGCGCAGATTTTCATGGGCCTGGCGCAGGTTGGTGCGTGGGGTTGCTTTGACGAGTTCAATCGCATCTCCATCGAGGTCTTATCCGTGGTAAGTACGCAGTACAAATCGGTGTTGGATGCGATCCGTGCCAATAGCAAGACCTTTCTCTTCGTGGATGAGGAGCTACGCTTGGTGAAGACCTGTGGTGCCTTTATCACGATGAACCCTGGCTATGCTGGCAGAACGGAGTTACCGGAAAACTTGAAGGCGTTGTTTCGTTCCGTGGCGATGATCGTTCCCAACTTGAAGTTCATTTGCGAAAACATGTTGATGTCGGAGGGCTTCATCATCGCTCGGCTGTTGGCCCACAAGTTCGTGACGCTCTACTCTCTGTCCAAGGAGCTGTTGAGCAAACAGATGCACTATGATTGGGGCCTTCGAGCAGTGAAATCTTTGTTGAGACAGGCCGGATCCCTCAAGAACAAAGAGCCGGCGACCGACGAGAATATCGTGCTCTGCCGCGCCCTGCGCGATTTCAATCTGCCAAAGATCACCACCCAGGACCTGCCGATTTTCTCACGCTTGATCAAAGACTTGTTCCCAGGTGTGAAGGCCAGTCCTTTTGTGGACTTGAAGTTCCGGAAGGTTTGTGAAGATACAGTGAAGGGCAGAGGACTGCAACCAGATCAAGGCTTCATTGACAAAGTGGTGGACTTTTTAGACATCCTGAAGGTGAGGCATTGCTGCTTCATCATTGGGCCAACAGGTGCAGGGAAAACAGAGATTTGGAGATCTCTGGAGATGACTCTCATTGCAATTGGGGAGGATTGTCGATGGGAGCAAGTGAACCCCAAAGCCATCACAGCGGATGAGCTCTATGGAATCAACTTCAAGGGAGAGTGGAAAGATGGTGCCATTTCCGTGATTATGCGCAACATGAGCAAGGAGATCGGTGGCTACAAGAGCACACATTTGCACAAGTGGGTGGTACTGGATGGCGATATTGATGCAACGTGGATCGAGTCGATGAACACTGTCATGGACGACAACAAGGTCTTGACCCTTGTAAGCAACGAACGTATTCCTTTTACACCAACCATGAGGATGCTGCTGGAAGTCCAGGACATGAAACATGCAAGTCCAGCCACAGTCTCCCGTGGCGGAGTCCTCTACATCAACGAGACGGATGTTGGCTGGAAACCCTTTGTGGAAAGCTGGAGAGAACAGATGGACCCGGTGGCACAGAGCACTTTCTACATGCTCTTCACCCATCAGTTCGAGGCCAACATTGAGTCGCTGCGGAAGAACTTCGCCTTCACTTGTCCCATCCTGGACATTGGCTTCGTGCAGACCGTGACGTGCCTACTGGATGCACTCCTCATGATGGAGCAAGGCAATGGAAATGGAGGAGAAGGCAAAATGGGACAAACGTCCTTAGACTACCTCAGGAATTTGTCCACTGAGGATCAGAAGTTGGTCTATGAGTCTTTCTTCACCTTTGCCCTGATGTGGGCGCTGGGTGGTGCAGTGGCAGATGATAAAATCGTGAATCATCGGAGAGCCTTCAGCTCCTTTCTGAGGTCCATGGCGCGTGGGGTGAAACTCCCAGAAGTTGGGGAGTGCTTCGACTACCAATTTGAGGTGGCGAGCAAGGAATGGGTTCACTGGGAGAAAACGGTGAAGCCATTCGAACCCGTCACAGAACTCCTGTACCAGAACATCGTCATCAGCAATGTGGAACTGGAGAGGATGAAGCATCTCCTGGACTTACATGTGAAGCGGCAGAAGCCGCTGTTGCTGGTGGGCGTTGCAGGAACTGCGAAAACTACCATCGTGAAGGACTACTTGGCTGAGGTCAAGGTCAAGAGTGATGCGAATGCGATGAACAGCGCTTCCATCAACTTGAACAGTTATACGACTTCAGGAGCACTTCAGAATATCATCGTTGGGTGCTTGGAAAAGCGCAGTGGCCACACTTATGGTCCTCCCGGGCATCGGCGCTGCGTCTTGTTCGTGGATGACTTGAACATGCCTTACGTTGATGACTACGACACACAGGGCGCAATCATGCTTCTCACGCAGGTACTGTCCTATGGACAAGTCTACGATCGTGAGCGCTTGGACGAAAAGAAGAACATCGTGGATCTTCTCTTCGCAGCTTGCATGAACCCAAAGGCGGGGAGTTTCATGATCAACGGGCGCTTGCAGCGACGCTTCACCGTGGTCACCACCTACTCTGCCACCGCTGTGGCGCTTCATGGTATCTATACCAAGATTCTCGGGCGTCATTTGCAGGGCTTTGGGCAGCAAACACAACGATGCTGCGAACCTGTGGTGCAAGCGACAGCGGAGATCTTGTCCTTCATCCAAAACTCGCCATCCTTCCTGCCCTCGGCAGAGAAGTTCCACTATCAGTTCAACTTAAAGGACATTTCCAACATTTTCCAAGGGCTGTTGAGCACCGACGGCGCCGTGTTCCGCGACGCTGCGGGACCCACACGCTTTCTGCGCGTTTGGCTCCACGAATGCTACCGGGTCTTTTCAGATCGCCTGGTGGTGGAATCCGATGCCAAGGAGCTTCAGACCATGATGGAGAAGGCAGTGAGTCGCAGCTTCGTCGGCGTTGGCGCCGCGTCGAACCGCGAAGAGCTCTTCGCCATGCCCTTGTGCTGCACGTCCTTCATTGCCGAGGCTTCTGGTGGAGAGAGGTTTTATTTGCCTGCTCGGGACATGCAGCAAATTCGCGACGTGGTGGAGGCAAGGCTTGCCGCTTACAACAACGAGCACGCCACCATGAATCTTGTGCTTTTCGACGATGCGGTGCTGCACGTCTGTCGTATTTGTCGCATCACCGCCAATCCCTGTGGCAGTGCCCTGCTGGTGGGTGTCGGCGGCTCTGGGAAGCAATCATTGGCACGGCTCTCCAGCTTCATCAATGGACAGGAGGTGCAGACCATCTTGGTGAATCACACCTATGGCCTCAACGAATTGAAATTCGACCTCCAGGAGTTCTACAAGAAAGCGGCCGTGAAGCCGGCGCAGCCCCAGGCTTTCCTCCTGACTGATAGTCAGATCACAGATGAACGCTTCCTGGTCTTCATCAACGATTTCCTCTCCAGTGGCAACATTCCTGATCTCTTTGCCAGAGAGGAATATGACAACATCTTCTCAGCGATCCGAAATGCAGCAAAATTTGCGAACTATGCGGATGATCGAGAGTCGTTGTTCCAATTCTTCTTGGATAAAGTCCGTTCGAATTTGCATTTGATTCTTTGTCACTCTCCAGTGGGCTCCACCTTCCGTATTCGAGGGAGGAAGTTCCCTGCCCTCATCAGCTGCATGGTTTTGGATGTCTTCCATCCTTGGCCTCGAGATGCATTGATCGGAGTGGCAGAACGTTTTATGGTGGTCCTCGAAAAGAACATTCCCAAGGAGGAGGTGTTAGCAAGCGTTGCCCAACATGCAGCTGAAGTCCACGTGTCGGTCTACCAGGCCAATCGGCGGTACTTGGAAGAGGAGCGACGCTACAACTCCACGACGCCCAAATCCTTCTTGGAACTCATCAGTTTTTATGTGCGGATGCTGACGGAGAAGCAGAGCTCCGTGGAGTGGAACGTCTCGCGCCTGGAGCGCGGCCTGCGCATCATGCACGACGTGCAGGAAGGTGTTGCAGATCTCAAGAGAGATTTGCAAGTGACGCTGCAGCAGGTGGATGAAAAGAAGATTTCCACCGAGGAGCTCATCAAACAGGTGACAGTTGCATCTGGTGCAGCCGCCGTTGAGAGAGAAGCTGCACGTCAGGAGCAGTCGAAGTGCGAAGCCCTGGCGGCAGAAGCGCAGCGGATGAAGGACGAATCGGATCACGAGCTGCAGGAAGCCCTGCCGGCCATGGAGAAGGCCAAAGCTGCTGTGGATTGCCTGGACAAGGCCTCCATCACGGAGTTGAAGACCTTTGGGAAGCCAGCGCAGGAATGCGTGGATGTCGTGGCAGCTTGCGGCTTCCTCTTGCGCCAGGAGAAGCGAAAGCTCGGTTGGAAGGAATGCCAGTTGATGATGAAGTCCCCACAGCAGTTCATCGATGACGTGAAGGCCTTCGATGCTGAGAACATCCCGGAGCAGGTCTTGGCGAACACCGAACCCTTGATCCGTCATCTGAATTACGAGTCCATGAAGAGCAAAAGTCAAGCAGCTGCAAACCTCACCGATTGGGTGCTGAACATTATCGCCTACAACAAGATCTATACCAAGGTGGCACCGTTGATCGAGAAGGTGAAAGCTGCAGAGGAGACCACGGAAAGTGCCAAGCTGCAGCTGCGGGAGGTTGAGAAGAGAGTGGAAGCAGTTGAGGCGGAGTGTGCAGACTTGGACAGTCAGCTGAATGACGCGGTGAACGACAAGGAAGCCATGGAGCGCCAGGCGGCCACATGTGTGCAGAAACTGAATACAGCACAGCGTTTGGTGTCTGGCCTTGCGGATGAGAATGAACGTTGGGCCAATACGGTGGTAGATCTGCGTCAACTCTCGCTGCGTCTTATAGGCAATTGCATGTTGGCCAGTGCCTTCGTGGGCTATGCTTCTCCTTTCTCAGCTCGCTTAAGACAGGATTTGTGGCAACGCGTGTGGACCGCGGACTTAAAACAACGAGAGATCCCGATGACCAACAACATCGACCCGCTTACAGTCCTTGCAACTGATGCGGATGTAGCTGGTTGGATGAACGAGGGCTTGCCTGCTGACCGCGTCTCGGTGGAGAACGCTTCGGTGGTCACGAGTTGTTCCCGGTGGCCTCTGTTGGTGGATCCTCAACAACAGGGCGCCCGTTGGATCAAACAGCGCATCGGAGAGGAGTTGACAGTGATCCAACTCTCCGCCTCGAAATGGTTGGACAAGGTGATTTTCTGCGTTCAAACCGGCAGTCAGCTTCTTATTGAGGCCCTGGCAGATGAGATCGATGCTGTACTTGAGCCACTGCTATCCCGAGCGGTGATTAAGAGAGGCCATGGGCCCATGTTCTTGAAGCTGGGGCCCGATGAGATCGAGTATGACAGCAAGTTCCAGTTATATTTGCAGTCGAAGCTGCCGAACCCGCACTTCCGCCCAGAGATCTCTGCTCAATGCACGGTGGTGAACTTTATGGTGACGCCAGAAGGCTTAGAGGAACAGATCTTGGCTTTGGTTGTAAATTGTGAGAAGCCGCAACTGGAAGAGGAGAAGCAGATCCTGGTCCGGCGCCAAAATGAGTTCAAGGTGGTGTTGAGTCGCCTGGAAGATGAGTTGCTTTCGCAGCTCTCGGCCGCCGATCCTGCAACGATCTTGGACAATCTGCCCCTCATCGAGGGCTTGGAGAAGACGAAGGAGACGAGTCGTGAGATTGCTCTGCAGGTGGCTGAAGCCGAGAAGACGGAGGTCGAGATCAATCATTCTCGTGAGCTGTATCGTCCAGTGGCGGCAGAAGGCTCAATGCTCTTCTTCTTGGTCGTCGAGTTGGCCACAGTGCAACATATGTATCAATACTCCTTGGACGCCTTCAACACTTTTCTGCAGAAAGCCATCGATCGCACCCAGGACTCCAAGGACGTGAAGGAGCGCACGGAGCGGCTCATCGCCTCCATCCGCATCACCATCTTCCGCTGGGTGAATCGTGGCCTCTTCGAAGATCACAAGCTGATTTTCTGTTGCATGTTGTCCTTCCGGCTCCTGCAGCTGCGGCAGTTGGAGGAGTATGTGCCAGCTCATTTCTCTTTCCTTCTACGTGGACCATCTGCTCCTCATGTCGCAGAGAACCCCTTGTCCGATTGGTTGCCTGACAAGAGCTGGGCCATGGTCTTGAAACTCGTGGAGTTGGAGGGCTTTGAGAACTTTGCGCAGAACATGGAGCGTGATGCCCCGAACCGCTTCCGGGACTGGATGGCAGAACTGGCTCCAGAGGAAGCCAAACTGCCTTTGGATTGGAAGACTTTGGACAATAAATACTTTCGGAAATTGCTGGTGATCCGCTGCCTGCGCCCTGATCGAATGTCTTCGGCTCTGGCCAAGTGGATCAGGCAGAGCATTCCAAACGGCAGAGCTTTCATCGACTGTGATGCTTCGCTCTCCTTCTACAAGGTTCTGAACTCTTCCTATGAGGACTCCACGAGCACAACGCCGTTCTTCTTCATCCTGTCACCTGGTGCTGATCCTGTCAAGGAGGTCGAGGCGCTGGGAAAAGTGATGATCAGCTTGCAAGCTAATGTGAATTACCACAACGTGGCCATGGGCCAAGGGCAGGACGAAATCGCGCTGCAGAAGTTGGAGTTGGGATCCAAAGAGGGGCATTGGGTGATGCTACAAAATATTCACCTCATGCCATCATGGTGTGCAGTCCTCGAGAAAAGATTGGATGCCTACGCTGTAGAGAATAGCAATCCCTACTTCCGCCTCTTCTTGTCAGCAGATCCTTCGCCCGGTATTCCGATTGGTCTCTTGGAGAGATCCATCAAGCTGACGAATGAGCCACCGCAAGGCCTTTTGGCCAACTTGAGGAGATCCTTTGCACTTTTTAATCGAGAAGAGTTTGATGAGCGCGATAGCAAGATCAAGTCGATTTTGTTTGCCTTGTGCCATTTCCACAGCTTGATGCTGGAGCGAAAGAAGTTTGGACCGTTGGGCTACAACATGAAATACCCCTTTTCCTCTGGCGATTTGCGCGACTCGGCTTCTGTGCTCTACAACTACCTCGAGGGCTCCACAGCGGTGAAGATTCCTTGGGAAGACCTGCGCTACATCTTCGGAGAGATCATGTACGGAGGCCATATTGTGGACGACTGGGATCGAAGAATGTGTGAGAAGTATTTGAGTTACTTCATGCAGGATGATATCCTGGATGAGATGGAGCTGGTGCCCTATGCCGATGGACTCAGCTGGAAGTCGCCAGGGCCTGGGACCCACGAGAAGTACCTCGAGCACATCGAAACGATGCCGGCAGAGTCGCCCCTCTTCTTCGGTATGCATCCCAATGCAGAGATCGACTTCCGCACGAAGATGTGCCAAAGCATCTTCGGGTTGCTCCAGTTGATGCAACCAAAGCAAGCTCCCGGACAGGGCTCTGAAAGCACAGAGATTTTTGCGACCAATCCAGCTGAAGAAATGTGCAATGAGATCCTCGATGAGGTCCGCGAGGTGCGCTACAACGTGGAGGAAGTTGCCAGCCTCTCCGAGGAGGAGAAGGGTCCGTACCAATTTGTGCTGATGCAGGAATGCGACTGCATGAATTGCTTGGTGCATGAGATGCTGCGTGGTTTGAACGAACTACAACAAGGCTTCAAAGGCGAATTGACGATGAGCGAACATATGGAGCATTTGGCCGATGCTTTGACCGAACAAACACTGCCTGTGTGGTGGGTGAAATTAGGATTTCCGTCGACCAGACCGTTGAGGTCTTGGCTCGTGAATTTGAAGGACCGTTGCGCTCAGTTGGATGAGTGGTTTGAAGAGCCACGCAGCATCCCCAAGGTCATAGATGTTTCGAAACTCTTCAATCCACAGAGTTTCCTCACTGCTATCAAACAAGTTTGCTGCCAGAATCAGAAGCTCGAATTGGACCGCTTGCACGTCTACACAGAGGTGACGAAACGTCTCGATCCCAAGGCGGTCGACAGTCTGGCGCGCGATGGAGCCTATGTGACGGGCATGTACCTCGAAGGAGCTCGGTGGGATGCCAATACCAATTGCCTGGAGGATTCGAGACCCAAAGAGATGTTCACTCGGCTGCCAGTGATCAACTGCAAGGCAGGACTTCAACAGGAACGCGAAGACAAAAACGTGTACCTTTGTCCGACCTACGCTGTGCCTACCCGAAGACCTCACTTTGTCTTTGTGGCACAGCTTCGCACGAAGCAACCAGCGGCCAAGTGGGTTTTGGCCGGTGTGGCCATCATCCTGGACATCGGAAGCTGATGTGTGTCTCAGATGCTCTCAAGTGAGACATGAGCAAAGGGAGGTGTCAAATCAGCATTGACTCACCAGATTTGATGCAAGTACAATTGCACCATGCATTGTGCGGATTGTGAAG
>ERZ1738539.15-NODE-43-length-14644-cov-8.725889_pt1 | contig 14644 bp, 1 predicted proteins | sample MGYA00581726_ERZ1738539 | MGnify/ENA primary metagenome ERZ1738539 (study PRJEB40740, sample SAMEA7388102) | Antillogorgia bipinnata | biome: Marine coral reef biome; feature: Environment associated with an aquatic invertebrate; material: Seawater | host... | reverse complement strand
CAAAAACCTCCGATTTGAGAGCGCAAATTTTGGCACACTTCGAATTTGGACAGCATCAAGGCCCCCCCAAAGGGGGTGCTGAGGGTTGTGACCCCCCGGGTCCGCTGGTCGGTGATGGCCAACCGTGCGGTCCGTCCTTCCGATGCAAAAGGAAAAGATGGTCGATTGGGTGTCGCTAGAGCCAAGGTCACTCTGTCCCCTGGCGCCAATATGGGGCAGAAGGCGGTGAGCCTGCCAAGTCTCTGGCCTTCGCATGGGAGCAGTACAGTGCATGTGGGCTACCCAAGCGAGAAGTCGGTGAAGCGAACACCCAGCCAACTTCTGCTGGAGAAGCAGCAGTTTAGCCTGGTGAGCATGCTGGCCAAGCCGAAGATCACTGGCTTCCAGGATCTGAAGCTATTTTCCAACCACACCACGTCTGTGGTGCCGGTGGATCAGCCACTTTTTAGTGTCCATCCACCATTGGTGGGATTCGTCAACTTCGAAGGTTTGCAAACCTACGAGACCACAGTGACGCTGCGGAACCAGGACAACGTGGCACGGCGCGTGAAGGTGTGTCCTCCAGATAGCCCTTTCTTTGAGCTGCTGCCAGCGCGACGCGTTGCCAAAAGCGGCCTCCTTGCCGCGACGGAGGTGTCTAGAGATAAGATTGCTCCTGGCATGGAAGTCTCCTATGTGGTTCGCTTCAAACCAGATGCGAGGATTGATTACAGCTACGACCTGAAAGTCGTGACAGAAAGAGAAGAGTTCAGTGTGCCAATCCGCGCTTCGGGTGGCTCCGCTTTGCTGGACTTCCCGGATGTCGTGGACTTTGGAGATGATTGCACTGTGGGCTATAAGTGCGAGCGCACTGTGCTGGTGCGCAATGTGGGCGACCGAGCCTCAAAGCTGTTGTGCAAGACCACTGAGCCCTTTAGCATCGACGTGCCGGATGGCTTCCTAGAAGAAGGCGCTTCGTGCCAGGTTTCGGTGTTCTTCACACCTCCCGCAGCACAGCGCTACGAGTGCCCTTTGGAAATAAAGTTTGGGGAATGGGAATGTGCTGCGACATTGCGTGGCGGCGCCTGGAATGCAGAGGTTTCACTGTCTCACAGTTTGCTCCTCATTGAGGACACCTATGTAGGTTTGGAGTCTCAAGGAGTGGTGACGATCCGCAACGACTCGGACGTGCCCATTGACTTTAGTTGGCGTCTCTTTTCCTCCACAGTGGAGGAGGCACAGCATAGGCTTGCTCTACACCGGCAGCTCAAAACCGAAGAGATGGATGAGTTGCTGTACATGCAGCAAGCCAATCTGTCGGAGGATGAAGAAAGTGATAGTGGCTCAGATGGAGAACGGCGGCGTGTCCGCAGAGAGCGCAAGGTCACTAAACTGCTGGGTCGCAAGTATGACTCCATCATGAAGGCTGTGGAGGAGGATCCCATGCTCTTCCGTGATGGCATTTTCAAGATTGAGCCATTGTGTGGCCGGCTATGGCCTCAAACGCAAGTGACATGTGCCTGCTGCTTCTTACCCAAGGATGCACTGGTCTACTGTGCCACAGCGTACCTATCAGCGGTAGGGCAGGAGGACAGAGCGCCACTGGTCTTGAAGGGCCTGGGGATAGGGCCAAAAGCCACCTTTTCCTACGACGAATTGGATGTCGGGAATGTCTTCGTGGAAAGCGCGCATCGATATGAGGTGCAGTTGCTGAACCAAGGCGACATTGAAGTCGACTTCCGACTCGTTCATCGAGAAGGAAAGTTTGCACCCAGGTTCAAGTTCACCCCGGATCATGGCACTATTGCAGTGGGTGGTCAATGCGAGATCGTTGTGGATTTCAAGCCAAAGGAGCTTGGACCATTTCACGAGGTTTTTGAATGGGCCTTGCAAGGCAGTGCAACAGCTGTGATGCTTGCCTTCCGTGGCACCTCCGTGCGACCTAAGTTTGAATTCAATGTGGACAAGATCAACTTCGGCACAGTGAGCTTCGGATTCCTGAATTCCAGGATGTTGACTCTCACCAACACCTCCGAGGTTCCCTGCTACTACACCCTCACCGTGAAAGGTGATGAGGCACCTCCCAACAACGAATTTGAAATTATTCCTTCACGTGGCACTTTGCTACCCAACTGCGCGCAAAGACTTCAGGTGGATTTTATCAGCAATACGGAGAAGAAATATGACACGAGGCTATCTGTAGACCTGGAAGGCGTGGGAAAGGAGTTGTTGTCCATCCCAATGTTTGCACAATGCGCCGTGCCAACCGTCTCTTTTGAGCCGCACGGCTGTTTGAACTATGGGGACGTCTTCATTAGGTATCCCTTTCATCAGAGCCTTTACTTGCACAACACTTCTGTCCTTCCTGCCAAGTTCATGGTGGAGACGCAGGAAGACAAATCGAAGGCGGAGTTCGAGCCAGACCAATGGGTTGGCACTGTACCTCCCTGCGCATCACATGTGATAACCGTCACGTTAACAGCTCACACAGCAGGCCCACTGCGAATCCCCATGTACGTGAAGATTGTGGGTCGGGAAGTGCCATTTCCCTTGGTGCTTGTGGGCAATTCCGTTGGTCCACGTGTGGTGGTCGATCCGCCCAGCTTAGACTTTGGCAACGTGAAATGTTTGGAGCCTGTGACCAAGCATGCTCGACTTACGAATTTCTCGTGTATCGATGCTTCGGTGCGCGCCTTCATGAACGAGAGGAAATCGCTATGGACAGTCCATCCAAAGGTCATCCACTTGTCACCACAGGAAACCCTTCAGTTGGCCCTCACCGTGCGGATGGACGAGACCTGTCAAGCTCTAGACACCTTGAACCTCATCGTCAGTGAAGGGGATGATCTCACGGTGCAGGTGAGATGTAAAGGTGGCGCAACTGCCAGTGACACTCCAGTGACTTGTGAAGAGGAGTTAGAATTCCTGGACTTTGGCACCATTTTCACCACCCAGACCTGTTCTAGAGAGGTTGTGGTGAAGAACCATGGACAGTTTGGGCGACGGTTGGCCTGGGCAAAAGAGAAGGAGAAGGACAAGAAAAAGAATGAGAAGAAAGAGGACTTGTCGATGCGAAAAAGGAAGCCTGCTGAAGAGGGGGTGACCATCTTCCGTGTGGAGCCGGAAGCTTCTCTATTGGACCCCAAGAGTGCTTTCAGGTTTACATTCATGGCGTCCAGCCAAAACCCTGGCGTTGTGGAGGATGAGTTGGTGTGCACTGAGATTGTGGAGAAAGGCGGTGGAGGAAAGACTATCTTCAGGACTCGGATGAGAGCCAACTTTGTAGCACCTCAGTTGAAGCTGTCACGAAACCGAATCGAGTTCGAGTTCCTGTGGGACAAGCACAGGCCCATTTCCTCCATTACGGAATCCTTGACCTTGGAGAACACTGGGCCATTGGAGGTCCGCTTTACTGTGCAGGTCCAGTATCCCTTCAGCACAGATATTGAAGAAGGTGGTATACCTCCTGATGGAACGCAAGAGATTTTGGTGGATTTCGATCCGGGCTACAAGGTTGACAGGAAGAGTGGAACAGTGAAGCAACGAATGGCCATCCAATACGATGAGCACCCGGCAGTCAACATGGTTGACCTGGTTGGAAAGGTGGTTTGGCCAAACATCGAATTGGATACGCACAAGATTGACTTTGGCACTGTCTTGAATGACACTTCCAAAAAGATGGAGGTGCGCATGACGAACCCCACGGTGCTCTCGGTGGCCTATCGTTGGTGTTTTGCCTTGGCGAATCGCGAAAAGGCTGAGGAGTCCTCCAACCCACCACGGACCCCAGCAACCTTGACGACCAGTGGAATGGACACACGTACCTCCTTGCAGTTTGCTGGACCCGCTCGCGTCTCTGGTTTGTCAGCACATGCTGATGGAGATGGAGTTTTCGCACCCAGCAGTCCAGTGTCAACTTCAAACAGCTGGGCAAGCTTGGCTACGAGTCCCGGTCCGGATGGCCTGCTACAAGATGTGGAGCTCAGCCAGGTGTTTGACATCCTTCCTATCTATGGCAAATTGGAGCCCGGAGAGACTCAAGTCGCCACCTTCACGTATGAGGCTCTTCGTGATCGTTCCTTCCGTGCCGTGGCAGTGTGTATGGTCGATGGCGGCCCAGAGTACGAGGTGGCACTGAAAGGAACAGCTGCACCATGTAAGTACAACTTGGACAGGAACGACCTGGATTTTGGTGACATTCCCTTTACCGAGGTGGGTGAGTCAGAATTGTATCTTTCCAACAAGGGACAAGTGCCTGCAAGCTTCAACTTCAACTTGGCTGGAGTTTCACGGCCTTATGTGGTGGATGTGGTACCTGCTACCGGCGTCTTGAAGCCTGAAGAACGATTGAAGGTGAATGTGCGCTTCCGGGCCGGTATTCCTGACTCGGTCGTTGAGACAGTTTTAGTGGAAGTCGCACATTTCGAAGCCACTGCGTTGACAGTACGCGGATTGGGCACCTTCCCTGGTGTCGTATTGGACTTGCCGCGGAAGAACGAGGCTGAACATAAACTGCAGTTGGATGCAGCAGCACAACGCTTGAAGATGATGCCAGTGTCTTCCAGTGCATCTGTGGACGATCGCAGTGAACCTTTTGATATTCAGATCTTCCCCTCCAAACCTGACAGCGCGGTGGGCTTGGGAAGGTCCAAGACGGCCAGCGGCGTCACGGAGGACCGAGAGTTATCTCCTCGATCCCACACTGCTACAGAAGCTCCTTTCCTTGAGTTCCAAGAAGAAACTCCTACAGAAATGATGCCAGACTTTGATTTGGAGTTTGAAGTGGATCGCCACTACCTTTGTGAGGTCTTGTTGAAAAGCGGAGGACAATCTCCAGCACCGTCGAACAGACCTCCCATCAGCCCGCAGAGGCGAAAACATGGTATTGACACGACACCTGTGACAGCAGCGTACTACGTTTGCGACTTTGGTCACATTGCTTTGGGGCAGATGAGCACTCGAAAAATCGTCATCCACAACTGCTGTTCGGAATCTGTTTCACTTTACTTGGATAAGAAATTGTTGAAAGACAATGGATTCCTGGTGGAACCTGACAGTATCAAACCTTTGGCGGCTGGCAAGAACTGCGTTCTTCAGGTATCTGCATGCCGTGCCAGGGATGAAGCGGAAGGAACCATGGAATTGGAATGGAACCTTCCTGTCAGGGGTGGACCCAACTACAAAGTGCAGCTGTTGGCGGATTTCGTATTGCCTGACTTGGTGCTTTCCCATGAGTCCATCGATTTTGGTCGCATCATCGTGGGTCACAAGAAACGTGCGACCATCGAATTCCAAAACAACAAGGCGGTGCCTGTGGAGTGGGCCTATGTCGAACACAAGGACAAGTATGGCAGAGAGTCTGTCTTTGACTTGGTGCCCTCCACTGGAATTCTGCAACCCGGAGAGCGGAAGTTGTTGACCGTTTCCTTCGCCCCCATTGGTGCGCAGAGCTTCTCAGGCATTCTCCAGATCCGTATGCGGGACAACCAGCGTCGCAAGAGCATCAACGTCTTTGGCCGTGGCGATGTGTTGCGCCTCGAAGTGAGGCCGAGCCTCAACTATCAACTGGGTCCTGTCATGCCGAATGGAGAAGGATGCTCTGAAGAGTTTTGGTTGGTGAATCCCACGGATTATCCCATCGAGGTCTTCAGTGCTGAGTTTGACGAGAAGTATCTGGCAGAGGAGCGTGCACTGGCAGACTATGATGGCTTTGAACGGGGCATGGCGGAGGTGTCCGTGCGGCAACCAGGTGACGGCACATGGCAAGAGGTGGCCCGCCGCGTCGTTGACATCCGGAAGGAGCGGATTGCACAGGCCGAAAAAGCCAAGGAGGAAGCCAAGGCCGCTGACGTCACACAGATCTTGGACGAGGAGCGTGATCCCGCTGAAGTTGAGAAGGAGCGAGCCCTCCGAGCACGTGCTGAAGAGGAACTTGCAGCTTTGGAGAAAATCGTCGCAAAGCCGGAACGACAGGAGATGGACTCGTCGCTCTATCCCTTCCGTGTGAAGGAAGCAGACCGCGTGAATGCAGTGCTGGTGGGTCCTCCAAAGTCTGGTATGTCCTCCTTGGCACGTTCCATGGCTAAAGAGGACCAACGAATCATTCTGACCATGGATGATGTCTTGGCGTGGGTAAAACAGGGCCCAGACTTCTTGCATGATGATTGGATGGCCCGGTCCGTTCAACGTCGCCTGGAAAGTGGCCGATCTGTGACTGTGCAGGAGGCAGCCCATATCTTCAAGCGCCGCATGGAACTTCCCGATTGCAACACTGGGTTCATCTTAGATGGTGTCTTCAGTGCGAATCTGGAACCACAAGAGGTGCTTCAGGTTGTCATGGAAGCCGTTCCTTCCGAGAAAGTTGTCTTGATCACTGTGGATCTGCCAGTTCCTACGGAGACGGATGAAACTGCTGAAGAGGTGGCTGATGGACCAGCTCCACCTTCAGCACAGGGGGAGGCTTTAGGGCAGCTGTACGATTCGCTGAAATCATCTGGGCTTAAGGCTCATGCGCAGGCCTTGCGTGCGGAGCTGCCAGCATTGGAGGCTGCTGTGAAGACAGCAGAGGAGAACCTGGCAGCTGCACAAACTGCTGCTGCTGCTGCCAACGAGGAAGAGACTCCTCCGTCAGAGGAAAGCCTGATTGCCGTACAGGAGGCAAGAAAGGCGGTATTTGTGGCCAAAAGAAACTTGGAGCTGGTGCAGGCCGAGATCGAGAGCTGCGAAAGCAACATGACTTGGAAACCGCCAGAGGTGGAGGTAGATCCAGAGGTTCAAGCAGCCATTGATGCTGCCAAGGAAGCACAGGCAGCAGCTGCCAAGGCACGTGCCAAGTCGAAGCCTAAACCTGGCGACGCGGAAGAAGTGGTTGATCAGCCCATCGCGGACATGGCGGTGGAGGGCCTTGCCAAGACCTATATGGAGCTGCAACGCTTGGCCATCGAGACTTTTACAAGGCATAATCAAAATTGTCGGGAAAGTGAAGAAGAACGTCAAAGAGAACAGGAGAGACGGCGACGCCAAAGGAAGGCAGCAGCTCAAAGTGCAAAGGAGGCCAATCGCAGAGGTCCCAAAGGTCCTCCTCCAGAACCGCCTGATCTGACGGCCAGTGATTTTGAACCTATCATGGAGGAGTGGCAAGAACCCACGGAGATTCGTGCTGTGCCCTTTTGTCCTTTGCCCTTTGATGGATATTTGGAGCCCATGCGAGAGATCTTACCTTTGCCGGCCATTCCAGATGAACCACCATTGCCTCCACCGAGCTTAGTTCAGGGCATTGTTGCACCACCAGATCGTCCCGAGCGCGTGCCTTTGGTGAACTTCTCCATCCTGACACCTTCGCCCTCCGTTTGCCAACCTTTGCATCCTTCACGGTCTGCGAGTAAAGAGGTGACGGCAACTCCGGAGAGTGAGGAAGTCAAGGAGACCTACACCTCTGAAACACGTTGGATCATCGAGCCACAGTCCGAGCTCCGCTTGTTGGTGCATTTCACCTCCAGTGAGGTTGCGACATATTACAACAGCTTGACCTTTGAAGTGGTTGATGCTGTTGGCAGTGGTCCTGTGAGCATCGGCGTCAGCGGCACAGCGGCGTTGCCGGGGATCAGCTCAGAGCCGCGGCTTATCTTTCCACGTTTCAAGAAACGCCGGGCAGAGGATGGCTATGCTGTCAAGGCCTTTGTCACCTCATTGGGCCTCTACGACTTTGGCCCACTGCTGGCAGGGCGCAACCCATCCAGCCGCATTGCAACAGTTGAGGATGCGGAAGGTGCAGGTGGAGAAGATGGTTCTGCAGAAGAAGCAGTGGCAACTGCAGCGGAAGCACAGGCTCAAGCCTTGAGCCCCTACGTGCTGCGACATGCTGAGAACATCCGCATCACCAACGACTCCCTCTTTCCTGCCAATGTGCGATTGGGACTTGCATCAGCCGGTGGCGACTTTGCTGTGGGAGATTTGGAAACTATCTCCAAGAGTCCTTCGCCCTTCATCGTTGAACCGGAAACCTTGAAGTTAGAAGTGCAACAAGAAGCTGAGGTCAAGATTTGGTGCTTCCCACCGGAGAAGGGTGTCTACAAGGATCGCATTGTGGCACGCATCGAACACAACTCGGAACCGGTCGCGTTTGATTTGAGCGCCTTGGGTGAAATGCCTGCCATTTCAGTGGACAAAGAAGAGGTGGACTTTGGTCGTTTGATGATGAACATCCGTGCAGAGGAACAGAAGGTGCGCATCAAGAACGAGAGCGCAGTGGCTGTGCGGTGGCAGCTTTTGTGCAAGGATTCCAAAGCTAAGACGCAGGCAGCTGAAGAAGGTGAAGAGGGTGGGCTCAGCGGCGAGGCCGGTAGTGCCCCGATTGGTTTGCCTGAAGAGATCGGTGTAGAACCTCGAGAAGGGCAGCTTGCTGCACATGAGGAACGAGAGATACGTTTGAGCTTCAAGTCTGGTCATCCTGCACAGTTCAAAACGACGCTGCAGTTGGAAGCCCGTGATGCAGAAGGTCTCAACAGCTGGCAGCAGGCTGCCAACGTTAGCGTGGCTGCGGAATCCTTTGCAGTGGATGCTGTCATCGAACCCGACCCAAGGGAGGTGCCTTTGGATTTCGGTACCGTCTTGGTACATACCAGTGCACAGCGTATTTTCGAGATTGTGAATCGTGGAAGATTCCCTGTCCGCTATGAGTTGGCGATCCGCCGTGCACTCCGGGAATTCTTGCAGATTGACAAACCCAAGGACGAATTGCAGCCTGGAGAACGACGTGCCATCACAGTCACCTGCACTCCTGGAAGGGTCTTCGAAGCTGCCAGTGAAGGAATTGCCTTACAAATCTTTGATCAGCTGAGTGGCGAATCTGTGGATCATCGCATCCCTCCGATGCGTGTAACCTTGACAGCTGTGTACAATACTTTCCAGGTAACTCCACCTCGCGGCTTGAACTTTGGCCCTGTGGAGAAGGGAGAGACTCAAACACGCACCTTCACGATTCGCAACAACGGCATCTTTGCCTTCAATTGGTGTCTTTTTGATTGGGCAGATCCTCCGAGTTTTGAGGAGGGACAGGCTCCTCCAGCCAAAAGTCAAGTGGCGGTGGGACCCTTTACAGTCAAACCAACGTCTGGGAAGTTGGATCCGGACGAAGATGTACAGGTGCAGGTCACCTTCCAGGCAACGGCAGACGAAGACTACGACTCAAAGCTGGCGATTTGGGTGGATGGAGTACAAGGAGAGCCAGCCTTGGAAGGTGCAGGTCCAGCAGGTTGCAGCTCCTACCTGCTCACTGGACAAAGTTGTGTTCCAGGTATCAACACCATGGACTTGCAAACTGTCTTTGAGGAGCAATTCTTCACCCGGACCCTGGAAGATGCCATTGCCATTGCTGGCCGTTTGGATGTGCGTGTCTTCTCTGAAGCTGACCAAATCTTTCACTTCGGTCCGGTGCTGGTCAAAGAGCGCGGAGTGGGATCCAGCCAACCAGTCTCTCCAAGTGGTTCGCCGCCGGAATTTGGCGTCACGGAGAACCTGCGTTTGACGAATCCCAAGGCGGTGCCATGCAAGGTGCAGTTGTCCATCAAACCACGCGAGGGAGATGCTGCGTCCAAAGCGTCTGGATCCAGTGATGCCTTCGAGGTATTCCCACAAGAAGTGGTCATTTCGCCACATGATTCCAAGCAGATCCAGGTGAAGTTTACTCCAACACATCTGGCAAGTTTCGCAGCTGTCTTGGAGGCGGTCGTACCACAAGGAACAGATCCCACCAGCAACTACCTTTCCTTCGAGCTACGTGGTGATGGAGCAGTGCCTTCCGTCTCCTTACAGGGCCCACGGCTCTTTGGAGATGAGGGTGGTGAGTTGGACATGGGCAAACTGGCATTGTTCAGGACAAACGAGATTCAGATGGGCCTTCGCAACGATGGCTTGCTTCCTGCCACCGTACGTGTGGATTTTCAACAATCTCAACACTTCACAGTGGCATGTTCATCTAGTGTCGCTTTGAACAAAGGAGAGTCAAGGAAGTTCCAGGTCCGCTTCCATCCGCATTCGATTGGCAAGGTGATGGCAGATCTTGGAATTCGAACCTTGGGAAATCCATTTGAGGATGTCACCATCCAACTACAAGGAGAAGGACACAGTAGCGAGGTTTGTTGGGATTTGGCAGATGTGCGTCGTGCCGGTGGTGTCTTTGGTCTTCGTGGTCGACTGGAGCCCATGCAAGATTATGTACCACCTTCACCTGATGAATTGGACTTGGGTGAGGTGCCAGTGGGAGAAGAAGCAACGGTGAACTTCAAGTTGAACAACAGCTCTTCGAAACCATTGAATTTCGAGTTCATTGCCATCCCCGCCTTGGGTGATGCCAAGGTGGAACCCACCTCTGGTATCGTGGAGCCCAATCAACAGCAGACTATGACCTTGACCTTCAGGCCTGGCGACAAGCTCACAGCTGACAAACAGAAGATTTTGTGCAAAGTGGTCAATGTTGACTACATCGATGACCCCGAAGCACCTGAAGGCAGCGAGCCGAAGCATCAAGAGGTGGAAGGTACCAAGCAGGAGCTTCCTTTGCAGATCTCCGTCTTGGCGGATCATGCAAAGTTGGAGCCTGACATCGAAGATATCAATTTCCTACCAACCGCGATGTTCTGCTCCAAGGTCTATCGCTTCACTTTGAAGAATCCTTCCCTACTGAGCGTGCCTTTCGATTGGCGTGTCCAGGGAAAGATGGCGAGTGCTTACACCGTAAAGCCATCCTCTGGAATCATTCCTGCAGAAAGTGAGAAGGAGATTGAAGTACATTTCGCCCCCACCGAAGTGGAGAACTTTGACTGTACCTTGCTGGGCGCAAGCTCCATGATTGATGGTGGTAAAGCGGTGATTCAACTGCCATTGACCGGGAGTGCCTTACGACCTTGGTGTCATTTGGAAGTACCGGCCTCCGACTACCGCAGCCGGCGTCAGTCGGATGCACCCCTGGATCCAAAGTATCACATCTTGGAGATTGTCAGCTTAGGGACTCATGTGAAGAACACGAAACGTTTCTACGTGATGAATCCTACCGCCGAACCGTTGGATTTCATGTGGCAACCAGAGGTGCCGATGTTTTCTTCATCCAGTGATGATGAGTGCTTCAAGTGTTTGACCAAGCGCGGCACCATTCTGCCCAACAAGAAGTTTGAAATGTCTTTTGAGTTCTCTCCACAGAGCAGCCAAACGAAGGAGTCCTTTTGGTCCTTTGTACTTCTTGGGCCAAAAGTAGAGGAGCACTTTCTGGTGGCAGGCACTGTACAAGAGCCTCGCATTGGAATGGACAAGCCTTGCATCAACTTCGGCGAACGTTTATTGCAGGGCGTTGCCAGCGAGTCTGTCTTGTTGGTGAATAAGGAGCATATTCCCTTCAGCTTCCAAATCGATCCAGCAAGTTTTCAAGAAGAGGGTGGTCTTCAGGCTTTGTCGATTTCGCCCATGAGTGGTGTGGTGGGACCCGACTCCTCTGTCACGATTTCGGTGAACTTCAAGCCTTTGGAGGAGCGGCCGTTTAACTTCAACATTGCTTGCAACATCAAGCGGAAGAAGGAGCCGGTGATTTTGAATGTCAAAGGTCTTGGCTACAAGATCCATGCATCACTGGCTATTGAGGAGCCTGCAGGTCGTCGTGTTATCAACTCTGGCGTTTTGGAGACACTGGACATGGGCATGTTACAAGTTCACGAACGTCGCGAGGTGGTGTTGTACCTCAGGAACGACAGCAAAAGGAACTTCAACTATCGCATGCAGATGTTGGTTGGAGCCAATCGGCGACCAAAGCCCATTGGATCCTTCGAGAAGCCTCCATACATCGCGCTGTCCAATCCACATGGGGTGGCAGCACACCACGAGGAGACACCCATCGAGTTGAAGTATGCGCCAAAGGATGCGCACATGTTGGATGGAAGCATCCTACAGGTGGCCATTCCTGCAGGCCCCGTAGAGGAGACGTTTTCCATTGCCTTGACCGGTGGAGCCAAACGCTCGCGAGTGGAGTTCTCCTTCCTGAGCCACGACTTTGGTCCGTGCTTCATTGCTCGCGGCGGTGCCACCATGGCAGGAGAACCCTTCGCACCTTCGGAGGATATGAGGTACGAGCGAGTGGAACTCATCGCCACGAATCGTGATGACAGCGACTGTCTCATCTCCTCCACCTTCCAGAGGGAGCCATGGCTGGATGTACAACTGAATGCCGCCATGATCGAAGCTGGTGGATCCTTGCGCATTCCCATCGTCTTCTCGCCAAGAGAGGTTTGTGAATACATGCAAAGAATCGAGTTTATTGTCAACGACTACACGCGTATGCATGTGGATGTTCGCGGCCGTGGTTGCCCATTGAAATTGGAACTCACAGATAGCGACATGCAAAACATTGACTTTGGCATTACTCGAGGCAACGAACCCGTCAGTCGTCAAGTGCGGCTGGTCAACCGTTCGCCACGACCCGTCACCTTTCAACTCAGCGACGAGAAGGAGCTGGCGGAGCATGCAGTCAGCTGGTCACCATCGCAACCTTGCACCTTGCGACCACGACAAACCATGGAGATTGAGTTGCGTTTCAACCCCACGTACCGCATTGCGCCCTTCAAAATGCCGCTCTTGGCGAAATGCGAACATGGTGTTGAGGTGCGTTTGTTGCACATGACGGGCACCTGCCACGCCATTGAGATGCGCCTTAGCGAGCACTCCGTCTTCTTTGGAGATGTGGTTGTTGGTTCACAGGCGACCAAGCCGGTCCGATTACACAATTTTGGTGACCTTGGGGCCAAGTTCCGTTTTGAGATCGGCGCCAAGTACGGGAAGATCTTTTCCGTGACACCCTCTGAGGGTTTCGTGCGCCCTCAAGAGGATATCAACCTCACAGTGGCTTTCCATCCCACGCAAGAGAGGATCATGGAGTTCAAACGTGCTGACAAACATTCCAGGAAGGGCAAGACTGACCCAAAGGATGTGAACATCGGCATCACGGTCCGTGACATTCGTTGTGTCCTGGAAGGCCATCCACCTTTAGTGTTGGAGGCGAGTGGAAAATGTGTGACTCAACCTGGAGAGACGAAGCTCTTGGAGTTCTTTGCACAAGTCCGAACCAAGACGCAGAACAGCTTTGTCATCAACAATCCCACGGAGAGTGATTGGAAGCTCTATCCACAGGTAGCTACCCAAGAACCTCCTGGTGCCAGCTATTTCAGTTGTGAAAAGGAGATTGTGGTACCAGCCAAGAAGGATGCCACTGTACAGGTGTACTACATGCCTCTGACGATGACTGCCAGCGATGCGACTGGAAGTCCCAGTAGTGGAAAGCCTCGTGTGGAGAAGCACAAGGGCACCATTTTCCTCGGGACACCCGATGGCAGCGCGGTGTGCTATGAATTGGAGGGTGAAGCCAGCCCACCTGAGGTGGGATCCAGGATCGAAGCCAAAGTGCCATGCAAGAAAAAACATACCCAGGCTGTTCCGGTGAAGAATTGGCTCCACGAAAGGCAACGCTTCAATGTCACTGTGGAGTTGGTCTCACCAGAACCCGGCTCTTCACAAGCTCAGGGCATCAGTCTTCAAGGCGTTGGAACCTTGGATCTACCACCAGGTTTGGAACGAGAGTATCGCTTCAGTGTCTATGCGTACCATGAGGGGACAGCCTTGGTACGTGTGCACCTCACCAGCCAAGAGACAGGCGAGTTTTTGAACATTGAAGTGAAGTTCGACTTCTTCGCTGCCGAATCTTTGGCCACCATCAAACTGGATGCCGCATGTCGTCAAGTGGTGAGACACAAGATTGCCGTGGCCAACCCATTGATGCAACCTGCAAGGTTCACAGGTTCAGCGTCGGAATCCTTCTTCCGTTTCAGCCCAGAAACCTTGGAGGTACCACCGCGAAGCGAAAAAACGATGGAGCTTATATACAGGCCTTTGGAAGAAGGCGATGGAGATGCAGAGGTTACCTTGAAGAGTGCTGAACTGGGTACCTATCCTTATACCGTGAACTGGCGTGCCACTCCTGCAGGCTTCGAACGTGCTTTGGTCCTGAAAGCACCGCTTGGAGGCTCAACGGTAGAAAGCTTCAAATTCCTTCACTATGCCAAGGAGAGTGTGAAGTACAAAGCGAAGATCGAGGCTGCCCCGGGTGCTCCCAAGGGTCCTATTATCGACTTCTTCTTGGAGTCTTCCGAGGTGTCTGCGGCGAGCTGTGTCAATGAACCAGTGCCAACGGAGCTGGGTGTGAAGTTCCAACCTTCGATGCTGGGCGAATGCCGTGCACTGCTGGTGATCAGTGGACCCGGTGGTGGTGAGTACAAAGCTTTACTCACAGGTTTCGCACAGCCACCACAGCCGCAGGGACCGATCACCATGATGAACGGCAAACAGGGTGTGGTGGAATTCAGAAATCCTTTCGACAAACCCACGGACTTCTCCTTGCAGGTGGACAACCCCTGCTTCATGGTGCCAATGAGAACTCAGAGGATCGACCCACAAAAAGCAGTGCAGATTTCCGTGAATTTCAAATCAGACAGGTCACAGGGAGGAAGGCTCATTATTTCGTGCGACAAGGTGTCAACACCTTGGATTTTCTTTCTGAAAGGAGAGGTGTAGCAGGATAGCCAAGTTGGTCGAGGCAAAGGAGAGGTGTAGCAGGATAGCCAAGTTGGTC
>ERZ1738539.13-NODE-38-length-14852-cov-5.925188_pt1 | contig 14852 bp, 6 predicted proteins | sample MGYA00581726_ERZ1738539 | MGnify/ENA primary metagenome ERZ1738539 (study PRJEB40740, sample SAMEA7388102) | Antillogorgia bipinnata | biome: Marine coral reef biome; feature: Environment associated with an aquatic invertebrate; material: Seawater | host... | reverse complement strand
GCCTAATAAATATCAATTAATTTTATCTTTTACGGGGAAATAACTGGTATAAAATCATATTTTCTTGATATTTTCATTGACTTTATTATTCACTGACCATTAATTCAGAATGAAGCGATAGAAAAGGAGACCCAAGCAGAAGGAGAATAGAATCAAAAGACGGCTGAACTCCTTATCATCATTCCCTCCATCCTCAAGAGCCAGCACACCGTAAATACAATATAAAATCTTAGAAATAATGTTCACTCTAAGCCCCGGCCGACTGTAATAATCTTAATTTTAGGCTTCCTGTCGGCAGGGTCTAGTGTCTTCCACTCAAGCAAGAATTAATATTATTATCCACCAACCCACAGGAACCCATTGTAGTAGAAAGAAAATATAATGATTGCCGGTACATGGAGAGCCTTAACATCCAAGAATTATTATCTTTCTTGAGATTACCTTACCAACATTAGGCTCTCACTTTCTCATATTTAAGGTATTCTAAGGGGTCCCACGGCCATAATAACTTATTTTATTTATCTTTTTGCCTTTATATTTCCTAAGCTTAACCCGTGGGACACCCAGAAATTATGGATTAAAAGATTTATTATCTGTTGACCCAAGAATCCGGCTATCATTCATGGATAGAAGAATGGGTAAGAGTATAAATTATAGAAGGACAATAAAAACCCAATATAAAATTCTATTTTAATTGATTTTATTAGGGTTTTTTATGGGTCCTTCCCCCGTATCTCGCCACCGCAAGAGGGTTCGGCTACGCCACCGTCTCACCCTCCTCCCCTCCCTCCCATCACTGGCTCGGGGAAGAGCCGCATGCGCGCTCGCCAGTGTTGGGAGTGGGAGGAGGGGTGTACGGGCGAGAGCGAGATTACAGCATAAAATATAATATTTTTCTGTGACTTTCTTGTGTCCTAGCCCATACCGTGGTCAACCTTGCTAACCTTCTTGTAATAGCCGGGTACTCGGATCATCCATAACTCCACCAATAAACACCTTATTTTACCCGGCTATGGCCCAACCAACATATAATTCTATAATTAATAGTATTTGGTAGGACATTATAGGATAAAATACTAAAAATATTAGAAAAATAAGTGTGTTGGCCGTCCATTATTACCCAAAAGTCATTCTTCTTTACCTTGGAAGCAATCTATAAAATCCTATATACACTGATGAATCTAATATTAAAATTATAATATCTTTTTCATTCAGAAGTTAAGGATTTTATGGTATGGCCAAAGGCCGCTAAGGAAGACTCCAGTAAATATTAAATCTATAATGTATAATGTAATTCTTATTTTTATTATCTTATTTCAGTGTTTTATGAGTGTATACGGTCTAGGAATGAGGGTTAACAGAGCAAAAGTCATACAAGAAATTCCTTAATTTTATAGTGATTTTTGTTCTCCCTTAAGCGTAAGAAACTTCAGAAATAAACCAACCAAAAGAAAGATAATAATTAATTCTTGATGTAGGCCGTACCACACCTAGAGACCCCCGTGTATAATACAAATAAAATCCGTTAAAAGTTTATATTTTTTAGTTGTGTTTGTAGGGCTCGGTTAAGAGTGGAAGTAATAAGAAATTTATGGTATATTTTAGGATAGAAAAGAGGCTGAGAGACCATAAAACTCTTATGATTGGTGTAGGGTGGACGCTAATGAACCAATAAAATCCCGCCATAATAGTCTCTTGCAAGTAGCGTCCACCTATAAATACAATATTATTACTTGATAGGGCCAAAGGATTCCATAATAATGAATTTACATAAAATATTGGGGAAGGGACGTGGGCTGGCAAATAAACTCTGGTGGGGCGTAAGAAACAAAAGATAATAAGATGGCCAGCCCGGGCCCCCATAATCAACAATTAAATTCTTTGTCTTTTACACCAGGCCGTTGGCCCACAATGAATCCATAAAAATAATAAATTTAATTGTTGATAATTGCCATTAAAAATACATTATTATTATGAGTGTACAAGAAGCTTTAAAGGTAATTTTGATTAGTTATTATAGGTATACCAGAAGACGAGGGAACAACTGATGCACAAGATCCACTTATAATGTCTTCCCCATCCCGCCGTTATCATATTTATGTTCTGGTAAGCTGAAAGGCAATTAAAAATAGAATTTTATCTGGTAATTTCTTAGGTGATCAATCTGGCGGTTAGGCTTTGGACAATAGGATACTAAGATAAACCTTGACGAGCCGTAAGATTCCTTTATTATCTTCATCGGTTAACCTTGCCCAATCCATTAATTATTCCAGATTTTGGTAGCATACAAGCCTTAGAGACGCCTGCACAAGATTATTTATTATTAATTCTCTTGCCTGTTTCCCCTGCCATATGGTGGAGCTTGGACTTGACTTCATTCGTCTCTTATTATCCGTTAGAATGCTATCTTTGTCCATTAATAATTCATCTTATGCTTATAGTGTGGAAGGATAAGAAACCGCAGGTAAGCCATTAAAAACTCAAGGAATTTCATGAATCCTGTGTGTGGAAGAGATGAGGGAGGCTACCTAAAGTCCAAATATTATTAATAAATTATAGTTTTATAGCGGTTTCTTAGGATTGTATGGTTTATTTCCTTTGTACCAACATAAGCTTTACACCTAAGAAACCTAAGAAACCTACAAAAAGATACTAAAAATATAGAAATTTTAAGGTTAATTCAGATAAAACTATAATAAGATTAACTTGTGGAGAACCTGTTATGCCCTTATAAGACATGAAATTACTAATAAAATCCCTAACTTTTTCACTAATATTACCTGTCAAGTCCTCCAAGAAAATACAATCCTGAGTATATAGCCAGGAAAGGAACCCATTGTATCTGAGAAGCGCTGGCCATGTTAATTCTGGAATCCTTTCACTCGTCTCGTCTTTATTGGATTATCTTACCAGCACTTCTCTCACATCTGGTGGTAGAAATCTCTAATATTAATTATGAATTCTTTGGTGTTTTATAGGTGGGTGCAAGTAAGGGAATCTTCTTCTGTAGACGGACCAGCACCCACCTTATATTCTCGTGTCTATGTGGGTTCCTCTCCCTTGGCATGCATAAAAAACTTGGGAGATAACTTGGGAGATGAACCCACCATCCTACATTGGCTTATCTTTCCCGCCGCCTTACCATCATTAATTTCTTAGTGACGGTTATCTGTGGAATCCTGTTAACTCTCATCATGTAATCCGTCCTATTAATCCCACCACTTGGTTCTAGTATCCCCCTAAAGAAAATATAACTTTAAGGTTTCATGTCGAAAGATTGGGAAGGACTTACAATCACCAACAAAACCAAGTAATCTTATAATAATTATATGATGTGTGCTGGCCATTAATATCCCCAAATAAATAGAAAATTAGAAGTTATTGGTAGCCAGCACACGGGGGAAGCCAGGACACATCATAAAGAAATGAAAGTTATTATGGTTGTCCTAATCCCTCCCGCGTTAACGCGTTCTGTGTTCATTGCGGGGTCTCTCTCTAAGGAGCCCGCCTATTCCCTTACACTCGTGTGTTGGTGGGGCCTTATACAAAGAGAGAGAAGAGAGACAAAGGAAGGCACTGGGAGTAGGCCCCACCACGTACAAAATACATTTATTTTCTTTGATTCTGTGGGGGCGTTAACCCCCTCGCTTAGGCCGCTCTCACACCAATAATAAAGATTATAAATTATATATATTTTATGATGAGTTATATCTGGCGAAAGGAAGCCTAAAAACTATAATATTTGGTTATCGAGTGCGTCTGTTGCCCAATGACAAGACCCAAGATATGCCAATCCCACCAGACGCTTTATGCTCAGAGATGAAAGTACAAATTTAATTGCCTTTTTATGTTTTTTTGCCTTGCCAGATGACTCAGTGACGGGTGGACCCTCCTATTAATCCTATATAAATCTCTAAAAAATATGGAAATGGAGGGTCCAGAGAGGGTATGCTAGCCAGATATAGGTAAGAAATTTTATTAGATTTTTACTAACTAATGGGCCATTCCATGTCATCTATCCTGTGAGTTACCCTTCCATTCCTTTATGGGGCTCGTCCATACGCTTGCATGAAAGGGATGTTGGGGCAAGCGAGCCACCAGACGAGCCCAGTAAATATTAAATCTATAATATCTTTCTTACCCGGGTTTCCCAGTCTACCAATATTAATAATCTTATTGTAATTTCTTAGGAATGGAGGTAATCTTGGCAGGGAAACCCGTTAGAATAGAATGATATTATTGATTATAGTGGTTCTCCCTTTATCTTTACTCTCCAATGATGAAAGAATCTTGTAATCCTAGGGTCTCTGATACGACTGGAAGCTTAAGGTGAGAATTGGTTGAAGGAGAGTACAGCCCAGGGAGATTCTATCAAAATATATAGATTTTTAATAATATTATGAGCTTAGCGGGTTCCTCGTGTCTCCTAATCTTACCATCAACTTTCTATCCTGAGTTTGTAGGAACCCGCATCCCATTATGATAACTTCCCAGATTGGATTGTTGGATTCCATAAAAGAGAATTATTAAGAAGATTTCCGTAGAATTTACTATTAATCCAATCCAATCTGATAACCAATAATAAGAATAATAATATAGGTTTCTTTGGAGGTTACGACTAGACCAAGTTCCTGCAAAGGGATGAGAGATGGGACCAGAGACGGCTAGATTCGGGGTATTTTGGTAACTCATAAGCACAAGATCTAGCAGGAACCACCACACGGCCGTAGAAGACACCAAGATTCACTCGTTTCAGCTATTTATATTGGCTATTTACACACGGCGGTTGAGCGTTAACGGAACCAAGTTAATGAAATTATTAATTCTATAAAACTAGGAGGTGATTCTCTTGGCATACCCTTGCTAGACCTTTCCTTTCTATAAATCCTCCTTTCCTTGCTAATCCTTCCACATTTTGGAGCTGGGTGTAAGGCTTTCCTATTGTAAAATCCACCTTATAATCCCATCCATGATTAAAAGGTTTTGAATCCAAATCTTTGCCGGAAGACAGGTAATAATTGTAAAATCTCCTCATAAAATCCTTGATAAGGCCAGGGAATCCAAGAAGATGAATCCTAAAGTCCAAAGAATACACTGTAAGTTTGGTTAGGAATAAGTGAGGACTTTTACCAGATTATTTTGTTATTATTATTATGCTTGATTATGAGAATAGAATGATGCCCGGAAAAGATAGGAAACATAAGAGCTGAGAGACTGGTCCCCAAGCATAATAATGAATTTATATTATTCTAAAGTTATATTTCCTGGTTATAGAGTCTAGATGAACCCACAAACTAAGATAAACAGATGATCAAAGCCGAGTCACAATCTAAAATTTATATTATCATTCTACCATTAACCCTCACTGCAAGAAGATTAATAATTATAAGGTTACTGATAATCCTATAATGACGGCCACCAGATTTAACTCAAGAAACAACCATAATAAAGCTCTACCACAACAGGGTACCACTCCGTTACCAAGATGATTCCACAGATAATTAATAATGAATGAAAGGTTTGGTAATGTTGGTGTAGCCCAGTGAGGAGCCTACAGAAGTTAATGAAGAAGGAAAGTTATTATTGAATCATATTATGGGACTAGTACACTCTCTCTAGCATCACCTCCATAAGCCCATTTATAAGAGAATTTATTAGGTTTTTTTGTATGCCAAGAAGTGAGAAATGGAAGCATAAAGGTAAAAATATAAGAAAATTACTCTCTTAAGGGCCAAGCCACCATATAATCCCATCATAAATCCCTTTAATCTTAGGAAATCTATAGTAATCTCTGGAAAATATAAGGGATTATTAGTAGATAAAAGATTATTATTGACAGAATTCTTTATTGGGAGTACCCGGATCACCCTTTATGGACCATTCATTTCCAAGAGTCTTGACCTTAAATCCAGGAAAATCAGTGGAAAATCCTGGGAAAGAGACACAAAAATAAGAATTTTAATGGATTTTCCTGGGTTATTTGGGGATTTTACAGAATAATTTGCTTGTTACAGGAGTTTATTTAGCCAGAGAGAATAGGAATTACCTGTAAAATCCCTTGCAAGATACTTGACTTTATGGTTCCTGCTAGACAAGGCCAACCCACATAACTTTCTTATTGATCCATCTTTTCCATCCATTGGTTGGCCTTAATTCTCTGATAAAATCTATATTAATTATATGGTTAAGGCTAGCGTACGACAGGAGAAGAAGAGAGAGTGTATGACAGGGAAAGAACTATCAAAATAATATGATTGATCATTAAGGGAGTTCACGCAAGACGCGACGCAATTAAACCTTTAAATTCATTATCAAGATTAATGCTTGGAAACAGAGATTACGACAAAGAAAGTAGAAGATTAACCGAGAAATCCCTTTACAGCCAATAAGTTCCAGAGATTTAAGGAATTATAAGAGTAGAGGATTTTATAGATAGCATGCAGTTTACATAATAGATTCTGAGTGGCTGGAAACCAACTAAAATAAAAGGACCAGCACCCACCTGCAACAATCTATTTTGTATTCCTTCAACCTTAGAATACATATAATTAAGAATGAAATTCCTTTAAATTCAGTATTAATGTCATCCCGAAGGCTTCTCCAAAAGGAAAAAAGGAAATTAAAATTAGATTTTTAATGTGTAACCGGCTAAGAAGAGTGACGGAAGGAAGCCAAAAACACTTAATTAATTCCAGCATTCCAGTGGTTCCTTTCCCAAGATGAATCTGTGCTAACTTTAATCCTATCATAAGAGGTTTTACCTTTGAGCACTAGTACCCGAGTTCATTTTCTGAGAATATTCTCGTGGATTTTAATAGGAGATTATTGACGAGATTATACCTGGCATGCGATTCCAAGGATTATTAAGAGAAAAAACTGGAGGTGGAGTGAGAAAAGCCCGGCAGAAATTATTGATTTTATTGATTATTACCAGTACACCAGCTCCAGATTCTTCAACCGATTCAGCTTGGGAGACCTCATCCTCAGGTTCATTCCTCGGATTACATGTCAAGGAGCTTCCAATATCCCCAAAACCCCCAGAAAAGTTTATATTTTATTAATTTTATTTGCATTTTTAGGGGTTTTGTAAGGGATTAGAATCTTATGCGGGATTTATTTGGTTTCTTTGTTACTATTGTTCCCTTCCGAGGATAATCCCGCATAACCCCAAGAAACATACAATTTATTTTGATTCTTTTGTTTACTCTCATGCCCGTCGGGTCGCTTAAAATAAATAAAATAAATGTTAATTCTGGAGGTAGAGGGTGGTAACTGTAAGGTCTGGCAAGTTTATTTGTATGATTTCCTCTCGTAAGTGTATTGTCCAAGAAGTAAGCCACAGGAACCACTAAAGTCCAATGAATCCCATAAAAGTTAATAATTAATTGTGGCTTACTTCCACCGGACTAACTCTCCTTACCAGAACTTACCTTACACTCGTTCACTCTTCCTTGCGTGGATGGTTAGGAGCTGATTATGCTAGGAATCGTAGGTCCCGCCATAGACAATAAATATAATGTTTATTCCCAGTCGTAAGCAAAGGAAGTAACCAACAAATGTAAACAAAATAATACTATAAAATAGGAAAAACATAAAATAAATCAGATTTTTTAACAGCTCTTAAGTCAAGAAATAACTAAAATTTTTAATGAATTTAGTTGGGATTATAGTTTCTTTTGTTATGGATGAATTAATTATTAGTATAAATTTCTTTGTCATTCAGTTTTAACGGTTAGTCCCTTCATAATCATATTATCTACACTCCTATTAAAATATACTGTCGCCTGTATAACTTTTAATCTTTTAATTGACTGGTAACCGAGGTCCCTTCGGCAGGGTGCGGTAGCAAGGATTCACCAAAAGATTCACTTTATAATCTTATCCTAATGTAGGTTTTTGAGGTTTTATTAAGAGAATCCATAGAACTTGATGATAGGAATAATGCTATTTTAAGATAGAAATCTGATGTGAAAGGCATTATTAGTAAAGAATTTTATGGATTGCATGGGATTTTCTTAATGAATTAACCCCAAGAGATGGTTGATATGGTTGGTGGTTAATCCTTCCCTGGGAGTAAGAGGCTATTGGCAATAAAATTACTGTTGCCCCCATACCAAAAATAATAGAATTTTATTGTCATTGAGACTGCCAGGGAATAAGACTCCGAGTGCACAGGATTACACTTCAACCGTCCTTGGGAACCAATCTTATAATTTATTTTCTGAGAACTTGTCCTATCGTATCCCTCTCCTATCGTAAAAGAGCCTTAAAATGGCTCTTTTACCCCACAACAAGTTCTCTCATAATAAATTATCTATTGTAAGTAGCCAGCACACGGTGAAGAAGATAAGAAATTATATATTTTAATGGTTTTATACGTCTGCTGGGTGGAGGGTGTGTGCTTGTCCCAAAGAAGATTCACCAGCACACCCTCCTCCATCAACCATAATATTTATTTTATTATCTTTGTATGCCCTTCCGTTGGATCCAGTCACCCGTCAATATTATATTTATTTGCTTATAACGGGTTCACTGGTCTTATCATCCTATCCTTACCTAGCCTCAGAATCCATGAAAATCCTTGAAAAAGTTAAAAGTTTTATAGATTGCATACCAAAAGACACTAAATTCACATATTAAATCCTATATAATCAGAAGATAAAACAGATAATAATTGTAGGTTTAAAGGACTCAGAAACACTCAAGATTTTACCAGAATTATACATTTTAGTTGGGTCAGTTCCCTGAGATTATGCATGATGGCCAGGTGGGATCTCTTTGATGGACCATTCTATTAAGGATTCCGTCTTTCCATTATCCCTTCCGGGGGAATAAGAATACACTAAAAGTTATGAAATCTAGGCTAAGAACCGTCCATTTAGTAATCCCTCCAGTAAATATAAACACTAAAATATTTATCTTTTAGGGGATCTTATAGATGGTGGACGGTTCTAGCACGACAGGTTCCGGCAGTTAACGAGTGATCATACAAATTATTCGGTTTCCTAAGACTGAAAGGGTACCAGAGTGGAGGGTTACAGACCAAGAATCCTGAATAAAATCATTAAATCTTACCTTTTCATATAGAATTGGAGGGTAGATAACAGTGTAAATCTTATTAAAATTAATGGAATTTCTTAGTGAATTATCCTTTGTTAGCCGTTTCATCCTTAACTTGTGACTTATATGCTCTTATGATTGATCTTTTGGTAGCGGAATCCCTGTAAAGAACCATCAAAATAAATTATTTTCCTATTTTTATAAGGGATTCCGCCTATGATTGAGGGTCCTAGTATGCCTTTCCTAAGATAAAAAGCTGGTCAACTGGTAATAATCTTAAGATGGTCAACCTTCCTGTCCCGTGGCTTGCCAATACCCTACAATAATAAATAAATTTTACCTTAATATTACCTTTCCAGCCTACTTGGGCCACCCATTATCAACCTTATGTTTCCAATCGAGAGTTACATTGGGTGGCCCGTCGACTTAATCACTTAAAAGATAATAATGTAAGATCACACGATAAGACTGAATGGTTACTAAAGGTTAAAGCTAGTAAGTCCACAGGAAATAATCTTAAGAAAATAAATAATAATAATACCTGGATATAGAGGTGAGTGACAGGAAGAAAGTGTACTGTAAACATCAAAATAAAATGATTTTTTAGTGGTCTATCAAGAGATTTTCATAGGTTTTTTAAGAGAAAAATGCTGTTACAGAAGTAAGACCCAAGAGAGCCAATAGGCGGTAAAGGGTTTTATGGATTACAAATTAATAATGGATGTAGCTGGAAGTGACTTAAAGGTGGAAAAGATTGGTTACCCCTTATGATAAGAGGCTGGACGCGGTTACCAAGGGACTCGGGCTAGCTACAAGAGGTGCTCCACCGGCAATTATAACAGGTGCTTGATTCCTGCGTTCAATGGCAACTATAGGGACTTTTAAGATAAAAATCTTTTAATATTAATAATTCTTCCCCCTAGAGATCATATAAATCCATACAAAATTCTAAGTTTATTGATCATTACATTGATTCCGTCTCCTTATTTTTAGAGCTTCTAGCACACCCATAAGACTGAAAGGGACTGGAAGGTACAAAAAGCCATTAAAAACATAAAAATGCAAGATTTAAGAGATTTATGCGGGGTCTTTGTCCCTTTCACACCTTGTCCCATCCGTAAGATAATGAATTTATATTAATAAAGTCCAATAAAATCCTAGAAACGGATGGACAAGAAGATTAAAGTTTACATTTTTATACCTTTCATTCCTACATGACCCTCCCATCTAGAGATAAAACTGTGAATTTCTTTGTCTAACCGTCCACACAGGGTGAAGGAACCATAATAATTCTTTTTGTCCTTACATTAACCATTAAAGCCGCTCCAGCCTCCTGCTGTCCCTACTGTAAACACTATAAAATCAGTAAAAATATTACAGGATTCCCGTCAATAAATATAAGATTTATTACTTCCTTCAGCCTTCCTTGTCTCTAAGGTTACCACTAATGCTGAATCCCAAAGAAATTAATAATTATAGAGTGAGTCGGTTCCAAGGTTTGTACGGGATGGGGGATATTAGTAGACGGAGAAGACGCTGCAGGCGGAATTAATTATTTATTTATATTTATACGTTCTTTGTTGATTATTTACAGGATATTATATTGGTTATTGATTATGTGGTTAACCCTAAAGATAGAATTGAAAGGCATATAAGAGTGAAAGGGCTATCAATAACAGGAAAATATAGTAAATTTAATCTCACATTTTGGTAGCCCTTTCAATGGATTATAAATGAACAAATCATTAAAAATCTAGATAAAATTGTGATTATTTTTGGACTTTTGTAGGACGATAAGACTAATCACAAGATTTTCTTAATAATAATATCCCGTACAAGCCAAGAAGAGAACCAAAGGGACGAAGGAAAGAGTAATGTTGGGCGGTAGATGTAGCGAGAGCCTTGTCACACAGGATAGAAAACTGAGATAACTTTGGAGTCATACAAGGCTCTGCCCAATCGATAATTTATTATCTTAAGGAGACGGTTACCAAGAAATCCACATATTATTATTATTAATCCATAAAACTTAATTATTTGTACCTGAATCCTAGGCTGGGCGTCATTCTCTCTACCATTCGTCTCTTATTATTGTAGGTTTAACTTAGGGACCGAAGGGACTAGTCTGTGGGAATCCCTGCTATAGATCAAATAAAATACAAATATTAATAATAACTTTGGGATCACTCCACTCACCACTACTAGCCAAAGATAAGAGTTTATTTCCTTAGGAGTGATCCCCCGGTAGTAGTAATAATCAATAAAAGTATTATCCAAAGACAGGAAAGAAGGAATAAAAGAAATAAAAATAAATAATAAATATAAAATCTTTTGCAATAGAATGGAATAATAAAGTGATTTTGTCTGGAGAAACCGAGCATGTGATAGGAGCTGAAAGGCAAGGAATTATGATAAGAAAATTAATAGTTATTATAGGTGGATTCTACATTCCTTTCCTCGGTTTCTATGGGGATAACAGTCTATTCACTATTGATTCAGCATAAAATCAAGGAACTTCTTAGATAAAATCTGTCTCACCTTCTCATTATCCTTGAGTCGCTAGTACATTTATAAACCTTTCCAGAATATTTTAGGAGATTTTTACCATAGAATGCAGGTATAAAATCAATAATCTTATTGTCTTAGAAGGGAGTCCACTGGCAAGGAAATGCGTAAATTAATAAGGATTTTTCTTGTGTTAGAGGCTCTTGTCCCATTCCTTGCCAGTGAGACACCCAGAAATAATATTATGTTTATATTTTTATGTTTATTATCCCCCTAGCGAGAGCATAATGTCGTATCTAAGGCACTTTGTCCCTCATGTTTCCTCTTGTGTAAGGGCTCTCGCTAGTAGGATTGGGTAAGTGCAGGCTCTTGTTAACCAAAGAAATCTAATCTTTTCATCCTTCCAAGGGACCCAGATACCATTATTTTGATGATTCACTGTCCAATTTTATGTGGATTTCTTTGATTATCATTGGCTTACACTATTATCCTTTTCATTGTAGGTGATCTTAGGTAATCTCTAGGAATAATCTGTGGTCTGTTTCTATGGCGAGTCCAATGATCACAAGTTAATATTGTATGGTTAATGAAGGTAGACCGGCTACCCAGAAGTTATTAAAATATTAAAGTTTTAAAGTTTTCTATTGGGTTTTCATTGATTGACGCTAGTCCCACATTATAAATTTAATATTTCTTTATGATTTCTGGTATAATTCTGTTTTCATTTCCATAAGATTCAGCTTCATTTTGTGATCCCTTTCAGCCCTTGTGCAGGAGTTTCTCACCCATTCTGTATACTCTCCTCCTATAATAACCAATATTAATAATATATTTTTTTATTAATAATGTTACACGGGGCCCTAAGACTCTATCCTCAACATTTTCACTCGGTTGGGCCCCGGGAATGCATAGAAAACTGATGTGGAAGTATCTGATTTTAAAGGTAATTTTGTCAAATATTGTATGCATTCCCAGTCTCTTCAACCGAGTTCATCTTCTTACGGCTGTTCACGCTATCTACCTTTAAATCCTATATATATTTTATGAGTTCCTTCCTACAATCTACTGTCAATTCTTAATCTTGGACAGCCTTTGCTAACGATAACAGCATCTTGGCGTCCTAAGAATCCTATAAAAATATATTAGTTTCTTAGTTATTCCCCCTTAAAACCATTCCAAGATTCATAATGAAAGTAGAAAAGAGTGAAGGATTTTAGAGATAACTAGCGAGCCAAGGGCAAGCGCAGGAGGTGAAAGTACAAATAATATTATATTTTCATTCCATTTATTGGTTTATTAACTGCCAATATTCTAATTCTTTCTTGAGATTATTCCAGATTTACTAGACAAAATCCTTGGTACGAGACCCTTAAGATAGCAAAGAATTGAATCAAAAGCCGGATAATGTGTGGGAAGGGTCTCGGCCGGTAAAATCTATATTAAATCCACAAGAATGCCTTCATTATTAATATAAAACTTTAAGTTATTTTATAGTAACCGATGGCAGGGAAACACATTAATAATCATAAAATCTTGTTAATATAGTGGGCCAACCTACCTACATCAGCTATAGAATTACAATCTTTTCTATCTTTTGGACAAGATTAACTCTAGATTGACCCGCTCGTGAGTTCTTCTGGTCGTAAACGGTCCTTCCGCGGCTAAACACACGATAGAAACGAGCCATCGGTAGGAATAATGAGTGTAAGACCCTACAATTAATAATAAATGTACAATATTATAAAGATAAATCCTAAGAAATCTCAACCAAATGACCACTCCATCCCTCCAGCCCTAGAAGCAGAGGAAGCCTTACAAGCCTTAAAAACTGCAGGATATTGTAAGACTTAATATTTGATCTGGAGGGATGGGGAGGGTAAAGATAGAATGAAAAGATTGGGCATGGGTGGACGAACCGCTGCTAACTTTTATTAATTATTAATTTTCTTAGGTGTATACTAGGCATAGCGTGGAGACCATACCAATCCTAAGCAGCTGGACGGAGCGGGAGATATTATCATTTTATTGTTTTATTTGCATGCCCAAGGGACCCAGATAGATGGATAAGCCGTTAAAAATCCTAAAATCAGTTGGTATCTGGGTCTATTGGAAGAGACGTGAGAACGGCGGATAGGAGCCAAGCAAACTGATAACCGATTCTAAGTTCTTGCAAGGGATTTACTCGGATATGAATGAAAAAGATATTAAAATTGTACTCGGCTGGCGAATCAATCGTGAAGGTTTCTATAGACATAACTAGCAAAAGATATTAAAGATAGCATAATTTTGATGAGAGATGGACACACGTAAGTAGCGAGGAAAGGGTAAAAGGAAACAGAATTATCAAAATTATATGGTTTTTGTGTCCTCACGGGATAGCTGGCCAGGTTTAACAATATTTCTTGAGTTTTTGGTATCTTATAGGAATTCATTGAGCCTTAGAGGTGACCAGACGGAAGGGGGAACACATTATATTTTTCTAAGATTTTCACCGTTTCTTAGGGTCCGTCTGGTCTCATGGAGGTGGAAACGCTAGGAAATCCATGCAAGATTATCTGATTTGTACGTGGACTAGCCTAAATAATACTAGCATAACCAACTAGCCGAGACACTTGAACATGAGAATTCATTGTCTTTGTGGGACCGTCTCGGCTGATATGACAATAAGATTAATCTGTTTTTTAAGCATGCGGGATAGAATGGGTCATGAGGGAAGCGGTCCTAGCACAATCCTTAATAAATATTGATAATTCTATATTAATAAAGTGAGTGATCCAAAAGAATTCTATCTTTTTATCTTAAAGGTTTAAAGGTTTAATAATATAGGATTTTACCTTCAATCGATTCATTCTTCCTGTCAAAAAGCTTCTAAAAAGAGAAATATATTGGCCGTAACCACTTCTCTCACCTTCATTCCGCCTTCTCTCTGGCCCCTGGCCAGGGCGGATACACTATAATAAGGAAATATAAAATAGGAAAGTTGAGCCACTGAATGGTCCAAGTCAGTCCTCACTAGTAGTCGGCTCTAAGTCAAGGATGAAAGTGTAAGTCAAAAGTTAACTGTGGTAAGCGTCTGATAACCCGGCTGGGCCTATGAATGCTAAAGAAACTTCATTATTTATATGATCTCCTTTGCCCAGCCGGGACGGTATACAATAATAATTTTAATATAATTTTATAGTTATTATAGCGGTCTCCCAAGCCTTCAAGATTATTCCAATGGATGCCTCGGAAGATATAATGGAGACCGCCACATAACTTTCTTTTGGTATCCTCTCTCTCCTTGA
>ERZ1738539.9-NODE-21-length-16165-cov-6.624333_pt1 | contig 16165 bp, 5 predicted proteins | sample MGYA00581726_ERZ1738539 | MGnify/ENA primary metagenome ERZ1738539 (study PRJEB40740, sample SAMEA7388102) | Antillogorgia bipinnata | biome: Marine coral reef biome; feature: Environment associated with an aquatic invertebrate; material: Seawater | host... | reverse complement strand
CGGGTTTAATGATGTAGGAGGGCGGTAGCAAGGTGTGGGAAAGTCCTAGAAGAAGCCACTTAATAATTAATAATTAATATTTATGGAATCCTGCTGTCTCTATTATGCCCAACCAGATTATTTATGAGAAGATTACGGCTAGATGGAGAGATTAAAAAGTTATTAATAATATAATCTGGTTGGCCCTTCATTTACCTCTCATCCATGTCCTGGCGCTAGTAGCAAACAGATTATTTATGGTGTTAGAAGCTCTCCAAAAGAAGGTAATCCTAGGTTCAACAATATAAAATATAATAATTTTGTATTTTGGAGAGCTATAAGCATAAAATATGAGGATTCATGCGGGTTGCCAGTCAATTCTCTAGCGATTACAATAGGTTCCGGGTACTGATTTCATTGAGAATTAATGGTGTTCTGCTTCTTAGAGACCGTGGCGAGACCCTTAAAGGATAAAAATATTGTGATTTTATTGTGATTATATAGGGTCTCGCTAGGCTTATCCATCTTATGTTAGGACTGACGGGACGCTTACCAGTCTTATGATTTTATCTTGGAGTTAACAGGGAATCCTATATGGGCCACCGCCACCGCAAGAACTTCTTTAATTGTATTTTGATTATTCTTTCCGAGGCATACCGGTGGCCCCAATCCTAGAGACTAAAACACTAAATAATTGGTTCCCGGCGGTGTGGGTTACGAGCCGCATGCGGGCTCTTCCCCGAGAAACCCACACCAGAAGGAACCAAGATAACACCATTCTATTCCCCGTTTACCAGCTCTACCACTACTATAAACCAAAGAAATTAAATATTTTATGGATTATCTAGAGGAGTGAGAGAAAGAGCCATAATAAACTGGCGACCACAATGAGTTCCTTCGGCAGGGAGTGAGGGGAATCCACAAGGGAATGCAGGAATAATAGTATCTTGTAAGCCACTCAACCACTAAATTCCTAAATTATTTATTAATTCCGTCTTTTGGTGCATGAGTGGCTGGAAAGAGTGAGCACAACAAGAATCACTATATAGTTCCTTCCCACATACGACTAGCCGGCAGAGATTACAACCGAGAACCGATTCTAGCCGATGGAAGCCAGGAAACCATCAAAAATATACTGGATGTTACCAAAATTAGGATAAAATTACACTATTTTCAAGGAATTCAGGCTGGTGGACCCTACCAGATTGTTAGTAACCTTCCTTACACACTATAGGATGAAGAGGAATGCTGGTAATATAAACTCAAGATATAGAATTGTATGTAAAATAGCTGAAATCTATAATAAAATGAAGGAATAGAGAGACTGGGTAACTGCTGGTAAGGACAAGAAGAGACTGTTACCCAAGGAAGGTCAAAGAAGATAATATTGGTAATCCTAATCTCATTGCCTCCTTCATTTCCTAAGGTCTTACTAGTGATTACAGGTAGTTGATCTCCAAAGATAGTGTAAAAGGTGAAGATTTTTACGGATTGGGACAAGAGCCCACTGATTTTATCTGGACGGGCTCCCATAATAAATATAAACTTTTAAGGGAATTATATGGGCTCTTGTACCTTCCACACCTAATAAATATACAATTTTCTATCGATATCTCGGGTGTGTTTGTCCTTCCATGTTCAACCTTATATTGGTTCCCTTGTCGCTAGCTTATGATAATACATTATTAATATTTATTTTTATTTATTCTAGATTTAATGATGAACTCCAGGTAATACAATAAGAATCTTTCATGAGTTTATTCGTCCTTTGGTAGGCTCTACACTAAGAAACAAGGGACTAGCAAACTAAAAAACTTGAGAATTTTACATTTATAATCCCTTCCGAGGCATATTCTGGAGTTAACTGGGACCTCATGATTTTTAGGTTTTAAAGGTTGACTCACTGGGAATTTCCTTATCTAAACGGCCTGGCATGCATAACGCGAGTGGAAGCCTGTTATCCGCGGGAAGGCACTCACACACCCAAAGGAGGCTCAAAAGACAGATAATTCTATGGCAATATTATGGATTTTACTTGACTAAACCTTTAAAGAATAATATTTTCCTAACTTATTGGTCTTTTGGTTTACATGAATGACTTCTGTCTTACTCACTGGCCCTAGGCTACTAACCGCTCAAACAAATTATAGATTTTCTATTTATTATCTGCTCTTCCATCATCTGACAGGGCCTTGGCAGTAGACGTGGAGTGTGAATCGGTTCTATGTTCATAAACTCACCACGGATAACCAGCTTATTATCTTTGATCAGTGGACTTACCTTGACTCACTATAAGATTTACTACGATAGGAAGCCAATTCTCTCATATTATTTACTAACTTTTCCCTTTATAGAAGAATATTATTGTGTTTTCATATAGAAATAAGAGGCCATGGAGACTTCTTTGACTCATAGGATTGATCTGGAGGTCCCCGCTGGAGAATTTTACTATTTTTAGTGTCTTAGCGGTTACCTCCAGCCCAATCAGGAACCAATTTAAGCTTTATTTGGGAGGACCGGAGGAAGGGAGGGCCCAGTGGTGACCATTAGTAACAGAGGATATGACCCAAGAAATTTCAATTATTTTATGAGATTTTCCCGGTCTTTTGGCTGGCTACGCCCCAAGGAATACAATAAATAATTAATTTTTATAGGTTCTTTTGCCTACCAATGACTCAAAGAAGTTAGAATGAATGATCCCATCAGTTTCTTATTGACTTTTTAATCTATAATATCTTATTGTCCTTATCCACTTTTATCTCTCCCTTTACCCGTTATCTGTAGAAACCTTCACTCTTTGGTCACCTAAAACACTAAAATTAACAAGTTTTTAATGGTATTTTAGTGGCTCTTCTGCTTCCTTTGGACCAAAATCTTACCTTTGTTTCCACACTGGCTCCGCCACGGGAATAAATCTTCTAATTAATTTGCAATCGAGGGAAGTGTTAGGAGGGATAACAAGATAATAAATTACATTTTTATTCTATTTTTATTAGAATTAATTATTATGGGAATACCTTAGGAAAGTTAATAGTATTTTACCTGGAAATCGTGTTATCTGGAGGACTCGGGACCAACTTTCATTCTCTCATCTCGGTAGCGGAATCGTCTGGGAAAACAGTCTGGTATCTTTGCCAATATTATCCGCTGGGAGGACCTTAAAAGTATATTTTATTTCTTTTGTACCCTCCCTTCCATCTACTTCTATTTTCCTATCTTTTAGGCAAGGGTCCCGCTACAAGAAAGTTGAACCGTAGACTCTAGGATGGGTAGCGCAAGCGGAACCGAAACCCTTTTGGGTAACTACAAGATAATATTACCGTCTCTTAATAGAGGATTATATAGGAATTACTAGGAAGGGACCGTGAGTACCAATCCATCTTTTGTATCTTCTGTTTCCTATTATCAGTCCTATAAACTCATTTACTTTTATAAGGCTTTCTATCTGAATGGAGGATTACTTGGGAGCACCTAACCATCCCTTTCTAAGGTTCCATCCCGCTACACGAGTGCTTCATCTTCTAATTTCATATTTATACGGGCTCCCGGCATAACAAGCTTTTATAATATTTTATACTAATAATACCTTAGGAGCCCGTTAACAAGGTAAGTGGCCACTCATTATCAGCTACAACAGGATTCAATCTTAAGGTTTACTTTTATCGACGGAAGACACGGTGTAGCGGGGTTTATTAATATAAAATTCCATGAAAATAGTGTTAATTCTGTGGGAAATCTGGATGAGTCGTTACAATGAGTTCTCAGGAGTTATGTAGGGAGGATATAGGTAAGAAATTATTAGTGGCTTGTCGGGAAGCTTGTAAGGTATACGATAGGAGCCCACCAATATTATTTATGGATTCCTTCTGGCCAGAGTCTATGCTTGAGATGGATCTTAGGCAAAGGGATTAAAGAAATTATATTATTTATAGACTCTCCCTCCACTAATAACAATAATATAAATAAAATATTCTTCAATAGACTCCTCCCGTAAAAGATGTCCAAGATTTGTAATGGCTTTTTCTCTTTTATGTTGGTAACTTGGGAGTCTACTGGAGACAAAGAAGTCAACATAATAAGCTTGGTAACCCTGTAATCAAAGGTAAATCCTGGTAAGAATCTGATAGGAAATTAATACTTGCATGAGATTATTAAAGTTATTTTAGGAGCGTAGCCGAGAAATGGATGATAGAAGTGAAGTTGGGAATGATAATATTAATAGATTTTACATTTATAACTCTTGTATACTCGCGTGGTAAGGCGGAAACCACTCCATATCCATAAAATCTTTCACTCTTGGATGATTCCTTCTCGTAATTCCTTGAAACCTATGATAAAAGCCCAACCGCAAGTAACTCTTCTCTATGGATTAAAGCTTAAATTTACTATAAAATCATATAATTAATATTATTGCCAGTGAACCCATCATTAATAACTATAAGATTTTGTATTTATTGGTTAAGAGATTATTCCTGTTGTGGGTGAGCCATTCTAAGGTCAAAGATTACTAACAGAATGGGTCACCGGTTATCAGATTTGTTAGGTGTAATGGTGGTAGGAATGCTAGAGATAACGGATTAATAAAGGTTTATCCTATAATGACTGGCAAGAAAGTTGAACCTAAGCTGGCCAAGAAATACACTATTTTCCTAGGATTGGAGCCGAATAAAAGTCAAAAATCTTTATTTTCTTCAGTTTATACAGCTTGTTCATATCGATCTCGGCTCCCAATCTCGGCTAAGGAACTATTAAAATTACCAAAATATTTATCTTTCTGGAGTTATCTGGGGCCCTTGTGTTACCATTATTTTCCTAAGATTATTAGCAAGGGCCCCCTCAATATCCTAAAATATTTTAGTAATTTCCTGTTAACCAAGCCATTCTTTTACCAATTAATCTCGCGACTGGTGATTCTAAGGGTAAAGATAAGATTCTAAAGGTAAAAATATTTTAAGGATTTCTGGGTTATTGCTAGTGTAACCAGGACACCGCCATGAAGGTTTCTATGGAATACATTTGAAGGTTAATGAAGGATGAGTGTATGGACAGGATAATAAAGAAAATCACATATTAATCAAAGAATCTAGGAAATTCTATAATCCTTACCGGGTGTTTCCAAGGTTCTTGCTTCCTTGGTCTACCTTGGAAACCCAGTAATAATAATAAGGCCACGCCACGCTTAAGAGACTTTTGGCAGCTGGCGTGGATGAAAAGGATACCATATAAATCTTCTCGTTATAGGTGCCAATAGTAGGATAAGATAATGAGATTTTAGAAGGAACTATCAACAAATAAATATAATTTTATCTTAATATGTGATTCCAAGCGATGGAAGGCCAATAAATATGAATTTTAAAGAGATTTTTATTAACTTACGAGCCACTTATTGGCCTTTCCAGATTATTTGGTATTAATGGTTAGTTATCTAAGGGCCAACCCTCCTGAATGAAGAAATAATAAATTTTATATTAATTATGGGTAACGGAGTGGAACCCTCTTGCGGTAACGGAGGCTTGGTGATTACAATAGGTTCCAGATACGGCCGTAGGAAGGTACCGGCCGTATACATTAAATAATTATTAGTTGGACTCCAGATTTAGGCTGAACAAAGGTGAAACAGATGACCAAAAACTAGATTAAATGTGAACCCGCCATAGAAGAGATCATAGAAAGAGAAGAGGTGAATGAAGATACAATAAGATTATTATTTTTATAGTTTTATAAGGATTTCTAGGTTAAAAGACTTCTTGACTAGTCCATTAATAAGATGAAAACAATGGAAACAGAGAGATGAAAGACAAATGAAGAAGGAAATGCCAGTAAAAAACCTTCCAGAAACCATAAAAAATATCAATAAAATCACATAAAATGAAGAAAGATTGGGAGATGAACCCTCTAAGAAGTTACCAGAATAAGATCCAAAATCTGTATGCGGCTGCCCTCGGATAATAGTGTATTTTACAAAGAATTTATTTATTATGGATGATCTTACTAGGAATTACCGACGGAAATGGAAACAGAGGACCGGGTAAGAGTGAACCACCTGTAAGATTAGGGATTAAGTGAGACCGCCAGGTATAAGATCAAGAATAAGGCCACAGAAAACACACTAGCATTACCTACAAGGGCCGGAGGAAGCAAGATTAGACCCGATCCAACGGCAGGAAGAACATAAGATAAAGAGATTATAAATAAAATATGTAACTTTTACACTACCCATACACCCTACCGAGGGTCTGCTATCCACAAAATCTTTTACTTATTTATTGGTTTTATACGTGAGATTACAGGAAATTATCTGAATTAATCTGTTTTTATCTCCAACCAAGAGGCCAGAAAGGACCAAAGGAATCATAATAAAGTGAATGAATCTAAAGGAAATGGAATCCAAACAGCTGGTAAACCCAAAGACAATAAGAGAATTTATGAGTTTTATGAGGGTAATTCCAGGTAAATATATTATGATTTTAAGGGTAAAGGAACTTGTAAGACCTTCAATGAACCCAGCTACGCCACCCAAGAGGGTTCCGCTGGCGCTACCCAAAAGAAGGATGAATGGTTAGTCGGTAGAGGGAGCCACTTGGCCAACAGCATTAATAAAAATAAAAATAGATTGGAATGGCGGATTATTGTGGAACCTTTGGCACTGAATCACACGAGATGGCGGAAATAACTTGGGCTTACCAACAATCATAAACTTATTATCGATTCATTTTGGTAGATTTTTTGGTGTATTTACTAGGGCTGGACGGTAAGTTAGAATGATTTTCTTGGATTTTGTAAGGATTTCTATGATTCTATCCTCCAAGAGTCCCTATCAGCCAAGGATTCTTCCGTCTTCACCTTCTGGATGTTCCTTTTGGTGTATGCTGGCGGAGCGTCTAGCGAGGCACCAGAAGATAAAATAATATTGTAAATGTAATAAATTTAGAGTGAACATTACTGCCGGCCTAGATTACATTTTTATAATATTTTTACTTAATTATCCGGTTACCTTTGTTCCTTATAAGGCCGGCAGAGAGATGAATGTACAAATAATAAAAATTATTAGAATTTTAGTGATTTTATTGAACCAGATACGATAGAAAACCAGCCTTTTGGATTAACCATTAGACTTCCTTGGCCAACTATTGACGAGAGAATTCATTGTCTTTAGGTGCCGCAGGTAGACCCAGAGGATACAAATATTCTTCTCATATTAATAAAGTCATACCAGAAATGAAAGGTAAAATGAAAGAAGGAATGCCAAGGAAACCATCAAATTTATAGTATTTTAAGCCTCTAACACCAGAAGAAAACACTTTAAAGATAGAATTCAAAGGTATGGGAAAGGTCAGTCCCGGGTAATTATTATAGATTTAATCGGTTTTATCTCTTATCCTAGAACCCATAATGAATGGACATTACATATAAAAATATAAGATTGTGAGGGTTCTAGCGACTGATGGATAGGAAATCTAAGATTGAATCGTCTAGAAGTGAATCAATTATTAAGGAATCCCGCTATTTATAATGGAAAAGTCTACAGTTTTCTCTCCTTCTATCCACTGAGCACTAGTTTTTACCCCATACAATAACTTTATTTTCTTGTCATTTCTTACCCTAGGATACCGTTACCCAACAGGGTTCCACTACGTTACACCAAGAGGATAAACAAAGAAATTATAATATTTATTTTTATTTGTAAGTGAGTAAGCATGAAATCCGAGTCTTCTTACCCCAAGAGGCTTCCGGTCCCCTACCAAAAGGAGTGGTGCCAAGGTCTTACTTGGCAAAGAAGCTAGGAATTTAGTAAAGGTTTTTATGGAATACACTAGGCGTGGCCTAACTAAGGATAATAAATATAATATTTGTAAGGTGTTAACTGCCGTGCCGGCCACAAGAAGATAAATAATTGTAAGTTTTCTTTGGTATTGATCAATAATTAAATCTGATATTTTTGATGATAAAGTTAATTTTATTGATAATTCTTGTAATTCTTGGCTCACTAGAGGATTCATTATTACCTTCCGAGACCCGTCTATTAATACAAAATTATCTATTTTTATATCTTCTGGTTTATAAATGGAAAAGTGAAGTGTTTCTTAGAGGAGTGAATGGATGGGATAATAAATAGCTGATACAGAAGAAGAGCCTAGACTTGACATCATATCTATAGCCGGTTACCTAGCAATCATACAAGAGCTCACATAACTTTCCTATCAATCTTGGCAGTAACCGGCAAATACAAATAATAAATCTTATGCTTGTAGCGGGGAGCCCACCGTAAAGGAAATAAATAATGAAGTTTCTTAGGCTATCGTAAGGGCTCCCGCTATACCAACAATATATTATTATGATTCTATACGCTGGGCTCTGTCTCGGTAATCTTCAATCTTAGAATAATGAGTGGCCAATGAGCCCAGTAAGGTACCACCAATAAAACAATAAAAATATATATAAATTTATAGTAATATTAGGGCTTCCATAACCATCAAAGATTAATAAAATAGATTCTGAAGGGAAAGGTAATAAGAAATAATGGAAATAGGAATTACAATAGTAACAGCTAGTAAGCCCTCCTAAAGAAAGACAGAAAAGAATCAATCAAATCTAAGGATTAATGGTGGCTAGACGGTAACCAGTTTCTACAATAGGTTCTCCACATTTAATACAAATTATATATATTTTATTGTCATTACTTTCATTATTATATTTCCTGTAATTATTATTATTAGGCTGGCCCTTGTAAGACTTTATGATTAGTAAGGTGGCCAGCCTGCGTAAAGAATGGTGGAAAAGATTAGGAAAATAATGGTTGTAAGCTGGCCACAAAGGGTGAAAGGATCAATGGAAAGACCAGGAAGGAGAAACCCGTAAGAAAGTGAATCTGGAGCTGCATCTAATCCTAAGACTGAAAATCCTTGAATGGCCAATAAGAATCCTGTAAACTTTAATGTCCAAGTACGCCGCCACAGAAGGTAAAAAGGATATTATGTTGGACCTTGTAACCCTCTCCTATCACAAAATCTGTCTCACTGTAACCTTCCTCACATATAAAGCTAGGAAAGTTATTTTCATATTTATATTTACCATTCCGTTTCCAGAGTTTTATAGATAATCCGGGTTACAGTCGTCTATCCTTCTATCCCTCTATGCTTCAACAATATGCGTCGCGAGACCCCGCTCCGCAGGAAGAAATGATGAGTGGGCGAGGCGCGGCCGTAATCTCTTATGCTTGCCTCGCTACAGGAACCTATTATACCAAGCATGCACCCTTCCCAGGCCCTCCAATAACCACTAAATGTATAAATTTTATTTAATTTTTAGTGATTATTGTGTGGCAGGGCCTGAAGGGAGGGACGGAGAGTGGAAGATAGAAGTGTGACTGAAAGGTATGGAAAGGATGGACCAGAGGACACGGTATGGGGACGCCCCTCCTTCCCTCACTTCCTTCGGGCACTCCTTGCGTCCACGCGTTAACGCGGATGGGGCCTAGCGGCAGCATACCTTCCCAGCGGCTGAGTTGGGCATGGCCCAAGCGCCGTCTATCGATAATCTGTTTACCTTTGTTACCCGGCTGTCGCTAGATTCTATAATAATATTTGTACGAGGGAATTAATATAGGTAGAAGGGAATCCAGATATAAAAATACAATATATTTTGGTGGGATTCTGTGGTTACTAACACTCCTTACCGGTCCCAATCTCAGAAAATAAACTATAAAATCCTTAAAACACTTAATAAAAGAGAAATATTTTGACAGATTATCTGGGCATTATTCTCTGAGATTGACGCTAGAAGGACCAATGAATTTACAATTGTATCCTGTGGGTCTTCGCCAAGATAATAGATTTACTCGGGCATTCCTAGGACATGAGAGGTGAAAGAACTGATGATAAAGCCAGGAAATTAACGATTAAATCCTAGGAATGGACGGTTAGACAGGGTGGGGACCAATAGGCTGCAAGACATTATTAATTAAAAATATATTAAATTTATCTTATTAATGGTCCCCACCGAGAGTAAAGATTATATATTATTATAGGGTGTGGGCTACTACAAAGAACACAAAATAATGCATACAAATAACTTTATTATCTGATGGTAACCCTAGCCCACACCCCGGTATAGCAGATATTGTTAGGCAAGGAAGTCTAGCCTTAGTAAGTCCCTGAGCGAGCCAAATATCCCAGAAAATTACAATAAAATAATAATATTTGGCTCACTGGACGGTCCATTCCTATCAAAATCAATGAATTTTCCATCATAATTACGGGTCAAAGAAGGTCCAAGAACACTAAAATTCCTTGATTTTGGGTATTTTACAGGTAATAAAGTCACGAGAGAGGGAGACCAGGACACTGAATCCATAAATAATAATTCTGTTTAACCGTTTACACTAAATTTACCATTCATATCCTCATAAAATACCTTAAGATAGAAATAAATTGTAATATTTTATTAATAATTTCTTGGGTTTATTTGGTATTGGGAGTCCTTGCTAGGTAGAAGAGAATGGAAAACAGATTGGTCACGAGATTATTACAGCTTATTTGTTCTACCTTTGGTGCAAGGACTCCATCATAAAGTAAAAATTATTATTTTATTTTAATATTATGTGACCTTCCTTGACCATACATTACCTTAGAAACCAATCAGTGGTTCACCTTAAATTAATTCTAGACTTACTGTCGCCAGCTCTTGGCATACCATAAAAACCTTAAAATTGGTAACCGCCTTATCTTTCTAGGAGTTTCATTGGCCTTTCAGCTTTCTATTGATAATCCTATATAAACCGAGATGACTTTTGTGTTACCTTCAGCCTCATATCCTATCATAAACATCCAAACCGAGGGACTAATCCTAAGAACATACCATAAAAACATATAAAAATATATTAATTATTGGTTCCTTCTCCCTTGCTACACCCTACATTCTCCATTCCATTCGTCCAATAAGTTTACATTTTAATATTTTATTTCCTTTCCCCTTTCAACCGGTTCACCCTTTCTTGGTTGAATCATACCTTAAATTAAGAATTATAAATGTATTTTTCTTATTCCGTTATTTGTAAAACCCTTCACTTCTTTTACCTTACAATTACCCAAAACATATAGGATTTATAAGAGTCCCACTACCAAGATTCCAGATATTTTAGGAATAAAGTGAGGATAGAAGACATAAGAAAGCTGAACACAGAGGCTAGAAAAGATATTATTGATTCATATTTCTGAGGAGCTTACTCTCATAACAAATTATATATTTTTTGATGGTATTCCTAGTCTGTTTGGCATGAAGCTCCTAAGAAAATAGAGTCAACGGATGGACAATACTGGAGAAACCTTAAAGAAATATAAGAGCTGTTATAAGTAAAAAATGATATTAAAATTATGAATTTACAATATTCCCTTACGAGAGAGACCAAAATTATCATTTATTATTAGTAATTACTGGTATGCCCCAAGGAAATCTAGATACAAAATTACCAGTCAACCATTATAAATTCCTGCTGTGGTAGGCCGTAGAAACCCAATCTATTTTTTTGCATGTGGAAACTCTAAACAAATTATCTGTTAAATCCCTTGCTACGGCGGGTTAATCCTCTCGTGACACCAAGCATAAAGCGTCTAACCGTTAACCCGCCTTCACTGGCCATATAATAATAACTTTCAATTCATTTTCTACTTCTCTTTCACCTTTTATTGACACTTTATTATTATTAATTCAACTTATTTTATTATGTGCTTTTATGGGATTATTACAGTAAAAACTTAATTATTTCTATTATTTTGTGTTAGTTGGTCAATAATCCCGTAATAATCCCTTCCACTATAATCACCATTTCTTCTTCTTTGGTAGACTTTTATCCTGAGAATCCCTTGGAATGACATGAATCCTGAGAATAATTTGGTGTTAAAGGGGCATGGGCTAGCATAAATAACCAAAAGAATCAATTTATTTTAGTGTCTTTGCTAGCCCAACCCTACAGTATACACCTAAAATCTATAAAATCCTTCACAAATATCCTAAAATATACAAATACAAATACAAAAAAGCAGATAATTATTATAGGACTTTTAGGATACCCTTCCACAGATTCTTATCAAAGACGAGAACCAGATTATGCATGAGACGAGGAACATTGGAAACAGATATGTGATAGGAAAGAATTTTATTTCTTTTGATTGGTTATTAGTAATGGATAAAGAAGTTTATGAAAGTGTAAGCTGTACCAGGCCAAGGAAGTCTTATTGTTGTAAGAGCTAGGACAGGCCGGCGGTTAGGCATTGGATAAGAGATTAAAGCCGCCGGACTGGTTTCCACAGATAATTAATAATAATTTCTTATTGACCAACCCTAAGAATCAAACAATCTTGAATGAAGAATCCTGTGTTAGGAGCCAATCATAGAGCGTCCAGTACTAACAAACCCTCCCAAACAAACCAGATTTAACACATTTTCTGAGGACTTTTCCATTTACATATCCTTCCACTGGTTATTACCCAAGGTCTAAGATTAACATTATTTTGTGATCTCCTTTGACCAAGAGTAAACCGTATTATTATTGAAGAGCTTTTTAAATCAGATTATATTTACCGGTTAATGAAGGTAATCCTATAAGGGAATTTTAAGGTGAGACAAGAGTCTTTTAGTATAGAAGGGATATGGCAGGTAAGGGCAAAAGAAGTTAATAACAGATAATGGAAATATTATTAAGCAAAAAAGTAAATAAAATATAGATTGTGAAGGGACCCCTAAGATACAATTTACTATAAAAATCCTAAAATAAGCAAAGAAAATAAGATATTTAATGGCCATTACTAGATAAAATCATTAAAGTTAATTTTGGCCGGTTACGTGTAAAGAACAATAAATATTGCTAACCGGCCAATTATTAAGAAAATCCTATAAAATGCATATTAAATGCCAACCACCGCGTGTATCCGTAACAAACATGAATTTAAGATTTATTGGAGGATATGATTCTAAACCAACTGATGACCCTACAATTTATTATTATTTTATCTTATTATAGGGTCCATGCTAGGTATACCCTCACTCTATTATTATTATTTATTAGTTTATTTATACGTCTGCTGGGTTAATCTTATACTTTTATTAATGATCAAGGGCCAGCAGACTAGTGGGCAAGGTAGTAGGAATAATATTATTGAATTATTGAATTTAGTCCTTACATCATGGGCCTTGCCGGGGAAATAACAATATTTTATTGAAATTTACTGTTATAGAAGGCTCTCGCCCACAGACTAATAAAGTTCCTTAAGGTAAAAACTAAATAAAATACAATAAAATCATATTAATCCTTACAAACTTAGGAAAAGATTATTAAAATAGTAAAGGTTTTTATAGAATAACAGATAATAAATTGGAGAATGAAAGTTGGCTTGGTTCACTCGTTATACAGGATCTTATAGATAGAAAATTACTTTTATTGTGTGATCTCTTTGGTTTATAGTTGGGATGGAATGCTTTTGGAGATTATGTAGGCTCTAGTCTCTTGGTCTGTCCCGGATATCAGATAATATGCTGGCGGTAGTGTCCAAGCCTCGGTATCCACTTGTCCAAACCAATCTGTTACCCGGGTTTCTCCTTCTATGCCCTTACCAGGTCGTCTGTTTCTCCATTCTATATCTTATCTTGGGTTATTTTACTAGCCCACACCATACCAAAGAAACGATTAGAAGATATAGCGCCTGCCGAAGGCAAGAGAGGCAAGATGAAGAGGTGAGACGTTGACGAGATAAGACCAGACCAAAGAATTAGCAGAAATTATTAAGAAATTTATTTGGTACTTTCCTTTCCATTGCCTTAAAAGTATATAATTATTATAATTTCTGCATTCTTTGGCCCATAACAGCTATTTTCTTTGTGGTGTTTCTTTCCTTAATAAAATACAAATAAAATTCCCTTAATAAGTGTACAATAAAGACAAAAATATATTGTATTATCCGTCTCTGGTGGGCATTATTAAGCAAAAATCACTGAAAAGAGGGACAGGAAATCATTGGAATCGCCAATACAAGAGATTAAATTTACTTTATTATTATAGGATACACGGTTGACGGATTACTCGTGTCTTATGTAGGACCTGATTGACCATTGACTCACCACCATCTACCTTAAAATAATATTATAAATTAAAATATATTTTTATCTTAGTATATGGCCATCCTTCACTAATAACACAAAATATACTAAAGAATTCAATAATAAATTGTGAGAGGATTTTACACGGATTCATTGGTAATTACCTGTCAATATCCTCAGATTTTTATCATAGATTTACTAACTTTAATATTTATTGATGGTCCGCCAAGCGGCTGTAAAGGTAATAATAATACAAATATAAACTGAGAATAGAGCCAAAAGACCACTTAGAATGATAAAAATCTTAATAAAATTCTTATCTTTTGGCTTGTAAGGCCCACGTAATCTCTGGTAAGATATGACATAAAATCAGAAATAAATTACCTGTAATAATCCTTAATAACGCATGGAATGATAATAATAATAAGAATTAATTTGTAATAATATAATCATTTCCGGGACTCATTGTAAGCGTAATTTTAGGGTTCTTGTCCCTCCTTCATTCTCCCGTTCCCTCGTCTCTTTCACTCGTCTTATTAATCCAAAAAACTCAGATATTTTTGCTATTCTTATTGGCCTTTATGCACACTCCCTTCATTCCCTTTTCTCTTTATGGATGCATTATCTGGCTGTTTTTCCTGGAATTATTATTAATCTTTTAGTGACGGGTGTTTATTATTATAGAATTATTATGGTTCTTTCTCTTGGATGAGGAATATAATAAGTTATTTTAGGTATATTCTTTGGTTTTATTGTTATTATTTCTAGCGGGATTTCCCATCATATAGATAGCCGTCTTCCTCTTATGTATCCGGCTATCTATAAACACTTTATCTTGATACAATCTTGGAGAATCCTTGGCCAGCAAACAAGTTATTTTATTATATTATTTCTTATTGGTTTGCTTTTATTGTCTTATTTAATTCATAATTATATGGTGTACGCTGGCCCACTGATGCAAGGATTTCGTCATTCTAAGGCTCTTGTCCAGCTATTTTATTTACTTTCTGGTCCATTCTTTGGGCAAGAGCCACTTAAAACACTAAAAACCGACCTTAGAAAATTAATAATTCTTTAAGTTGGTTGGCTCTTGCTAGGACTAATCTCAAGAAATAATGTAATCCGCATGTGTGGGCTAGTAAAAACCCATTAAAAGATAATTATTTTCTGTTTCTTTACACTAGCCCACACTATATGGGAAGGATGAAGGAGTACACGGTATATGCTTGAACTTTTTGGTTGACACAAGAGACTGAAGGGTTAGCAAGAGCAGGACCCTGACGAGGTGAATGAACAAGTGAAAGAAATCCCGCTATATGTAGGAATCCTCGGGATCGGGTAGCATAATAAGGAGACACCTGTAATTCTATAATAAGATTCCAGGGTTTATGATTGGTTTTAATGGTATTTTGTAAAGATTTTAAGGATATTAAGTCTCTTAACCAATCATAACCAATAAATCTTACATTTTTATTCTATTTTAATAGTAATTTCTATAGATTTATTGGTTATTATGGGTTCCGCTTCCGCTTGGCTACCCACTTGTAAGGACGACACCACCACCGGATTATTTCTGAAGGATTACCACGGGTTACCATCAAAGTTAATAAGATTTTCCCTGTAATCACCAATAATATGCATTTCTACTGGTCAACGGTCCTTCCACAATAGGAGAATTATTAATTTTTACACTATTCGTCTGTGGGTTGACCTTATATGCCCTTCCTCTTTCTACCTTCATCAGCGTTCTCTCTAGGAATTCCCACAGACGAATGAGGAAACCTTCAGGATAAATAATCTGTAATAGACTGGAAAGGTAAATAAGATCCTGCAATCCCAACCAAAATATACTCAAATATACTCATAAATCCTGTAATCACTAGTAATCCCATAATAAAATGAAATAAGAAATAATAAATATAAAGTGGTTATAGGGGCCATCCGGCAACGAGAAGATATAAAATCTGAACTTAATTGGAGGGTTTCTTGGATAAAATTCTAAATATATAGTTATTATAGCGGGTCTCATTGCCAGTGGATAACTCCTAACCAAATATTAATCCTTACCAGAGACCCGCTAACGAGATGAAGGCAC
>ERZ1738539.8-NODE-20-length-16282-cov-44.539903_pt1 | contig 16282 bp, 8 predicted proteins | sample MGYA00581726_ERZ1738539 | MGnify/ENA primary metagenome ERZ1738539 (study PRJEB40740, sample SAMEA7388102) | Antillogorgia bipinnata | biome: Marine coral reef biome; feature: Environment associated with an aquatic invertebrate; material: Seawater | host... | reverse complement strand
GGGATGGTATGGTGGGGAAAGGTCCTACACTCGTCACTTATGGACAAATATTCTGCTTTTATAGGACCTTTCCCCCTCCATCCCTCCTTTCGGTCTCGTGTGTTGTCCTCCCCAAGAAACTATTTTTTATGGGTTTCTTTGGACAACACTAGACACGAAAGGATTAATGGAGGGACGCATAAGAGACTTTTGGCCGCTACCTCCTATATTCCTTGGCAGCTGAGTTTGGGGAACCCAAAGCGCTGTCAAAAAGAATCATAGAAATAATGTGTTTCTTAGGTGGGCCCTATTACAATCCATTATTTTTACTTTCTTCATGATGTAGGGCCCACCGTCACTCACACGCTCCCTCGGTAGTCTCTTGTGTGTGACCCAAAGGAACACGCGAGTGAAAGAAGCGAGGGTGGGGAGGGCAGGAAGGGAGCGTGAAGGCACCCCAACCGTAGGAAAAGTCATTAAAGTGTTTTCTGGCGGTGCCTTCACTCTCTCTTCCTCACCCATAACAGCTATTTACTTTCATTAATCTCCAAAATTCCCCCCTGGGGTTCCCGGCATGCATAAAAAACCAATTAATTTTGGAGATTAATAATAGCTGTTACACCCCGTCCACCACTAAATGCCAAGGAATTTCTTTGATTTATACGTGAGCGCTAGTGGTGGACGGCCCTCTGTTTCCATTGTTCCTTCGGGTGATTGTAGGTTCTTTGTAGGAGTGTAAAGGTAATATCCAATAAAAATGAATGGAAACAGATGGGTCAGAGTCCCTTGCTCCTAGAGACGGAGGGGAACCAAGAAACCCATAAATTACTAATAAAATATAATATTTTTGAAGGGTTTCTTGGGCGTATACTATCTTCCCAGGCACTTCTCTCATAAAGAATTATCTGTAATCTTTGGTTTCTAATAAGTGCCTGGGGTGTAAGTGAGGGTGAGAGCCTAATGAACCTAAATAAAATATATTTTTTAATGGCATTTATAAGGCTCTCACTGCCACGCCAGCGGCCTAAATCTATTATGCGTGGGCGTGCCAAGACCAGAGAATATGCGTCCCCGGGCCCTCGTTAGTAGTGGAAGGGGTAGCGGAGCGGAACCTTCTTAGGCCCGGGAGAGAAGACGCAATGAAGGATAACGCGGTAGCGTAGCGGGACCCTTTTGGGTGGCGCGGGTAGGGAGGCTCCATAAGGTACAATTTTATATAGATTTCTTTGTGTAGGAGCCTCCCGTAATAATAATAATAAAATAAATTCCTGTCACGTAGAAAGACTCACGATGGAACGGTTAGTGAAGGAGTGCCAAGTGACAGGAATTATGCTATTTTATTATTATTGGATGGCCAAAGCCCCAAGGAAATTCATTATTAGTTTCATTTCCTTGTTCATTGGGCTTTGGTAGGCAATAATAATACGCGTTAACGCGGCTGGGGCCTGCGGCAGCATATTGTTCAGGGGCTGAGTTGGGCTTGGGCGGGTCTTTCACTCTCTTATGGGACCCGCCTATGGCCCAAGCGCCCTCATAATATAGGCCCTGGCGGGGAGAAGCGGAGGGTCCTACAAACACAGTATATTATTGAAAAATACCCCACAATCTTCAATGGACCCTCCTGTGTGACTCACTCCCTCCACACCCAATAAAAGCCCAACAAAATGAAATAAAAAATAGATTTCTTTTGGGCTTTATTAGGGAGGGAGTCTACCGGCCACGAGTGTAGACGGCGCTTGCGACAGCAACTCAGCCGCCATAAAGGTATCCGGCAGCCCCTGGGCTAGAGACGCCGGAATGAAGTGGGCCCCCTCACTCACAGGGGACGGCCATTCAGCTACCACGGTTTCTCCTTCTCTAGCCCATACCCTATTCATCTTCTCGTTCCTTCCACACCAAATACCCTTAAAGATGCAAAAATAATGAATTTTTGCTGGGTATTTGGGGGACGGGGCAAGCCTTTCTCACATAAAAACACAATAAAATTACAATCATAAAGGCTTGCCCACCCAGTAAACCCACTAATATTTTCATGGCTTTATTATGGTTTTTTATGCTATTATTAGTGGGTTTACTGCCAATAAAAGCCAATTATATTTATACTGCATTTGTAAGGAATATAATTGGCTTTTAATCTCTTCATTGGCTTGGTTCATATTGTGTGGCTTTTGGATAAGGATGCAAGGTATTACGCTGGGAGTAAGCCACACAACCAAGCCACCATAATAAATACAAATATAATATTTTCTTCCTTTAACCCTTCCGGGACTCGTCTGTGGGAAGAGATTTATGAAGTGATTTTATTAGAGATTACGCCCACAGACGAGTACCAGAAGAGCTTATAAGATATAATTTGTATAAAATCTTTTGTATCTTCCAGTCCTATGATATCCTATTAAGACAGAATTAATCTAGAGTTTATGATTATAGGAACTTCTTTCAACTGCATGGGATTATTAATTCATTGGCCAGTAAATCTCAAGGATAAACCGTGTATTTTGGAGGAATAACTTACGCTGGACGGCCTATCAAAGATCAACTGATAATTCCTTGAGAGTGACCTGGCGTAGCCTCTAACCCTAGGAACGCATGGAATGGATAATGAGTGGGCGTCGGATCTAATCTCAGGTACAAGAATCCTAAAGGTAACAAAGAATCCTGGAAATCGAGGGAGATGTCGTAAGTTGTCTTTATGATAGTGTGCTAGGGCACCGGAAGCCTCTTGGCTAGCGTATTTTTCCAGATTTATAAGGTAATTTTAGGGAAAAACAGTCCACCATTAAGTCTAGCGCCCCAGAAACCCCAAAATTATTATGAATTTATTGTATTTGTATTGCCTAAATTCACAGTATTTTACCATCAATAAGCTCTAATAATAAACATAAAATCTTATTATTTTTACATTTCTTATTGGGTTTCTGGAGGATACTGTTGGCTCATAATCTCATGTCCATTCACTTACGGGTTGGGGCGGAGCCCAAGTGCCAGTGTGTTTAGGATTAGAAAAGGCCCTATAAAACCCAATTAAAATACAATTTATATATATTTTATAAGAATTTCTATTATTATTATTTTTGTTATTATTAATCTTATAGCCGCTGGCGCTAGTTATCCCTAAAAATCTTAACAAAATACTAATAAAATAGTATAAATCTTGGGTTCCTTACGGGTTCCCTCCTATCGATAGCATTACGCCCTTCCTCTTTCTACATATCCTTACAAACTGGGAATTTAGTGGTGTGTCTTAATAGATGATCTTGGACACCTCTTCCCCTTCCATGGCTAGTTACCTTGGGTCTTTTATCCACTAAATTCACATAATAAATAACATGAATTTTTATAGGTTTTGGACTTTTGATGGACCAGATATTAAATCTCCAAAGAAGACTCCTTGCCTTTGATCTGCCTTAATAATATTATGATAATATGATTGTATCTGGAATGTCCAACCTGCCATGATCTCCATAATAAAAACTCTGGAAACTTCTTGGAAACGGTGGAAAAACCTGGAAAACATTAAGAAATTATTAATTCGTAAGTTTATTTGGTAAGGATTAAAGCTCCAGCACTAGCCGTGACCCATTGGGAACCATAATAGCTGGAACACTGATAAGGGCATAAAGATAATATAATTTTAAGGGCTTTTATTGTGTAATTCTATGAAGGGAATCTGGGTACACGGATAACTTTCTTAATAATCTCTTGCTAGGCCCTCTATTTCTATAAACTAATATTATTATTCTGCAAAATTCTCTTAAAAAACCCATTATATTTTCATCATTATATGTGGCTCTTTTGGTAATCCTAGGCTCCCCGTTACCTACAATCACTATATCTTCTTGCTCTTGGACCCACTGCCGTGGAACTTTCTTAAAAATTTCTGGTAATAATAATATTTAATTTATGTTATTTCTTGTGTGACTTTTGGTTTATAATTATAGGATTACTAAGTTCCTGTCTATGAATTCACCAAAGAAAAGCATTTATAAATAGAATATTAGTCTCTTGGCCTTTCTTTCTTACCTAAGCCTTCTAACCCATGGAGGACCCTACCGTCAGTTGAAAACCCTGGGAACTTCTGGATGGATTCAATGGCCAACAGTATCCTCGTCTTACCCTTATATAGATTTACAATAGTCTTTCGGCCTAATAATCTCATTAAAATATACATTTATTAATAGAAAACCTTCCCAGCCTAGTCATCATACAATAAATTATGCTTTTCATTCGTCCGTTGCCGGGCTTTAATCACATAAAAACAATAAATTATTAATAATCTCGTGGCATAAGCCCGGCCTAACCGTTAGAACAAGAGCCTTGGAACATAGGATCATATAGAAAGGCAGAAAGAAAGTCACTCCACATAATAAATTACAAGATAAATCTGTTTCTGGTTCCCTTAAAGAACGATAAGACTGGTAACCGCGTGTAAATCCTAGAACATGTAAGCTGAAAGGAATGATAATAAAACTCCAGAATAAATAATATTGGTAAGCTCCTGACCGGTACCTAAAGCCCAAAGGATTTTATAGGAGCTTACCTACCAATCATATAAATATAAATAGACAAAATAATGAATATAAAGTGTAAAGATATAGTAGAAGTAGAAAGGATTACTAAAAATATAAACTTTTTAATCTTTTAATTCCTTATGTAAGAGGAAGCCAGGACACTATTGTAAGGAGAGAGAGAGTGGAGAACCGGTTGTGATTGAAAGTTATTTTGATTGTATTTAATAAAGATTTTGGATAGAATTGTATTATTTAGGGATTTCTTTGTGGATGAACCTTATTTTGTATGGAAATGTGGATGAAGAATACAGGATTGACAGATAAATCTATAATAAATACTCTTGGATAATATATGGCCCTAGCCCGAGTTATAATGGGTAATCCTTGGTCTTGCTAACGCTTCTAAGGAATATTATTGAGTCGACAGGCAAGCTAGCAAAGATTCATTAATAGAGTTACTCGGGCTTGTGCTTACTCTCCTTCTAGTCCTTACCACCGGCTCGTCATAGTAAATAATATAAGTTCTTCCGTGCCTTGGCTTCCCATGTCTACCGATAATCAATAATTTTATATAATTTCCTTTATTAATCCTCTCGCTTTATCCCTAACATTAATTGTTTCTTTGGTTTCTATGTTTATTATTATAGAGTTTATATTTGATTGGTTTCTTAGAAGGTTTATAATTGGTTGAATGACATTAGGAAGGCTGGTACCAAAGACTTCTATTATCCTAGCTTACTTGCCAGTTACTCTCCCGCTTGGGTACTCATAAACACTATAAATTTCCATAATGAAGGGCCCGCTAGACGGATTATTACAGTGTTTTCTTGGTACACGAGGCGTGGGATGCTTGTAGGAGGAGATGTAAGTGAGAGGCTTGCCCTGGCCTAGAGACTAAATAAAATGATAATAATAATAATATTATTTTTATAGACTTATCGATAGAAGAGAATCCTGTAATAATAGAAATATATAGACAGATAAGCATAAAGAAGATAAGATTATTACGGGAGTCGGTTTCCTCTCATCATACAATCTTAGGACAAGTCATCCCAGAGTTATCAGCCGTCTATTATCCAACAAAACCATGCAGTATCCACACAGAATTAAAAATATTTTGAATGAACTTTTCTATGTTCTTCCTAGCTTTGATGACTTTATTATCTATAGCTGGCTCATGACTCACTGTAAAATATTCTAAAAAACTTAATGGATTTTATCCGGTTTTCTGTCTTTCCAGTGTCTTTGGTGGCTTGTTTTGGATCAAATCTGGTGCTCAAGTAAGAGGAATAATAAGTGGTTCGTCTCTAAAAGTCCAAAGTTAACAGTTATTTTGTGTCCATCTGTCTCTCGTTCACCTCTCTTCTCTCTCGTTATCTTAGTAAGTTCTGGTAGGTTTGGGATTAGATTTCCTTGGTAGAGAGAGCCTTATAAGTGAGCAAAGAACATAAGAAAATATAATATTTTTATCCTTTAGTAGGCTCTCGCCCATACAAAATACATTATTATTATTATTTCCAGGGTTTTACCTTTATAAACAGAAAATATATTGACTTTTTATAAGGAGAACCAGTGGATCGGATAATGGAAGGCCAAAAGGCAATCATAAAAGCATAAATTATTATCTGTAAGATCCAAGAATCCTTAGTAACGGGTGATTCATTGATAACTCTAGTAAGTGCCACCACTTGGGTTTTGGGGAAATCAATAAGAAATCTTGGGCATTAATCCTAGAGCTCATAACCAATAGGCCAGAAAGGGTAATCCATGATAACTCTCGACAAAATTCCTGGTATTATTATTGTATTTTCTGGGAATATTATGGATTTTATCATCAAAGAATGCGGCAGTTGTAGGAAGCATAGACTCGTGATCTAGCTGGTAAAGGTCTCAACAGAATTATCTCGTCAAGGTTCAACTTAATTTCCTGTAGACTAGGGGTTAAAACTGGTGCTCAATGGAAAGTGAGGATGAGATTACATGGTTATAGATTTTATGGTGTACCGTCAGTCTACTCTCATATTTGTACCTTGGGTTTACCTATAAAGATTAATAAAGTTTTACCTTTTAGTAGCCTTCCGTCGTGTGTATGGATGAGAGGTTTAACAGAATAATATTATAAGGGTATGAGCCGGTAAAATAAGTTCCAAAAATAAGAATAAATTTATATTTTCATGTTGTCTTTATGATATTGTGTCTTTATTAATAAGAAAAATATAAATTTATATTGTGTTTTTATTGATTAATTCACTCTTATATGCCCTAGAGAATCCTATATTTTTATATAATTATTAATCTTATTATGTAAGCTCTAGTAAGACCCGTAACAAGGAAATTATCTGTAAAGTGTCTAGAGCTTACATAAAGTGGGAATGAATTCTCTTGTGATGGTTGGTTATTGCTAGTACATTTAATTCCATTTATTTCTGAGTATTTAAGGGTTTTATGGTGAAGATTTTACACTTGTAACCTATGATGGGTCTAGCGGGGTTCCACCTTAAACCCTCACAATCTATGATCACGGGTTAGGAAGGCTTCCAAATCTCCCGAGGCAATTCTATTAATAAAAGCTCCTAAATATTCCTCTCTCCACTAGTAATTACCTACAACACTCGGTACAAATATCATTTATTAGAAGATTTAAGAAGTTCCTTAGGGTCTTCAGGTACTAGCATTCTCCAATAAAAACATGAAATTTATGATAATAATGGAGTGTTTTACAGGAGTTTGTAGGAGGACACCACAAGACTGGAGCAGCAGAAAGATAGATTGGTACCTGAGTTTATTATTGGATAGAAAGCTTCTTGGATAATCCGTTTCCCATTATGTATGCCCTTATAAGCTTCATGAAGGATAAGATAATGTGGAAAGACTATTGATTATTCCTTCTGGCACCTACAAACTATAATAATTAATTCTATAATATCTTTGGGTAGTTATGGGTAAGGAATAGGAGGGTCCACCTAGGGACACGGGGATAACCAGTTAATAATTATTTGATTTATAAGTGCCTTTGCTAGAGAATCCGTGTCCCAGGAACATTAATAATCAATAATCTTCAACCAGAAATCATGGAAATAAAAAGGATTTTGTAGGTACCGGAACGGCGTAAGCCACGTAAATAAGACAATAATAAGCCTTCCACAGCCACTAATTATTACCTGGTAAATCTGGACTTACTCTTGTGCTAGCCCCAGCCACTTTACTAACCATCAATAACAATAATTTCTTTTACTTGGTTTACTAGGGTTTAGTGGCTGGTGGTCCCTTCCTATCGTTACCTAAGAAACTAATATTATTTCTACCTTCATTTCCTTACCAGATTTATTTGGACAAGACTCGGAATCCTAGCATAACCTTCTTAATAATCTCTTCCTTTTTCCCAATCCTTTCCTTAAATCTTTACCTCAACCAATAGTCCACAAAGGTACCAACCCTTAATCTTATTATCATTTTAAGGGTTCTTAGGGTTAGAGAGACAGCCTGCATAAACTCATTATTTTTATTATCTTATTGTGTTTACTGTGTGGTCCGTAGGCAGGCTGTCTTACTAACAAGATTCTATTCTATCTTTTCTGAGTTCTTCTATGAGCATAAAGGAATCTTACAGTTGATATTTTCTTGTGGTTAACCTTACTAACTCCCCAGGGACATTACTAAGGGTTCCCTCTCACCAAATCTTACAATTAATTAAGTTTTTTAGTGTATTTATTGGTCTGGAAGGCCCCTCAATGACAGGAAATTACAAAAATTAATTGGTATTTGGCCTTCCAGCGTATTACAAGAGGATACCAACCAGATTATTACAGATTACACTTATTGTATGATCTCTAGGTGGTCAGGGTCCGAGAAAATCTGATAAAAGCTCATAAAATATTACATTTATAAACTTATTATCTTCTTTATCTAAGAGACACAACAGGTAATAGTTATCAGATTTTCTATCCTTCTGTTCCTTAGTGGTGTCCTCGCGTAACCGTCCATAGAAGACAACAAAAGTAAACTGATGATAGACACGAGGACACCATCCCCCAAAAGTAAATATAAATATTAAAGTTAATGAAAATAAATATAAGTTTTATTAGTTTATTAATTAGAAGATAGATAAGGGGGCTACTCTCCAACAATAATACCCTTGGACACTAGTCACCAACCTTGACACAATAATCAGCCGTCACACTGGCTCTCGCTAGACATTACTAACCAAATATTATTATTAATTTCATTTATTTATATATTTTAGGAGGATTTTATCTAGATATTTAGGTTATTCCCAGTGGGTTTCCGGGTCTTATTGATTGTTACACCCTCGCTAGAGCCGGAATCCCGTGGAAGTAGCAAGAATATTCAATATATTTTGATTATTTATTCCTCGGTTAACAGTCTTTTCCACTTATAAAACCCAACAGATATAAATTCTGAGATTAGCTCCAGCCTTCCATTCCGGCGTATCCGCTACCAACTTCCCTTCCTTCTTTGACTTCCAACACACTATCCACATAATATTATTTCCTTGAGGAGCCTTCTGTCCATAAGATTACTGAAATAATATAGATTTTTATTAATTTATTCCCATTATGTAGTCTAGGAAGGCTCCTCCAGTATACACGGTTACATAAAATATTGTTCACTCGGTACTAATATGATAGGATTGTAAGTCAAAGAATATAGTAAATCTTGTAATAATAAATATTCTTGGACATGAACATACAAGATTTACTTTATTTTATTGTAATCATAAGCGTCAGCCTCATATCTAGGACAAGCACGGGACCCTACACCAGCACACTAATCAACAAAATTCTCTGTAAAATCCATTCTATATTCCTATTCTGCCTGGGCATACCCTCATAAACATGGAAAACCTGGTAAACAGACCCATAAAACTCGTAACTCATGGGCTTATGCTTGATATTGACTCGCCATTGATCAAAGAATATTATTGATTTTATATAGCGAGTCAACCGTCATACCAATAATAACTATCAAAAAATATTATATTTATTGATTATTATTGGGCCCTTCACCCACTCACTCACACTTCCACTGCACTCGCGAGCGCGCATGCGGCTTTTCCCCGAGCCGAGTGCAGTGGGTGGAGTGAGTGAGGGGGAAGGGATGGGTCAAAAGCCAGAAAACATACAAAATATTATGATTTTTAAGGCTTTTGCAAGCAATTCTCTCATATTGGGGAAGCCTTCTATAACCCAAAAATCCCTGAAAATAGTGTTAATTCTCGTGGCCGGAAGGCTTCCCCCATGGCCCAAGGCACTAAAAATATAATTACATTTGGAAAGGCCCATTATAAGTCAAAAATATACTAAAAAATACAAATATAATGTGAATGGGTAGCGCTATTGGGCCTTTCCCCCTATAGAAAGATTATTATAAAGACAAAGATTATCTGGTAAGTCCGTCTCTCGTTCAATCGTCTCACAAGTTCATTCCGGCGTCTCTCGGCTGCGCCGGCCGGCTATTTTATTATTGATTTTATTATTGAACGAGGCAGTGGTAGCGGTATCGGTGTGGAAAAGGAAAACCAGATGATCTTGGTCCAAAACAGTCCACCGGTACGGCCCTATCCCATCTTAAAATCATTCCATGCATCCGGTCGACCGTTAACAGTCCTTAAGTTTTCCCTCCCATTCCCTTAAAACACCATAAGAATACAATATAATTCTATAAAAATATAATCTTTTCTTATTAAGGAACACAGAATTTATTATAGAATTATATTGGCTGGCAAGATAGAACCCGCTATAGAGTCAACAGATAATAAATATTAATTGGCCATTACTAACCAAAGATTATTTCATATTTAATCTATACCAAAAAGACCACTCCAGGTACCGGCGGTCAATATTCTAAGAGTTTTAGCAGGAGTTTGGCAGTATAAGAAGGGTCTACACCTATAAATCCATATAAAATGATATTAATTCTGAATTATCCGACTGTAAGATTACTGACTGGATCTGGAGTTAGGACCAAAGAGTGTACCAATAATAAAACTTGGATATTTATGGTTGTAGAAAGGTAAAACCCGTGTTTCCTAGAGATTACGATTGAAGATTTAAGAGATTTACACGATAAGATTCACTCCAAGAAGATATAATTATTATAGTTTTTACTGGAGAGATGGCTCACTGGACTTACCATTCTATCTTTCTATCCTGAGTTTGTATGATTGGTACCTTTGTGTCTCTTGTTATGGATGAAGGAAGGAATCTTATAGCTCTTCTAGCGAGGTGTCCACAGCTGATGAAAGGTAATTTGTTTGGTTCTTGACCCTGGGTTCACACTATAAATGCTAGGAAAAGAAAATAATAAATCAAAAATAATCCATTGTAAGTGTCCAAAGAGAGTGTGGATAGGTCCTGGCCAGTACTCGGTCACACTTTCCTAGATAATTCTGTTACAATTTTATATTTATTCCTGTGTTATCCGCTGGGAAGAGTCTAGAATGGCTGCATAAACTACAAAATAATTCAAATTTTAATATGAGATTATAGGTAATTTAAGGTAATGGATTGGTCAATAAATATATAAATTTTAGATTTCTTATTGGATATTAGTAAGACCAATCCATCGAAAGTTATGAATTATTGAATCGATAGTAAAAATCATATTATCTTTAATGTCTATGAATCCTTAATAACCAATCAATCCAGAGAGCCTATAAATGGAGGATACGAGTCCAACATTCACCTTAAAATTCATTTCTATTTTGCTATTTATATTGATAATCCTATAATAAACTCTAGGTCGCATATTTTATTTATTCTCATTATGGAACCGTTTCTAGAAGGAACACTGCTCAATAAATGGTATAAAAACTGAAAGACTTTCCATTCATTATTCCCTGTAATCACTAGCAAGAAACGGTTCTAAGGTCCACCATAAATAACTTTATTAGCCCAGGAATAATCCTATTTTCTTATATTATTACGGCTGCTTCGTATAAGGTCACATCAATAATAAATATAAAATTCTCTTAATAATCCCTTAGCAGCCGTTAAGAATCAAATTATCTGGTTACCATTTCCTAAGGTTTCCACAGTTTTCTATAAAAATCTAGACTTATTTGGTACGGCTGGACTGATTATGAGGTAAACCTTAGGTCCAAGAATGACGAATCAATTGCCATTTCATTCTGTCTTGACTTACCGCTGCCGTGTTTTATCTTCTAATAATGGAAAGGACGAGTGAATCATATTGGGTTCCACCTAGAGAAATAGAAGGGTGAAAGAAGCTAATCCACAAACCCAGTAAAAAGTCTATAAATATTATAAAAGTGTATTGTCTGGTGAACCGTTAGATCGATTGGAAGGTTATTCCCTTCATCCCAATTTAAGGTTTATTTGGTTAGTAATGGCTCTTCCACAAGGCTCCTCAAAGGTAATTTGTATGATGGGGAGTTATAGGTCAAAGATTCTATGGATTTCATGATAATTACTGGTGTAGCCCCTTAACTCTCATAATTCTAATATACTTTTTAATGCTTAATCTAGGAAAGATAAGGGGCTCCACACGGTAAAAATAGTAATTTTATTGATGAGTTCTAAGGCCAAAAACACTAAAAGACGGAATTATTAACCAATTAATCCAGGACAGGATATAAGGTTGAAACTAGAGAAACAGATTGGTGTGCTCCTGTCCTGGCCTATTCTCATAATCTATAATTAATGATAGCCGGGTTTCCACTGACCCAATGTACAAACCAATCAATAAATGTAAAGAAAATAAGACTCGGAATCCCGGCTATCGGCCATAAAGTTAGTAATTTTATTATCATTTTAGTAGAGATTTCTATGGATTGGCACCAAGATCCCGCAAGAGATTATTAACAAAGAATATTGGTGTTTTGGAGGGCGGGATCTTGGCTAACGTAGTGGAAGCCTTTTGGCTCATCACACGGGATTCCTAATGAAGAAGAATGCAACTTGCCTCTTAACTCAGGATTATTAACTAAAAAATCTTGGAATTACCTTTCTATCCTATAAGGTCCCGTCTACCGAGGTTTCTGATGACCAATATTATCAGATTTCTTTTGTCCTAACCTTACCATCTTTGTAAAATCTTCTTCAGGAAAATAAGACATTAAAACTCTTATATTTTTTATTACTAATGAAATCTCATTTACAATCATATCCTTGTCCTCTGATCATAAATTATTTTTGGAATCTTGGTTTTTTATTAGGGGTTGCTATTTTATTACAAATTATATCTGGAATCTTCTTAGCTTTACATTATACATCAGATATTAATTCAGCATATTTTAGTATTTTCTTTATTATTAGAGAAGTATATTATGGATGGTGTTTACGTTATTTTCATTCTAATGGTTCATCATTTGTCTTTCTTTTTGTATTTCTACATCTTGGAAGAGCTATGTTTTATGGTTCATATTTTTATAATCCAAATACTTGGTTTTCTGGAATTATTATTGTTTTCTTCTTGATGGGAATAGCATTTATGGGTTATGTGTTACCTTTAGGACAAATGAGTTTATGGGGGGTTACAGTAATTACAAATTTATTATCTGCATTTCCATCTTTAGTAGAATGGCTTTGTGGAGGATATTGCATTCACAATCCTACATTTAAGAGGTTCTTTGTCTTTCATTTTCTACTTCCATTTCTTCTTTGTGGTTTTCTTCTTTATCATATTTTTAGTCTACATTTTCTATCTTCTAATAATCCTTTAAGGAATTCCACTAATAATAAAATAGCATTTTTGCCTTTCATTATTAGTAAAGATCTCTATGGAATGATATTAATTTCCTATCTATATTTTCTTCAGATTCATTTTGGATTCTCTTCTCTCTCACATCCAGATAATGCATTGGAAGCTTGTGCATTACTTACACCTTTACACATTGTACCTGAATGGTATTTTCTATGCCAATATGCTATGTTAAAAGCTGTACCAAATAAAAATGCAGGATTCATTGTCTTACTAACTTCTATCTTTGTATTATTTTATTTTATGAGAAGTCTTTCAGTATCTTTCTATTTTATCGTGTGGGTAAGCTCTAGATTTAATAGTTTCTTTGTAATTCTTTGGTTTTTAGTTTTCATATCCTTAATTTGGATAGGTGGTCAATTTCCTGTCGACAACTTTCTATCTTATGCTCGTATCTTGACATTATATTATTATTATTTTCTTATCTGTATCTTATTATCTTAGGGGGGCTTTGGTGGGTTCCACTGCGCTACGCTCCGCTACGCTCCGCTACGCGTCTCTTTCTCTTACACTAAGCACCAAAGCCCCCCTAGCACAAGACCCCCTGTAATAACTAATAATTTTCTATTTTCATTTCCTTGTTTGCCCGGGAATTAATAATGAATTATATGCTGCATCTAGTGGATTAAGGGTCACTCCAAGTTAGTTAGGTGGGATAGAAGGGTTCCTTGCAAGTAAGTCTCAACAAAAGAATCCCAAAGGAAGAAGGAAGGTAATGTGAGGCAAGGATGAGTGACCCAGTTGTGACGCTTATTACTAATGCTGGGTCACCCTTATCTAGTGTAAATCCTGTACAAATAACTCCTAAAACAATAATACTTTTATAATTTTATTACAGGATTTACTAGAGAATACTAGTGCCTGGAGTTGAGGATTTTACGGATTAATCTTGTAATTTCTTGTTTTATGAGAGAAAAATGGACCTGAAGATAAGATTAGGATGCGAGGCGGAATGGTAAGATGAAAGAACTGGTGTGTAAAGTCTAAGAATAAGATGAGTCACAAGGTAATTCCATAATGATTCCATAGAAGATTTTACAATATTAATAAGGCTTTTGGCCGAGACATGAATGGCAAATAGATTGGGTGAATGAAACTCATGAAAGACAGAATACCGCATAATGTCAATTAATTATAGATTTACTGGTTATTCCTATTATATTTCATATTTATTATGTGGAGTTTATTACTATTTTATTATGGTTTTAGGGTATCCTGCCTCCATTTTCCAGTATTTTGATGGTTACTAACTTCATGCAGGCCGTCCGTCTACTACAAATAACTCACAAAAGATTGCAATGGAGTGTTCTTTGGGCATACGGTCAGGCGGCATTACAATCAGCTACCAAGAAATCAATAATATATTTACTGCCGCCGCACATGAATGAAGGAAGTAAGCGCCCCCGCCAGGGAGAGGGGCAAGATGAAGTTGGGAGGCGGTAACGCGATATGATAGGAAAATTCCTTATTAATTACCAAAGAACCATACAAAATAACTTCCAAAAAGACAAGAAATGTAATAAAAAACCAAAGAAAATACAATATTTTTACTATCATCCGGTTCATTCTCTTAATTCAGCATTAATAACCGGTCCAAAGACCCTCCAGACACCACTAACGAGCACCAGATTTCAATCAAAAATTAAGTTTACTGGTTCCTTACACTCTTCTCAGGCACCCGTAACTAGTAATGCAAGGTAAATCCTATATGAATTCATTATTAATTAGCCGTTACCAGTGCGTCTGTTGGCGAGATGCATAAAGTAAGCTCCAACAGACGCATCATGAAGGTATAGAATAGGAAATCCATTGAAAAGATCATGAATCCTGTATCTGGAGTACTAGCAATAGAAGGTAATATAAGTAAAAGATTCCCTTCTATTTTCATTATCTCTTATCCATTTCTCCCGTATCCGGCTTTTGGACTTTATCTTCTAATAATTAATCTGGATTTACCTTTAAAGGCCTAACAATCTCGGGCTCTTTGTACATAGAAAACCTAAGAAACTTCTGGTAATCCTTCTTTAGTAACTGGTGTAACCTCTATAACGCCTAAGATCGATATCATCAATAAATATAAAATTTGGCCGTGTTAACGCTAGCCCAAGCATTCTGTTACACCTTAATAATACCCGTCTATAGGCTCCGCCACTGGGCTAGCGCAAGGATAAACAGATGAAGAGACGAAAGATTAACGAGAAGATTGGACCTGAGATACAAGGCATAACCTATGATAACCCATTATAAAATAAATAATATTATTAATTCTGGGTATTTGGTGGTAATCTTCTCGCTACTGATAAGGTGTCGGGTGCCATTCCACCTATAGATTTACCAAAGTTATCTAAATTTAGTGTCTTCTTTGCCCCTATCAACCATCCCATCATAAGCCCGAGCACCAGCTATAACTATAAAATATAATTAATTCTTATGTTTCCTCTTCCTCATTCTACCCTCCATGTCTAAGAATTTCTATCTTTATGGATGATTTTATACTGCTTGTCCATTGTCTTTGTCTTGGCCGATTAACAGCCTGGCAGTAATCTCTAAGGGTAAAAACACTAATTTTATGCTTATGAGGGATCAAATATAAGATTTATTATTGATTTTCTAGAGTTCTTTCCCCGGGTCTACCATAAACTTACTATAATAACAATAATATGATTTCCTTTGACCGAATCCTAATAAGAATGAAAGGTAATTCTGGTCACATCTTCTAATAAATTCTTATTCTCGGAGGACATGGAGGCGCAGCAAGGACAATAAGATTATTAATTATGAGTGGGAATGATAATGGATTGGCCGTATCCTCCGGTAAGAGGCTTCTTGACTGATTTTATGCTTAATCTTTGCTTACAACCTACATTCACACGCCCTCGCTAGACACTTTACACCTAAAATTATTATATTCTTTATTAATATTCCTTACAAGCTTCAATGAACCACCAATAAGAATCAACCAAGTTATCCCGTCTGTATCTCTCTCACCCTCAATCCCTGCCTCATAACTCTCGACCGGAAGTAAGCCTCACAATCAACAGCTGGCCAGG
>ERZ1738539.7-NODE-17-length-17475-cov-6.408094_pt1 | contig 17475 bp, 5 predicted proteins | sample MGYA00581726_ERZ1738539 | MGnify/ENA primary metagenome ERZ1738539 (study PRJEB40740, sample SAMEA7388102) | Antillogorgia bipinnata | biome: Marine coral reef biome; feature: Environment associated with an aquatic invertebrate; material: Seawater | host... | reverse complement strand
CTTACCACATAATATCCAAAAACTCTGGAATGACAAAGAATGGACCAAAATGCCAGGTAACCAGATTATTTCCACCGAGTCAACTATAAGATTCCTTACTAAGCCTCCAGTACTAACCAACCAGGGAAATATCAATAAAAATTCTTATTTTTTACCTTAATAATCCTTTCCTGGTTGGCTTGGGTCTGTGTCACCTTTAAGATCCTTCAATCGTATCGCCAAGCCTAACCGTTAACACACTAATAAATTAACAATTAAATTCCTTTTGTACTAGCCATAACCACTTATCCTTGTATGATTTCCTTTATACTTTACAGTGGGAACCTAAGGACCAACAACCGAGAGTCAAAGAAGTGGCAGCGGATTATCTGGGACAAAGAGTGGACACGGTCTCTCGCTCCTTCATTTGTATAAGTTTATTAATCTGTTTCTATAGCGAGAGCCCATAAGATTATATTATTATATTTATTAAGTTATTATTATTATGTGTCCAAAAGCTTTATTAAAATGAGAATATTGGAATGAAAATAAATATAATATTTTTAAAGCTTTTGGAGGGAATAATACAGCTCTTGGACCTACAGCTGCTTAGGAATAATCCCTGGACCGGAAGCTATAATGACAATAAGATTACCAGCTTTACCCCTACAGAACACCTCCAAAGATAATAATTATTAATCTTTTATATGTAATTCCCAGTCTAACTGTATGATCCCAACCTTACTGTCACCCGATAATTAATCATAGAATTGGAAGACCTTTGACACCTAGATACCGTAGAAAGATGGAAAGATTGGTATCCGAGAACCCGTGTACACCCTATAACACTAATATTAATTCTGGAGTTACTTATAATCCTTCCATAACTCCAGAGAAACCGCTTAAAGTGAGAGGAGAACCCTATAATATCTGATAAAATAACTTTAAAATTAGAGATTTGTTAGGGAATAAGAGGTAACCAGAGGGCGTAAGGAACCAAAGATTTTAAAGATTTACACGGTTAATAAAGTTAATTCTGGTAGGTGTAATCACAAGCCCGGTAACAAGAATTTTATATAAATTTATGCTTTTATAATAGATTTTCCAGTGTTCCATAAGCTTAAACCCAGCAAAGATTAAATTGTAGATAGATAATGTTGGTAGGTAAGGTAATGGCTAGTGCACGAATGGATAATCCTAGTAGAAGATAGTAATCCTAGCGAGATCCGGTTCCAAGATGAAGAATTAGAAGATTGTTGATAATTACAGGTACTTCCGCTGGTGAATAGGCTCCAGAATACAGTAAAAATACAATAAAATTATATATTTTATTGGTCCTAAAGGCTGTTGGATTATTTTGTATTATTAATAAGCTTTCCGTACCAAATAATCTGGAATTAATATAATCTTTTATTTATAAATCTTGAAAGTTAGGTAATTAATAGGAGAAGAAGATAGAAAAGATAAGATTCCAAGATACGACCAGAGGAATGAATCCAGATTAACCACCAAACCGATTCCCAAAGTCCTCAGATTCTTTAGCCTAGAAAGGGATCATAGATACGATTGAAAGGTAGATAATGGGAATAGCAAAGGAAATTAAACTGAAATTTTCTATTAAATAAGCTCTGGTATCCTCATAATCAATCAACCGTATCCACCAGTAATTTCCACATCAAGATCATGCATACTGGACGGTCCTGTGCCCAAGTTCCACACTAAAACTCAAGTAAAAAACCTTATTTTCCATGCCTTTTATGCCCGTACCCTCACTTTACTATCATTCCCGTCCAGTTTTTTAAGGTTTTATTAGAAGATAGAAGGGCAAAGATAAGATTGTAAGACCCAAAAATACAGAATTTTTAATAGATTTTAGGTGATCTTTGCCCTTATAAGAGGATAAAACTAAGAATTTATTTGTATGATCATAGGGGAAGCCCAGTGGCAGGAAAGGAACTAAGATACAAAAATTAATAATTATGTGAGGATTTTATAAGAGATTATTTCTGCTGGATATGATAGGAGACTTCTTTGAGGCTGAGCGTATATAATCATAAGATTTCCTGCATTTCTTTAGCCTGGAAGGGCCTCATCTTGCGTAAATCTTTGTCTCTTAACTCACCATTCCATTCCTTTTAGGATTCCTGGACCATATCCTCTGACTCAAAGATTTCTACAGTTGTTCCTGGGTTTAAGCTCACTGGATTCTGTTCACACTTCCTCTCACATTTGTATCCTTAGAAAATCACATTATAAATACAATATTATGCCTTCTATACCTCTATGATTCTAGGATTCTTGAGCTGGAGATTATTACATTTTCAATTCTATATTTACTGTATTCTACCTTAGATAACCAACCTTACCGATTACCCAAGTGCCTCCAATAATATCCCTCATAAATAAACCAAAATATTTTAGAGGGATATGACAGGCCCGATATGCTCATGATGGAACCCAGATACAACCTTAAGATAATAAATTATTGATGGGGCACTCCAGGTAAGGGAAAGATGATCCAAGACACGGTACATAGATGGTAGAGTGAGTGCCCCGTCATATAGGATACAAAGGAGAAACCAGTAATTATCAATAGGAAATACCCAGAATTAATAAAATAGAATGGTGAGATTACAGCCACGTAAGTAGTAATCAAAGGCCGAAGCCATATTAAAAGTGGAAAATTCTATGGTTTTAAGGTGTATGGAAAGGTAATATGATAGCAAAATTCCTGGAAAGGATTGGTGAGTAATAGTCAAAGAATCTTAGGGTAAACCTGTAATAAATAAGAAAGTTAACATTAAAATTTATATCTTTTAAGGCTTGGTAACGCATGGTGGGGCTACAGTAAGACCACAAAATAAATTAAAACTTTAGGATTGTAAGTAGCCCCACACAGAAGCATTAAAGAATTTAAGATTAGGAATTAAAAAGTTAATAATTTTTGTTCCTTAAGGAGATTTTACAGAATAAATAGAATAGGAGCAGCCGTTGAAAGACCTTATGTTTCCAGATTTATTAGTTATTTCCCTGCAACGGCTGCTAAGAACAACATTATATTATCTTGTGAGTACCTGGTTACCAACTCTCCAGACGGTAGAATGAATCATAATGTGGGTGTTTTTTGGACTTATTTGTACTGATAATTCCCTTTATAAACAGAATATTATTGGTAAGTTAAGGGTCTTTCCTATAGCTGGAGAGAGAAAGTGAATGGTGTCCAGGCTCTCAGGTTTCCCACATACGATCGATGGAAGTGCCTTTCCTTGCATGGCTTTCCTATTGCCATTCCACAAAAATCTTCACTGAGGGTCCCTTCGGGCCTTCTACAAGCTTAAATTAACAAAATTATTTATGGATTCATGCTACCTGTAACCTTAAGATAGAAAGATTCTCCAAGATTAATCCCTCTTACCACTCCCTTTATCCTAATAATATCCTGAATTTCTATATGATCTTGTGCTTAAGGTAATCTTACTAGCCTAGGTTCCTTCCGTAATAACTGTAAAATATTCTGATAAGATTACTTGGTTATGGTGGCCCAGATTAAACAGTGAATCACCCGTTACGTCCATATTATTTTTAGTAATTATAGCGCCTTGGCTCCTAAGAAAACCCTATAAAGATTTACACTTCTTCACTCTCTTGTGTCTCCTAGCCAAGGCGGAAGCATTAATAATGGATTCACTGTAAGCTACCAAAAATAATATGAATTCATTGTAATTTTATCTTCTTTCACCGGTTAAATTTCTTATATTTTTAGTGATTTATACGGCTTAGCGGTGGACCATTCTGTAATATTCTTTGACATTCATTCAGGCTTGACGGTTGATTCCCCACTAGATACAGCTTACATTAAATACAAAATATTCTGATTTTATACCTTTAAAGTGCCAAGAGTGGCGGACATGGAATGCCTTACCGTCTCGGCTTACATGAATCCTTAGGTAATAATCCGTGGAAGATACCAGCCGAGACTAATAAATACCAAATATTTCAGGATTTATACGATTGCAAGTGACCCAAGACAGGCCGGCAAGCTGCATTTAATCATAAAATAAGTCTTCCTGGGGGCTTGCCTGTGAGTCAATCTTCTTGGGACATAATCTGTGATAGCCGGTACACGTAGGCAAGGAGATTACGAGTCCTAAGTTAGGTAGAAGAGAGTGAGCTAGTGTGATTGGGACGAGAGGACTCACTGTAAGGGCTGGTCACTCACTCCTCATACATAAAATAACTAAAAATAATAATTTCTTACGGTCTTTGGCTAACTCACTCCCGCTCCTGGAACCTGTTGTAACCAAGAATCACCCATTATAAGTCAACATAATATGATTTTATTGTGATTCTTGGACTCCTTCCGTCTCTCTATTCCTATGATTCTAAACCTACCAACAATATAAGCTTATGATCATAGGAGGAGGCCGAAAGAATGACTGGAAAATACTATAAATTTAATAAAATTATTGTATTCGGCTGTAAAGGTAACCACATAATCCATCAAAAATAAACCTGAAGCACTAATTAAGAAAGTAATAACAAAAATACACAATAATATCTGGTAAGGATAATATGGGATAGCGGATTATAAGTCAAGGGTTTTGCGGATAACTTACTGCCGGAGAAGGACTCGGGACCAGTGGATTCAAGATTAAGTTGGTTTTTTGCTTTGCCATTATGCTTCCCATTCAGGTACAAGAAACCCGTATTAATAAACTCATACAACCTAGCATAAAAACCCTTAAAATTCTTATTATATTAAAAATATTTTGTATATTTGGTATGGATGGTTAGTAAAGATAAGATTAATAATAATAAGATTTTAAGATTAGTGAGTGAAGATAAGATAATAAAGTGAGGTGGCGGCTGGACAATATGCTAATTATAAAATCTTATTAATAATGAAAGGTCTTTACGGGTCTTAGTATCTGATCTTAGGGATTAGCCGACCCATTCCAGAGATTATTAGTGGAGTTATTAACCAGCCAAAAGACGTTATGGTTAGGATAATCTTTGGTATCTAATATTAAATCTATAATGTATAAGCTCGTCTGCCACGGCTTCCCTCATAATAACCAACATTATACCTTCCATCATTAACCGTGGCAGCAGACGAGCCTAGATTGTATCCCACCAGACCCAGCATACACCTTTAAAGAAGAAAATATTAATCTTTTTAACTGGGTCTGGGTCCTATTCCCAGTAAGGTTACGTCTACTACAGGCAAGCCATTCATAAGACTTAAAATCAATAAAATGAGTTCCACGGGCTAGTGCCCCAATCTTCCTTGACCTAACCAACTAGACACCAAAAATATAAGAATTTTATGGTATTTTATAGGTTGGGCCGTCCAGATTATACATAAAATCACATATTTTTGACCGTATCAACCGTAAGATTCCTTAATAAAATCATAAGATTAACATTAAAATTACTACTATCACTTCTATCCTCCGTAACCAATCTTACAATCTTCTGTTGATTCATTTCTAAGGGTTCCTCTGGGTAAAATCTCTTAATTTTGTTGGTATTTATTTGTATTTTAATGTAATTTATTTTGATTATTTATGTTACTTGGGTGCCATCTTCTCTCTCTCTTCAGGATATTTTATTATTATTATTTAAAGTTATTGACCCTTAGTAGCTGGCCAGGAGAGACAACCAGTGTGAAGAATCCTCATAGAAAATCTTACAATCTTATCTGGATATAGACGGCCAGCCTAAGGATAGATGGTTGGGTGTTAACTCTAGAAGGTGTTACGAAAGGGAGAAAGAAGAGAATCCGGGTACGGTTAGCATGAAGATAAGGTTTATCGAGAGTTACGGGAGGCTTCCTAAGCTTATCCTAAATATGAGATTGCCAGTGTAAATCTTTTGATTTTATAAGGTTTCTTTAGAAATGACAATAAGATCTCCATAATAAAAACCAATAAAACTATAATAAGTTTAACGCTTGCGGCTGATAATGAGTCACTAGAACCCCCAAAATACCTAAAAAAATATAAAAATATATTAATTTTGGGGGTTATGGAGGAGCTAGCGAGGGTCTGGAGCTCATAGAATTACTAACTTTCACCATTAGATATGACTGGTAGGGACGAGGCGAGGGAGCGGAAGGATAGAGTGATGGTAAGCCAAAAGGTACTAATAAAATCCCAAGATAACTCTTTCCACAGGGTCTTATCAGATAATAAATATTATAAATTAAATAATATATTTACTGTATTTATAGGGTCTCTAGCGAGGAAGGTAAGGTAGAATGCAGGATTTTATAGAAATTTAAGGTAATTATAAGTTGAATCTTGGTGGTAAGACCCGTGAATGACAGTAAACTTCAATAATTATAGAAAACAGTAAATAATAAGGATTCAACATAAAATTAATATATATTTTTATAATCTTCACCCACAAATAAGCCCTTCCATAATAATAAGAATAACAAAATAACTTGCAAGGTAATGTTCATTTTTAGTAAGGATTAAAGGTATGACAGGGAATTCTTTGACCTAAGGACTGTTAAAACTGGAAAGGTAATTGACGGTAGAGAGAGCTGAGTGTAAGGAGTTATTGTCAATCGGGAGTAAACATTCTATTGTTTTTATTGTCATGCCAAGAGATTATTAGTATAAACTTAATTATTTCTATAATCCATTTCCCGGGACCTCCGCTACCTAAGAAATTCCTAAATGTCCAAGTTATTTCCTCCTAAGAATGCTAGGTCCCGGAAGATTAATTGATGGTTCTTTCCAAGAAATCCACAGTAAATTTATAATTATTTAAGTTATTTGTACGGCCTGGACGCTTCCGGCAAAGAGATGAATGAAGAATCGTGGAAAGACCTTTATTTCCTATACCCATTATACAAATATTATTGAACTTTTATTGATTATTAATGGGTCTTTCCACACCATAATGAATAAAATGCAAATATTTTCATAATTTTTATAGATTTCATGCATTTTATTGTCATATTTTCTGGATAATTAAGTTGATTCATTATAGGATTACCTTATGGGCAAAGAATATTAATGAATTATTCTATGAGAGGGGGCCTAGCACAGAGCCTTAGACGGTTTTATCTTCTTAGTAGGGACCAGCCGGCATGTTTACACCCAGAATTAATAGGGATTTTAAGGTTATTACTATTGGTGGAGGGAAGGTTAGGATGATAGGATATGGTAACGGCTGGTCTAAAACTTACCCACTACCGACGGCTTCCAAGTTATGCTATTATTATTAATCTTATAGTAATTTCTAGTCTGTACACGAGGATATTATTGGTATCTTCTCATAAATAAACAATCTGGAATCCTCGTGTCCTAAGATTACCTTAAATTTCTAATTTATTTTGTCTTTTGGGTAGTTGGTCTCTCTTTATGATAGGAAGATACCACTAATGAAATCCATAATGACCAACTACACCAGTCTATTACAGCAGTATGCGGCCCCGCCAGGGAGAGCAGCAATAAGCCTTTCAGGTACCGTGTTCTATCTTCAATGAACCTTACTGTCGGTCCCTTCGTGTCCTATTCCTTACCTTCCTTGGTAACTGATAATTAATATAAATTTATTAGATTTTTAATGCCATTAATCCTATAATCAATAAATAAATAATAATGGTGGGTGGACTGGGTTTATGAGTGTGGGTTTCTTTGATTTTATTCTGATCTTCCTTTCCCCAGTCCACCCATAACCCATTATAAATATATTAAAGATTGCACCACGGTCTTAAACTAATTAATTGTAATAATAATGGCCAGTCAGCATGAATTTATTGGATTATTTACGAGGGATCGTTTGTAAGAAGCGTGAAGATATTATTGTTGTTACAGATTGGTTCAGAATTCATAGATTTACTGATAATCCCATATTAATCCCATTATATTTACTATCTTCACCAACTAATTAATCTGTATTTTTAGTGAGTTTTATTAATCTTAGAGTTAGGGTCCGACCGGGAAAGGGATCATCAGGTAATAAACTTAATAGATTTTCTAGCCTATATCCACCGGTCGGTCCCAGTAAATAATATATTTTATTAATTATATATGGGTTTATTGATAGTCTCTAGCCCAAGTATTAACCAAAAGACACGGGGGAGGGCCTACTAACACTATAATATATTTTATTTTTATTCCCTTTTCCATTCCCTAGGGCCCTCCCATCCTCTATTATTAAGGTAACACTATTAATAAAATAAAATAAAATATGTTAATGTAGGGTGGACACTAGACACGCTATAATAAGATAGCAAAGAAACGTCAAAATAATATGAATTAATAGTGTCCACCTCCAATAAAAACAATAGGATTTCATCTTAGAATCATATCATGGAGGCCGACAGGCACGAGAACTTGGAAGTGGTAACAGGCCGTCTCTTGATCTTTATTGGTAGCAAAATATTGCATTTTATTATTATTTTTATAGATCTTTTATGATTTTTAATGCTATTTTCACAATATTTTGCTATTATTATTATGATAGGATTCCAAGATAACTTTATTAGGCCTTACCTTTTCCATTCTCTTCTCCTTATGGAATCCTATCCTCGCTATAGACTCTAAACCTAGATAACGAGTGGATAGACGGTTGACTTACTCTCATCATTCGTTACGACTAGAAGGTTACAGCTAATAATATATTTATAATATTGGTTCTTAGTCAACCGTATCTATCTTCTCCGTCCAAACTGAGCACCAGCTATATCTCCTAAAGAAATCTTATTGTTAATTCTCTTATCTTACCTTTAATCTCATATAAAATCAGATAATCTTTGATCACAGAATCCATAAGGTGGAAGGTCTTTCAATCGTATATTATCTGGATTCTCTTGTTCTGTCTAGTCCTAACAAGATTAATCCTGTCTTTGGAGCCCCTAAAATCTCTGAAAAGGACAATAAAATACAAAACTATACTTATTTTCTGAGACAAACCCCTGCTACACACCACTTCTATCGATTAATAAAGTTATGCTGGCACCTTCAGATTTAATATTAGATTTAATGTCTTACCAGTCCCTAGCCTAGGAATAAATCTGAAGCTGAATGTGGGAGGAAATGTGAGAGGAAACGGGTAAGCATTCATGCGGTGAGTGAGGTAGCAAGGTAAGTTCTAGCACAAGCCTACCAACTATCCCGTATGAATCCTCTGTTACTAACTTTCAATAACTTACAATCTTGGAATCTTCTGGTCATAACTGGCGGGTAATCTTCTCATAAATCAATTAATTCTATGTTTCTTAGTGTCCATTTCCTTAGATAAAACCTTATAATATTTTCCAGAAAGAGACGACTGTAAGGGTAAATACAATAGGAAAATATTATTCTTTAAGGGTTTTATCTTCATTTTCTTGTCTTATGGATTTCTTTGCCTGGACGGAATCATAAGCATAACTTGGGTAACAGTATCCAGCTTATGTAGGTGTACGCTATGTCCAGAGTCTATGATCACCGGTCCCACAGTCTAGAATTAACAAGAGTCTGGAGGCAACTCCTACAAATATAATTAAATTTATAGTGTTTACGGTTGGTTCTCTCGGAATTATAAATGAGTTTTTAGTGGATTCATGTAGGCCGAGAGACTAGAACCAACCGATGGAATGAAGATTAATTGGATTATATAGGGTCAACAGACGGCCGCTAGACACAACAATTTATTATCTGTTTAACCTTTAGGAGCCGTCTGTTGGACTCAAGATTTAATTATATTTATATTCCCTTCATCCAGATTTAACATAAATTTCTATTGTAAAAGGCCATTCCAATCCATTCTGTTAACTCCCTTTCTCGGTGGTAAGAAGCTGAATCTAGCCGTCATTCTTGTTCCAGAGTTACTAGCGATTACCGGTAAAACCCTTCATCCCGCTATCTTCTGGTAGACTTTTCTTTCCTATCATGCGGGGCCTTATCCCTTAAAGAAGGAAAATTATCTTGAAGTTTTCTATCTTAGTTTAACCGTTTACACTGGGCTTCATGCTCTTGTCAATCTATTTACCATTCCCTTTTTATAATCCATCTTGGAAACCGTTAGGACATACCAGGGAAGGAACTAACAATATTCTTTCTGGCTTTATGGTAAAGGAAATGGTTTTGTTGGATATCCCATAAGGAATTATATAAATAATATTTGGTTTAGAGAAGATTTTACAGAAATTAAAAGGAATTTTATCTTTAGAGTCTACAGTTGGGACACAATCCTCAGTTAATCTTTTTAATCTTGCTAGCTTCTTTTCCATGGATTTCTATGGTTATTACCCAAGAGGGTCCCGCTAGCGCTACCGTCACCACTTCTTGTCCTTACTAACTCTCGACCAAATATATGAGACACGGTTGTCAGTCCTATCAACATTCATAATCAATAATCCCTTCCACGTATTAACTCGTCCATATTATTCCGGTTTTTAGAAGATTTACTAGGGTTTTTACCTTTAATCAGCTCTCACACACTACCGGCCAGGAAGGTTCCCACATATCCATCTCAGGTTTCATCTCTTTGGTACCTTACAGGACTTACCGTTCCATCTTGGGTCTTACAATGATATGATTTTTTGGTGAATTATGAGGATATACCAGGGATAATGAATATAAAATTAGGAATTTATTTAGTTAGAATGGATTACCTGCCGTGAGTCATCCCTTCTTTATCCCAGATCTTACCATAAATAACAACAATAATGAATTATATTATCTATCAACAATATCTCGCCATCACTTTCTACACCTAAGAACCATCACAAAGAAGATAAAAAAGTTAATCTTATTATCATATCTTACGGTGGGACAAGGAATGCTATTATTATTAAGAAATTTATTTGATATTTGGGCTTTAGTAAACCAAGAATAAGGATTCAAGATTAATAAGTCCCTTACCTGCTATATCTAATCATAAAATACCTGTAATCACATTATAAACCAAATAATATAGGAAATGCAATGGATGGAAGCTTATAGAAAGACAATTCATTATTAATTATCCCATCCATTCACAAGAAGATGAATGAAAAAGTAAGTTGAAGGGGCTAGTAGAAACCCTCCACAAATGATCCAATTTTAAGATTTATGCTGTTATTATTGATGGTTGATTTGTGAGATTTATTTGCTAATTTTATGATTTTATGAAGCGATTCCTGCGGTTACCACGGTTTCTTCAACCAAATTATCTTCACCAGTTACCTTAGTAAGGCCGAGTCCAGTGTGGGAGGATACTATAGAATTAAATATATTATGTTGGTTTCTTAGGTTTCATCTCGGTTGTTGGTCAAAGGTTATACTATAAACCAAAGGAAGGCAACCGAGAATAAACCTTCTATAAACCAAAAATTATATATTATTATTTATTTATTTGTATGCCCTTGGGCCCCTTATCTAGTAAAAATCTTAACTTTCTTGACTTACAAGATCTCATCATATTACCTTCCTACGCTAGTACCTGAGTCAATAGCCAATCAAAAGCTGTACCAATAATAAGACTGAAAATAACTGAATCAATAGACTCGGCAGGTATAAGATAAGGGATTCTTGTGGCTCCCTGTCCCGCTATCGCTACTTACAATAGGAATAATCTCCAATCTACAAAATAAATCTTATCTTTGTACCCTTATCAGCCTTGGAATCACCTTAATTTCGTCTTACAATATTCTATCCTCTTATCCTTGTATGCCCCGTAATGAATCGTATAATTATTAAATCCATGCAAGAGACCGGAATCTTGTCCATCCTTCCCTTATAATCAGCCGCCACTTGTATCTTCCCCTCCTCGCTATATCTAATAATCTTTTGCAGTTTATATCTCTACCAAAAGGAAATATTATATTTTCTTCTTATTCTATACCTTCCCGGGACTCGTGTTATCCTTTCCAGCTTACTTACGTGTCCCGGATTCTTCTTAGAAATGGATGCAGAGAATGGGAATGAACTGGCTTGGACTAGAGTCATCCTATAATTATTAATGAATTTTTACATTTTATTCTAGTTTTATTAGTATTAGTCTGTTGGCCCAGCATAAGGAAGCCAAGAAATTCATTCTAATATTAATGGCCAACAGACGTAGGGGGAAGACTTTAATAACAATTTCATCTAGATTTTTAATTACCAATCCCTCTTTCTCTAGGACAAATATTTATTTTGATAATAGCTTTCACTCTAGCAGTAACCAATAAGCCTTCATGCCTTTCGGCCGGCTTACACCTTAAATAAAATCATTAAAACTTACATTTGTTTACGGGATCTTGACGGGTAGCTTACACCTTAGAACACACCATTAGAATCCATTAATAAAAACCCTGAGAACTTGTCGTAACCTAACCAGCCGTTCCACATTCTAAAGTTAACATTAGTTTGCTAGTCCAGTCTTATCCTAATGAATCCAGGGAATGTTCTTACCAGCTTGTCAGTGTAGGAGTCTTATTAATGAAAAGATTACTGGAGGCTTCCTTAAAGGCTTGGAAACTCAAAAAAAGTGAAGGATTTTATAGATTGCGTACCCAAGGAGTTTCCAAGGGATGATATGGATATGACTTTACCAAGAGGATATGATTCTAAGGTTTCATGATCTTATAGACTTAATAACTGAGGAGAGTCCAAGAAGCTTACAGTGAGCCCTCTAAAGAAGAAAATAGTATGATCATGAGGGCTCACCACCAGACTAACACCAATAACCATTAGATTTCATTGAAGGTGGTGGGGCGGCCTAGTATAATAACAAGATTTCCTATATTTTTGGATAAGATTTCTATTTTATACCTATCATAAGCAAGAGCCGTACCAACCACGAGAGAATGAAGGTGTTACCAGTCCACATCCAATTATTATTCCATTTTATGATATTTTATTGATAATTGTATGATGGAAGGGAAGATACAAGTGTAAGGATTAATATTATTTTCAGATTTTTAATAATAAATTACATTTTTAGTGTGTTATTGTCCTAGAATTATCTGATACGATTCCTTCCGGCGGCTATAGATTCACCAATTAATTCTCATATTTATATCCTCTTCAATGAGACCATGCCGCCGGTAACAACATAAGCTTTCATGATTTGGATCAACCTTAATGAGACGAATCCTTACCGGTTAATAAAGTCATTAAAGAATAAAAATTATGCTAAATCTTATGGTTATAGCTGGGCTTTAGTAGGAGAGGATAATATTGGAGAAAGCCCAGCCAAGGATATCAGATATTAAATGTATAATTCCTTAAAAATATTATTAAAGTTTACAGATAATTAAGACAAAACTAATAAGAAATATAATGAATAAACTAAGTAAAAACAATAATAAAATGTGAATAGAATGATGAGAAGACTGATAACACCCAAGTAAATCTAATAGGCTCTTGACGCTTCCTTAGGGTTTAGATTTCCTTGTTTTTGAGGTTTATTTCCCTGTTTGTAGGGACCAGTACATTAATAAATAAATTAAATAAAAATGTATATTTTTGAGTTATTACACCTTAAATCTATAGAAAACTGACCGTCACTCGGCTTTTATTAATGACAGGAATGAAAGGATTGTCAATGAAAGCATACAGACAAGATACTAGAGTTTTTAATGTAGGAATGGAGGGACAGCCCCAACAGATCTACCAAGAGACAAGCATAATTTCCTTTATGATTGGGGCGTCCGTCACTCCTAGTCTCCTTTGGTAACACAAGGTAATCTCACGGCCGGCCAGGTACTCGGAAGCGTCTAAATTCCCAGAAAAGATTAGATTTATTGTCCCAAGCGTAGCAAGCAAACCGAGGAACAATAGTAAATTTAAGGTACCGGATAAGATTCTAGCGCCACTTCACTCCTTTCAGCATTCATGGACATTAAAACTCTTAAAATATTATTACGGCTGGTCATGCTAGAATTAACTTTTGTAAGTTTTACACCAGCCGTAACACCTTAAATATAGGAATTTCAATAATATTCCCTGTAATCCCTAGAAGTCTTCACGAATTATCCAAGTTTAATTCTCTGTAACGGGTCCTCATTCCTCACTAAATTCCTAAATAATATTTTATGCTTTTATAATCCGTTCCCAACATACGAGAGTAAATCCTGGTAATAATCTTTAGGAGCCGTCCACACTAGATGAAACCCTTCCACCATTCAAGGATATAGCGCCTTCCGCCAGGAAAGAGAGGCAAGATGAAGGCACGGGCCGACAGTGGGGCCCGCATGATTCCCTCCAGAAGCACTCAAAGCTGATATTAATTTTGTGTTTTTAAGAGTGCTTCTGGGCCAAGGGAAAGGAAATCCTATTAAAATTACTATAAAATTAAATAAATTCTTTGTTGATTCATATTGGTTGGCTCTTAGTAGAAGTGAATCCAGAAGGAACCGGCAGTGAAGGGAATCAATAAAGGTAAAGAGATTAGATTCTTTGGCGTTAGCCGGGTAAAATGAGTTCCTGCATATAGACGTGGAAGGTAAATACCTGTTACGATTGGAAAGTTATGTCGAGTCTTTGATGGTTAGTAAAAGCATAAAATAATAAGGGCGTAATAATATAATAAAAAACTGGAGCAATAATAACTTTCCTAGATGAACCAATAGACAAGGGATGAGATGGCCAGCAGATAATAAGACAATAAAAGAAATATAAGAGCTCTTATAGTTAATAAAATCATCCGTGTAAAAATCCATTAGAAGATAATATTATTGTTATTCCTTTGTGGTTAGTACTAGCAATGACCTTGCCAAGGGGATTAATCGGGTGAAGGCAAGGTGGAAGTAACCGGAAGGAGAACAAGATGGACTCGCCCTCGGATTATCTGTCTAACGGCCCGAGTCTATGGGGGAACCTTCCTAGACAGAACCTGTGATTGCTTGCAAGCGTGGGACATCATATCCTTCTACTCGTGTCTTACAAGCTTCTACCAAAGGATTCCTATTGCCCATTAGTAACCAATAAATATATAATTTTAATGGATTTTTACTGTCGAATCATCTGTTTGGTACTCCTTCAACATTATGTTGGCCGTGTCTCCAAAGTTATTATTATTTCTATAATCAAAGTTACCATTCTCTCCAGATTCCCATGACTTTATCCTCTTCATGCGCCAAGATTCCAAGGCTACCAACCCAACAACACTTTTCTACTTCATGAAGGCCCGACTCTTATCATCAAAGAAGTTCCACGTAATAATCCGCCTGTCGGGCCCATGCTATCCTTAAAATCTTTAACAATGAAAACCTTATATTTTCTATAATAATCCATTCTATACCTCATAACCAATCCTGTGTTTCCTACTGTAAGTGTAAAATATTATCAAAAAATAACTTAATTGTGTGATCCCTTGGCAGTTTTTGCTAGAGATAACCCCTAAGAAACCTTCATAATTTTAATATTCTTTGTACCAATCCATTCTATTCTCTAAGGTAAACACTAGGACACGAAGGTGAATGGATTGGATATTACCTTCCCTACCTACATTTTCTTATACCTTCTTGAGTTACTAACGCTTCTTTACCCGGCTTACCCAACGAGGGTTCCGCTTCGCTACCCACTAGAAACCAATAAAAAGATATGAATTTAAGAATTTCTTAGTTTTATAGGTGCCAGAAGCTTATTTTATTGAAGATTTTACAATATTTTAATGATTTTAGTGACTTTATTGCCTAGAGAATAAGCTTCTGACACTATCCCACCAACAGAATGAAATTGGGAACCGATAAGGGGAATAGAAAGTGGAAAACAGATTATTACTCGGTAGACAGATAAGATGACAACCCATTGAAAGGATTCCTAAGCCTCATGAAAGATAATAAGATTAGTAATGTCCAAAATAAATTATAGAGGTAACGGTGGAAGCTATAGAAAGAGGAAACCAATGAGCCACAGCCTGTTACACCTCCATAATATCATTCCCTTCGTCTCTCCGCCGGCACAATACCCTTAAAACTCACATAAAATTATTGAAGTTTCTCCAAATTTTTGGCCTCTTAGTACGAGGAACGGGTTATTTAGGCCCAACGGTGAGTCAAAAAGGATTATTAATTGGTAAGAGAAGTGCCTGCAACCGAGGAATAACACAGAAAAGTTCAATTAAAATAAATTATTTGTATTATTATTGGGTTCTTATTGTCCCTATCAACCGCTGCATTAACTTGGCCTTACTAACTCAGTTCTCTCTTCCCTTCCAGCGGTTGAGGCTGAATGGACACTAAAAACAATAAAATAATATAATTCCTTCCGTCCATGCACCATCCGGTACCACTCCCACGTAATGAATGGTGAGTGAGAATAGGAATGTTGTAGGAACTGGACACTAGTGGTAGCCTAAGAAGTGCCTGAGAAGATCCCACAAAAGAAACTTATTTTATTGAATTATTCCGTGTATTGTCCATCAGCTCAGGCACTTCCATAAAACTCTTCACTAAGGAACTTCTAAGATTGTGTCCTGGTACTTGGATTCAAAGGTAAAACAAGGAAATATACTGGTGAATCTAGGATCTTAGACTCTTAGACTTCCCGCTACCGCAAGAGGGTTCACTACGTTACCACTAGTATAAACATAAGAATGAAAGGTAAGTAACCGCCAGTACAGGGAAGCCACTCAATTACAATTAAAAATCAATAATTATTTCCTGCTTCCATATGGTGGCTTCCCCTAAATCTATAATATCTTTACCTAAAAATCCTGGAAATTGGACCTAAAAATACACCTAAAGACCGATTCAGTGTCCACTTTTCCTGTTATGTGTGTCTGGATGTTACCCAAGCGTTAAAGCTCCCCAAGGAATCCAAGAAATGTAAATAAAAATAGAATTTATATTATGCTTGGGTAACCTCCTGTAACCTCTTCTTCTAGTGTCTTGCCAAAATATAACTGGTGTGTAAGCCTCGGCAGGAAGATAAATCCCAACAGATGTACCAAGATCATCCATCATTAAGGTCGCCAGAGGGGGTCTATCTATAAAAACCTAATAAAATCCTTGATAACCAGATTATATAACCAAGAAATGAGAATAATTTCCTTGTTTTATTATGGGATTTCCTACATTATACCGACGGAACCTTATCTAGGAGCAATGGAAATCCCAATAAGATTAGTAAATTTAAGGTGAGTTATCCTTGTGGAGGCTCTTAAGAAAGGAAAGTTTATAATTTTTTATCTTTATAATTAATCGGTTTGGTTTGGTTTTACCTTCCTAGAACTTACCATCACCCAATATTCACCAGTCAATCATAGGGGCCACCTACCTTGGAACCCGTTGTCTTCTTCTCATTCCCTACCAAGAAAGCTTTATAAATGTAAAAATCCCTAATTTTCCTGGAATTTATTACCTGTAACCATTGACCGTGACTTCGTTCTTGGCTACATCAGTGTAAGGATATGAGGGTTAGTCCCTTCCCAGCTAGATCTATTCCCAAGTTATCCTCATAATATTATTGAATTATTATAAGATTTTATATGTATTATCCCGTGTAAACAGAATATTGTCCACCAAAGATTGATGATGAACCTACAAAGAAGTCAATCATAATGGGTCTTAGCCCGCTGCCG
>ERZ1738539.6-NODE-15-length-17950-cov-6.507181_pt1 | contig 17950 bp, 9 predicted proteins | sample MGYA00581726_ERZ1738539 | MGnify/ENA primary metagenome ERZ1738539 (study PRJEB40740, sample SAMEA7388102) | Antillogorgia bipinnata | biome: Marine coral reef biome; feature: Environment associated with an aquatic invertebrate; material: Seawater | host... | reverse complement strand
TGGGATTTTACAAATAAACTATAGAAATAGAAGACGAGATACAAGGAATGCAAGGTAATTAATATAAGATTGTAGGATTACAGAATAGATTCTTACGCCTACCAAGATAAGATATAGAAGTGTATTGGCTCGTCTGTTGGAAGTTCCCACAACCAAGACATCACAATTAATTCTAGCATTCCAACAGACGAATAAAGGAAACACTAATAATAAATAATATATTGTTAGACCAAGCGCCTAAGGGCCCAAGCCCGCATAAGCTCCAAATCTAAGAATTTTCCATTCATAACAGCTTGGTCTACCATCCCTCCAGTATAAATAAATATTAAATGTAAATAATCATTACTTGGTATAGCGTTGAAGGTACCCGTCTGGTGGAAGAAGTGAGGACTTTTTACGGGATTCAATAATAACATGCGGTCACCAGACGGCCTTAGAGACGAGTGTAAAGACCAAACCCATGATAACCCTCTACCCATCCAATAATAATTACCTGCCACGGCACCCTGGCGAGACGGTTTATTCTAAGAGATCTAGGAGTTACAAGAGGGTGCCGTACCAAGATGAAGCAAGAGATTTATTAATGGATATGAGCTTATGAGAGACGCTTGAACACTCCTTGGATAACCATAAGATTAATAAAAATAATAAGAAAAATAACACCATAATATTAACTCCCAACAGATTATTTCTTCTTTCATCTCGTGTTACTCGGTTAATCATTCAAGATCTTACCAAAATATATATTGTTAGTGCCCTGTCCATAAGGATTACAGGTTTAGAAAGTTGTTGAAGGAAGAGGAAACATGAAGGTAACGAGTGTAGGAAATGGAATGGTGAATCAACTTCCGGTCGGTACAGGAGACCTTACAGAATAGAATATTGGTAGGGAATATAATAAAGATTTTATAATTGTAATAATCTTAAGCATAGAGGCAAGGGACTAGTCACCACTCCTTCTACATTTCCTTTCATTCTTTTCATCCATTTATAAGAGGCTCCACTATATGGAAGGATATAAAATCAAGAGACTTGTGGTGGCGTAGCTGAACCCTCTTGTGGTAACCTCTGGTGTAACGCATTATCTGGTTAACGGGTGATAATCTTGGACCTACAGTATCCTCTCCCTCTAATAATCTCTTGGCCAATCAAGGAATCTTATTATGGTTCACTCTTAGGACCCAGCCTTAGGCCGTATAAACTCATGAAATTATTAAATTTATAGTAATTTCTGGGTCTTATTATGGTGGTCTCTGGACTCGTCTTCTGGTGGATCCCGTCAATGAATCTTCTTTGGCAGTAAGGGAATTCCTAGAGAGATAACGGGATCCTAGAGACGAGTAACTGAAAAGTGTACAATCTTTGATCCATCTGGTCGGTTCTGGGTAGCCACGTCCATGTCCAAGAGTTATCCACATAAGATTCTAACCGAGTGACGTGGCTACGCCCATAGTAAACCCTATAATAATAAGAATAATAGAATTAATTACGAGGTAAGACTCCTAGAAACTCTTATATGATTGTAATTGCCTGCCGAGTGTAAGGAATGATATTATTGTTATTGATGGTAACCCGTTTGGTTGAAGAGGCTTTACTAACCATTAATAACTGATCCATAACAAAGGAAATAGATGGTATGATTCTATCCAAAAAGAGGAAGTCAGTGCCAACCCTCGCTATAGAAACAAGCATTAATCTTCAGTAACAAACCGTCTAGCGTTACCCACATATCCTTCCTATCTTCTCCTAAAGGTGCCTTCGGGTCCTATGTTATTCCTAAAATCCTTGACTAAGTAAGTTTATTATTTCTTATTTACCTTTCTAGGCTAGTAAGTTTACCATGAGATTAATACCCAAGAAGACTTTATTATCTTGTTTTCCTGGTTGGTTTGTTGGATTCCAAGATTTATTGTGATTGCCCTTGGGCCGCTACGCTAGCCACCATCCTGTAGTAAGAGAATATTGTTCCTTCTATAAGGGCAATCACCAGTCAATCATAGGCGGCGCCACGCTGGAATCAATGGACAAGACCTCCTAAAATAACAAGATTTACACTATTTATGAAGGTTATTCCAGCGTGCCTTGGCCCTTACATTGTCTTCTAATCCATTCTATATTCATAAAGGTATATTGTGGGAGGAGGAGCCTGCATAAGATCAATTATTTATATTTTTTGACGGTCAGGCTCCTCTCCTCCGAGTGAATGGACGCTAGACTTTACCAATGGATCTTATAGAAAGTGAAGATTAGAATGAAGGCAGCGTGAGGAAGTCCAGTCTACACCTTACCAACCACTAATAAAGACAATGAATGATAATAAAAAATCAATGAAAATGTCAATATAAAATTATTACTTTCCTAAGATTATTACCTGTGTTATTACTGTAGGATGGCTTGCCAAGAGACTAAAACACAAGAAAATAACATAAAATCTTATAAGCAAGCCATCTATAAGTCAAGGAACTTCTATAATTCCTTCTGTAATCCTTAAAAATCTTGACTTCTTTGCCTCTCATAACCAATGTATAACCATAAGATATAACTTTTAATTTATTATTATCTGGCTAGTGGATTAATTTGGAAGGCTCCTTAAGAATCTATATTTATTGTATTTTATATGTATTAATTATTGGTTGAAGATATAGGAGCCTTCCTAGACGATAAAATATAATTAAAGGGTGAAGCAGGAAAAGATTAATAGAGAAACCTGGTAAGTGGGCTTAGATGGGACAATCAACCGAGGCGAGGGAAAGGTAAAGTCAATCTTAGATCAATGAATGTAGGAATGGTAGAGTTAATAATGCCGTCGCCAGCTGTCCAAATCTCAGATCTTGTATGACCATTACAGCTTCTTGTCTTATCGTTGGGTCTTAGTAACATCCAAGATTAAAAGATTTTGAATGTATTTCTTCTTGACATTAAGACCCAACAGACTAACACAATAAATATTTTACTTTTAATCCATAATTATCCGTTATATTCCCTACCAGTGTTCACCTTAGAGTCTTACCGTCGCCTAATAATTAATCTTGATTTTATAACTAGTGAAGGATATTAGGTCTAGCGTGTACAAGATAATGAAGTGGCGAGTCAATAATAATCTTACCCGAGAATGTAAGACTCAAGGATATTGACCTGGAGGATACTAGGATGACCTTATTGATGCCGGTACGTTGCCAGACCTTTCAATCATCAAAGAATCGGTTCTATGTTCAATCCTCCTTGACCGGTAGTAAGCAAAGAATTAAATCTTATTTTTGGATTAATCCCTTGTCATGCAGCCGCAATGTGTAAATTTTGGGAGGATACGGCAGTTAGCAGTGTTTCTGAGGAACGGTCGGTTGGAATCTTAGAATTATTTTGTTTATTAGGCATTCCATTCCAACCGAGATTAATACAGGATTATGCTTGTCTCTTAGTACAGGCTCTTGAGTTTTTGGACACTCTTTGGTAGGCGTCAGTAAGGTCAGCCCCTACATTATCTTCTAATTATCAAGTTTTATGGATGATCTGTGGGAGAGTGAACATAGAGGGCTGACGCTTAACACACTAAAAATATACTATTTTCTGAGTTTTTCCTGGTTTTATGCTGTCTTTCTGGTGTCCCCAACGGTGGGTCTCCGCCCTGAGAAGCACTATAGACGGGCTGGCCACTCTAACTCTAGGTGGGTATCTTGGAAGAACTTACCATCATGAAGGCGAGCCCGGTGTGGACAGAACACTTTATCCTTAGATGGGCCAGCGGATTACACACCAATTATATATATTTTGGAGATCTTGTATCCCGAGAAGGTAGCAACCAACATAAGATTAAGAATTTATTTTTACTTATTATACCTTCATTATACCTTCCTGCTCCGTCTGGTGGATAAGGTAAGTGAATGGATAACAGAGAATGCGAGCCACCAGACGTGGAAGGTAAATATTATTAGGTATTTTACAGGAGAAGACGGAAGAAGAAGAGCTTATATCTTGGACAATATTACCTGTAAAGTGAGGAAAGGAGAATAAGAATCCTATCGTGGACCCGTTAGAATCGTCTTAGCTGTGTTACCTCCAGACCTATAAGAAACCAAATAACTTTATTGATTGATTCGCATGATTTTCTTAAGGAAACGAGGACCATGAGGCAGGAATTCTGCTATCTTCTTATCCTATTACCCACTCCACCAGAAGACATAAAATAATATTAATGCCGGGACAATATCCACTAAATAACTATTAAAAATACAATTTTCTTTTATTAAAGTGTCCCGGCAGAGAGATGAATGAACATATAAAGCTGAAGGGCCCATAAAGGAGAAAATAATCTTATTTTTAATTCCTTCAGCCTTCTTCACCCTTAAGATTATATTGGGGTCACTCAAGGATATTATATGCCTACTGAAAGGGAAAGCTAGTAAGGATTATTATAGGATGGACGGAAAGATGGACGCCAAGAAGAAGATTTTACAGTTTTATTTGTTTATTTAGTAGCGTTCCCAACAGATAATGGGTGTAAGATAAGATTATTATTAATTCACAGGATTCCTCATATTGGATCTTATTGATAGACCTTTGGTGCCTACTACAATTATTAATACTCAAAAACTCATAAAATACCTTAAAATATATATAATTTATAGTTTTACCACACTCTTTTTCAACCAAATTCTTCCCAGATTTTAAGGTATTTTAGGTGAGTTTCATTGGTTTTATTGTTATTATTATTGATTATCCAGGTTTAATTTTATTATTATTATTACTTTCTTCTATTAATCTCATATTATTATTAACAAATATTAACTGGACTTAATTCCCGCTACCTACCATAAATAACAGAAATAATGTATTTTATAGGAATAATTTGGACTTGAATCTTGGTTCCTTCAGTCTCTTGGTCTACTCCTAGCCCCATATAAATCTATAATAACTTTCATTATTTATGTCTTCCTTCATCTCTTCGGGTAACGTAGTGGGACCCAATAGGGTGGCCAGCCTGCATTCACTTACCTTATTCACTCGGCTGGGCACTAACACACTAAAACACTTAAATTTCCAATTTTCTCTTCTTAGCGGGTCTTTGGCCCTATTGTTATTCTTAAAAATCTTTACAAAATATATGAAATTATATTATTGAGAAAGAGACGGCTGTACTAGTCCCTGGCCTGTTACGCTAGCCAATAATATTCTGTTTCAGTTCATTCCGTGTCTCAGGATTCATTAAAGCTTTCATTATTATAAATTCATTTTTAATTTACTTCTTTTACACCCATCAATTACCTCTCACATGCCTCCCTTCGGGCTACAGTAAACTAAGAATTATATTTGGATTCCTTGCCTTATAGGGGATTTATATGGGATGATTAAAAGGATTTTGGATTGTATGCTAGCTGGCCTAAGAAAATAGTAAATTTATTGATGAGTTATAGTCCCAGCTAGCCCGTAAATATTAAAAGAGAATTCATTTGTAAAAGATTTTATAGAATGCATTATTTAAGTAATTTATGGTGGGATCCTATGGAAAGATGGAAGGTTTACTCTCTTCAGCCTAGGTTTATCTTCTAATAATTAATATATGATTGGGATGAACGATAGCTGAATGATTTTATGCTCTTTCCTGGGTTAATTGGTCCTTGCCTGTTATTGACCATAGAATCATATTAATTATATTTGTATTTATAGTATTTATAGGGTTCCTTCTTCCGTTCCCAACCAAAATATTTATCTTTTAGTACCCAACCCTTAAAAACCTTAACAGAATAAAATAAATCAATAATATTTGTCTTTATAATAGCTTCTGGAGGCTCTACACTTAACGATTGAACGATAGGAATGAACCTAGAAACCAGATCAATCCCAACAAAGTTCAACCTAATCCCTCGCTCAAAGGACAGGGAAACCAACATAGACGGCCTGTTAACTCTCGTGTCCATCCGCTTAAAAACCTAAAATTTATATAATTTTTAGTGATTATTATTCCAGCGGATGGCCTTATTATTATTAATCTTTATGCTGTGTTATGAGTGTACATTAAAGTAAAAAATCTAAGAAACCGCATAATATTCCTATTTTATTGAAGTGAGTGAGAATGAAAATAAATCTTAGGCCCTTGAGTGAACATAGAAAGTTATACAAGAGTAACCTTAGAATCATATATTTAATCTAGCGGGTACCTTGCCCAATCCTAATAAAATCAATAAAGTTAATATTATTACTAACGAGTGGAAGGCCCTAGAATCCTATGTACAAAGACAACCACAAGACTATTAATCCCAGGGCCTTCCCTATCTGTCTAGCCACTACATTAAACCAAAAATATAATAAATTTGTATTTTCCTCCTTCATTTCCTAGATAATCACACAACTAGACTAATAAATACCAATAATTATAGTAAATCTTATAATGAATCAATTAATAATAATAATTCTGTGAAGGCTTTTATATTTGTATAAGCATTACTTGGGCCCTTCTAGAGATAATTACTAGGGAGCCGCAGTAAATATATTATAGTTTTATCTTAAGATTATATTACCTGGAAAGTTATCTTATGGGCATACAAGGAAGGTTCATTCACCCTATCTAACGCCTAGAAACGTATATAAAATGAAGATTAAATGTCAAAATCCGTGTCAAGTGTCCCGCCCTATCTGTCTCATCATTCAGCCTTCCGTCGTGAGTTACAATTAATCTTATATGTTCTGGTAAGCCAATAGGCTGTAATAATACAATAAATTTATATTAATAATCCTTTCTACATTTATGTTATTTATTTTGATGGAATTAATATTATATTTTCATTATCATATCTTGTATAAACTCATTAATCTTATAATTTTATCTTGAAGGTTACTATTTTCATGGTTTTTACTTGGTTTCCATCATTTCCTTTATCCAAAACACAAGATTTAATGAATATTATCAGAATTCTTTGCTAGCCAGGGCCTCTATCTTCAGGTTTTTTATTGGATGAAAGGTATAATCTTGGTAGGCCCTGGCCCGTCTATTACACAGAAAATAGGATAAATCTAGGAGGGAAAGGCAAGTTAGTAAGACAGATTTTGGTAACAGATTGCCTTGGATATGAGGTCCTGCCTAGTACACGGAAGGAATGAGAAGAAATTCATAAAAATATTGTGGTTGCCCCCTTGGTCATACATAATAAACGGGCAAGGAGACGTATATCCGAGCCCTAGACACGAGAATCAGTGGAAAAAGCTAGTAAAAATAGGATTAAAAGGTAATTTTATTGATTATTTTTGCATTCTGTACCGCCTGTAAGATATGATTTTATGATTTTAAAAGTAATTTTCTGTCTTTATTGATGGGTCTGGTGTAATAATATTTTCTTGAGTTTATATTGCTATTTATAGGTGACCAACAGTAGACTCACACACCAGGATTCACCATTAGGTAGGTGCAAGATAGGATTCTAAGGCCAAGCCTGCTAATGAATCAAAATAATTCTATTTTCTTGAGTATTAACCCACGTGTAAGCAAAAGATTAATCGATAGGATCCCAAAGTAAGAAAAGATAATATTTTATTTAATTTATGCGCCTCCAAACAATAATCAGTGGTTGATAGGGCGTCAGTTTTCTTTAAAAATCTTAACTTTTTAACTTCTGTATCTCTTATAAAAACAGGAAATTAATATTAAAATAACTCATAAAAACTGAAATGTCAATGAATTATCTATAAAATCCCAATATAAAATGTAAATATAATGTGTTTTTAGTGGGATTCAGTGTCACTTTGTACCAGAGCAGGAATCATTAATGAGTTTATTTATCCAAGAAATTACTGAAATTATTGATTATAGATGGGATTCCTGCTAGACCGACGCTTAATACAAATAACTTTCAACTTTTATCTCTCTAATCCCAGGAATCCCTCAAAAACTCTATAAAATCCATAATATCTCCAACCTAATTCATTCAACCGACCTTACTAACGAGCACCAGTTATCTCTCCATTATTACTAACCATCTATTCCCAGTTTACAAGGTTTCATCATATTTTCCTCTCATATTATTTCCTTTATTCGGCCGCCACGTGAAGACTCCTCATATAATTATTAATAATAAAAGATTTTAAAGATATATTTGGTTGTAGCTAGTCCGCCACGGTCTTGCTTGGATGCTTATTATCGGTTTCTATTTTTCATCTTAGAATTGTATGACCCGGGACGGTCTAGGAACCAATAAAACAATAAAATTAACTTATTTTGTTATTAATTACCTTTTCATCCTATCTTTCCTTCCTTACGGGCACCAGATTCTATTCCTTCCATAATAATAAGAGATAATGCATAAGGAGAATGGTGGGTAAACACTAAAATAACATTATTTCTGAGGACCTTTTCCACCTTTCCGAGACTAAATCTACAGTTTAATCCCTTCTACAATAGCCTCTACAAATAGGATAAGAAATATAAAACTTATAACTTATTACCTGCCTTTACCCACGGGACCCTACTAAATAAACAATATAAAATATGGGTCCCGAGTCTATGATTGTCCTAATAAATTCCAAGATTTCCTATTGTTTTTGAGGAGTCTCCAGACAATAAATAATATAAATTTAAGGTATTTTAAGATCAAATCCTATTGTTATAGCCGCTAGCGGTAGCATAAAGCCCAAATAAATCTCCTACCACCATAAAACCAATTCATTTCTATAATTCCTGTCATAATACGGGATTGCAAGGGTTTCTTGGTGGATGATCTGGGTACAATGAGTTCCTCCTCGTGGGTGGGTAGGGCGTATATAATCATTAAATCTTATCTTCCATCTTACTTGGACCCTTCCTAAGATTCGCCCTACCACATACTAAAAATCCCATAAAAATTATGAAAATAATGGTATTTTTACTCCCTTCTCCCTTGCTTGAAAGGTATGCTATTTCTAGGGTGTTATTAGGAGGGAACGGGTTACCGGTCCATGCGTTAGAGGGGATACAGACGATAGAATCGTGTTAAGATTTCTACGGAGCGGAAGATACTATTATTATTATAGAAAGATTGGTACCTGTGGCTCTAGGATTGTGTGACCTTCCTCTCATTATGGGAGTCTACTGTAAACCCAAGGAAGTTCAATCGTAATCAGGTTCTTGTCATTCCTTACCGCCTGGCATGCTTGTGAGTAAGAGAGACAGGCGGTTAGGACTAAAAGGTAAGTAAAAATAGTATTTTATTTGATAATTCCAGATTAATATATTTGCATTAGGAGTCTAGCAAGAGCAGGGAGAAGAGGTGAAAGACAAATAACTTTGATGGTTACTGATTGGGAAGCACCTTTCATGGCTATATGATCCGCTAGTAAAATGTGATTCTTTTTGACAAGATCCATCCATAAGATACCCATAAACCCTTAGATTTTATAAATATATTATGAAGGGATTATTAAGGGTTCCTCCATCGATTGTAAGGCACTTTAAAGTCAGATAAGATTGGTAAAGTCAAGTGGGAGGAACCCAGTGTAAACGGTTAGACGCGGAGGCCGAGTGAATGGTAAAGAAGAAAATATTAATCTTTTAGTGGTTATGGTGGGCCTCCGGTGGTGGTTAGCATACAATTTATTATAGATTTTACAGTGATTCAGCCTTATATGTGGGTCCAACAATCCTTTATTCCTTGAGACATTCCTTTCCTAAATATCTGGTATACCTTTCTATGTTGGACCTACAGATAACTCTAAGATAAATAGATTTTTTGATGATATTTCTTATTTATTTACGCTTGCCAGAAGGAACATTACCAGTCAAATCCTTAGGAAAGAAGGAAGTCAAAGGTAAGTTCTGGTAAGGTCAAAGCCTCCTTCCACGTCTGGTCTGCCACCACTCACCACTTCATTCCGCCGTCTCTCACCTACGGTGGGCGGATACTCCCGGCATAATTATGGTAAGTGCCCAAGAGACTTGACCTTTAGAATGCTGGACCTCATGCTCTATCTCTAGGAGTCTTGGGTCACCTTTGTTAACCGGTTATTGATCATTCATATTGACGAGCACCAGATATTACCCAAGCCTCCGTATCCATTGCACCAATAATAATAAAATAAAATGAATGGTAATGCATGGACAGAAGGAACTTGGATGAGATGGATTCAGCTTTCTATGGTTCACTCCTAACAAGATTCTACTTTCCTTTTGGTGGTCTGTCTCACTGTCAATGTTGGAATCAAGCGATAGGAAATACCATCATAAACATAAAAATACATTTTAATTCTGTATCTGTAGGCCCTCGGCTGGGTAGGGATCACATTATAATTCATTTATTTTATAAGATTTCCTTACCTTCTTGTGTCTCTGTGTGTAAGGTCCAAGACTCTTGCTCCTGTCAATATAATTTCTTGTTTACTTTCCTATCATTCAGGCACTTCCCGGGAGCTAGGGCGTAGCCACTGAAGGAGACTAAAAAACAAGAAAATTAATATATTTTTATGGTTCTTAGGCTTCGCCCTGTTATAGAAGATTATAAGGGTTTCCAGATTACCTAGCCTCACCTACCATGAAGAACTCTAAGGCTTACACACACTATAAAATCCTTAATAATTCTGGTAATCTCAGGTATAAATCTGTCGAAAGTTATTCTTCTTATTCCTCTTGCCTCTAAGATTTCGTAAGTTTATTTGGTTGTTACTAGACCCTGAGGCAAGAGGCTGTATTACCTGGCATGGCAAAAAAAGGAAAGGAATGGCAATGGAGGGCCCTTCAACCGGATCTAATCTTCTTGTCATGGGGCCCTCCATCATAATATAATAAATATAATAAATATAATATCTGTAGACGGAGGAAGGAACTATAAATATAAATATAAAATTACAATATTTTCATCCTTCCACCACTCCTCCCCTCATACCCTTCCTCCGTTTCCAGAAGTTTTATTAGAAGATAGTAAGGTTACAGACCATAGAATTCCCAGAAGTGAGTGGGAAAGTGTAAGAAGAAATGACAAGATTAATAGGTTACGACTCAAAGAATGACCACTGATTATTACTAACACACCCAAAGAAACTAATGAAACAGAGCTTAGGACCGGTGAAATATCCTGAAATAATAATAAAAATAATAAGATAGCGGGACCTACTATGGGTTTATTAGTGTACTGGTAAGTTCCAATAAGGAAAATGAAAGGAAAAAAGTGTATTTTACAGATAATAAAGGCATGAGATGAAAGAGATTTTAATAATAAATTGTAGGATTATATATGGCTGGTCCTAAGTTCAAGAAGATTCAGATCAGATATTAAGCCCAAATAACAGGAATAATTCTATGACATTAAGGTAAGAGAGGTAAGCGCAAGAAGTTATTGAAAGTTATTATGATTGACCGCGTTACAGGATAGAATGAGGAAGCGCCTGATGAGTCTATTGAAGATTTATTGATAGCCGCGCCATCTCGGGACCCATCTTAGGCCAAATAAGTTCATTTTATTTTAGTATTTACTGTGGGGTCCCGTCTATTTATTATCCAGCAAAGGAAGCAGAAGAGGATTCAAGACCCAGTTAACTCGTCCATTCATTATTAATTATTAGAAGATTCATCATTCGTCTGTGGGCTTCCTTTGGTGAGACAAGATTATACCAAAGAAAGCTGAACCCACAGACGCCGGCTAAAAACACTAAATTCATTAAATTTGTAATTATTATGGCTCTTTTTCCATTCATAATATTAATATTCCTTACCTCACCTCCTAGGATTACAACAGGAAATAATAATAATAATTATAAGATTTATTGTAGCAAGAGCTCAGCCACCGTGTGTTTATCATAAAGAAATATTATAAATTTAATAGTTTTATTTTGTATGCCCTATCACCAGCTGGCCATTAATCCTTAGTAAAAATCTGAATTATTTATGGATTATGAGGCTATGTTGGCCAGCTGGACCTAAGAACCTACCAAAATATTTATCTTTTAAGTGATTTTAATGGGCGTAGCGGTAGAAGAAGCTAGAACAGAGAATTGACTCGCTACGCCCATAAGATTACCAGCCTCACTTCCATCGTGTAATATTGCCTTCCGAGTCAGTTCCCAACCAATATTAACCCATAGAAAGTGAAGAGCCAACAGCCCGTTATCCAACAAATGTAATCATAAAATCTCTGAATTTACCTTTCTTACTTGGTTTTATAAGAGATTTTATGGGATTCTGTTGGGTAGCGGAGCGGAACCCTTTTGCGGTCTCTCCATCTCTCAGGAGCCTTGGGCCGGATAGGAGGTTAAATCTATAAAAACTATAGAAAATTATGCTATTTATAGTGAGTTTCTGGAGCCCGAGACCCTACCTAGCATGATCCCAACATAAAGAAATGAAACTTATGTTAATTGTGTATGGGCTCCTCTTGGCAGTTCTTTCCTGGGAACCTACAGGATTTAATGATTAATAATCTGTTTAGATAGAATTCTTTGTAGCGGAATGCCCAATAAGGAATAGGAAAGTTAAGGTAAGAGAATATTAATCCTATAGAAAGAGTAAAGGTAGGAAGGTAAGATAAAGTGGCGAGGCTATGGTCCAGCAAGACTCCACAATTAATATTCTTTGTACGGGTCGACCGTCCATTGGGTCACCTGTAAGGACTTTTCCCTGGCACAATGGACGAGACGGGGCTAACAGCATTAATAATCTTAGGAAGAGAGGATGAGAGTTTGTAGGTAGGCGCTAGTAAGTCTATCAATTAATTCTCAGGATTCTAGCGCCTTATCTGTCTTCATTTTATTATTCCTTTTCTTAGGCTCATCCTCTTACTAAAGCTTAAATTTCTATTATTTATTTTGCTAGTGTGGGAGAGTTATGGGTGAAAATATTAAGTATTTTTGCATCTTTATGGATAATCAGTAATTATATTATTAATATTATTTGATATAGAAAGTTATTTTGTAATTATATTAAAGTTATTATGAATGGGCCTTTGGCTGTGATGGATGGCCGGATCTTAGTTTGTGGTCTCATCTTAAAGTCTTGACGGTCCCTTGCCTATCATAAGCTTATATTGCCGGTAGACTTCATTCATAGAAAAAGTCCTATTAAAATCCATATAAAATTATTAAAATATAAACCTTTAAGAGATATAGAAGGAAGAGAGAATGAAAGTGGGAACGGGAAGACGCAAGTTATTATGATAAAATATAAGCTTTTGGTGGTCAATCTCAGGGCCAAGGCTAGGTAATATATGGTTGAAGGTAGACGGATAATAACTGAGAAATCACTAAAATAAATATTAAAAATTAAGAAAATGAAGTGTATTTTACAAAGAGAGAACCTGGCGTACCGATTGCCCTTTCCTGCAGCATTAATAAGTTTATAATTATGAATTTACAAGTGCCTTTTCCAGTCTACTGTTACCCCCTAAGGACCTTCCACACATGATCCGCCTCATGATTTTATCCTAAGAATTCCGGAGGTTGGACTTTCTTTACCTTTTGGTCTTACAGTATTCTTCTTGCTCTTACAGTATTCTTCTTGGGCATACAGTATTCTTCTTGGGAGTGTTCTTACCGGGATTCACCTTTATTGCCAGAAGTTTTCATTAGTTTTATTGTCTTATTTTATTACATTTAATGTGTATTTTTCCCAGATTGTTTCCTAAGATTGAATCGCCTGGCATGGTTGAATTAACTGGTGAATCCTTAGGGCGTAACCTCTGATATCCTCTCCATCCACATTCTGTTTCCATTTCCTTTAGTGGGAGGGCGTAATAAGCATTAATTTTCTTATTTAATGTAAGCTCCTGTACACGCCCTCCCTACCTCCATCATTAATAACATTAAAATTCATAAGTTTTATTGATTATTTGGTGTATAATAGGTTTAATTATTTCAGGAATTTTAATGTTATTTTCCCGGGATTTATTTGGTAGCGAAGCGGAACCCATTTGTGGTTCCACTAGGTTGGCCTACATCAGGTTCTCCAGCTACAACCGTGTAACACCTTAAATTTATTATCTGTTCATCCTTTCCAGACTATTACCCGGACGTCATTCTTAAGGATAAAACTGGTAATTTTGTTAGGTCTTGAATGGATACCCGGGTTACTTCTGGAAAATAATCTGGTGGTTGATCTTGTCCAAATGTAACGAGTAAACCAATGAATCAACAAATAAATCCCAATAAGAGAAACCTTAAGAATGAAAATAAAATGAAAGTTTTATAGAATTATTATGGCCCTTCTTGGGATTTATTGTGTGATTCTTGTGCGGGAGCCTCTTGGCCGCTGGGAGTGAACTGGTTAAGGGGGGTGGGTCACGAGCGCGCATGCGGCTCTTCCCCGAGTGACCCACACCCCCCAGTTCTTTCCAGCGGTTACCAATGATTTCCTCTTCCATATCCTACAGTCAACATATTATCCGAGTACTAGCCAGGAAATAGAAAACCAGATAATAATTCATTAAATTCCAAGATTCATTGATAACAGCCAGTACGCGGGAAGTCTTCTGGAGATAAAACTGTATTATTTTCTAAGGAATATTATCAGGATTTTTGTGTCAATCATATAGGCTGTACCTAGGAATCCTGGAAATTCTTTGATTATATCCTCCGGTCGGTTGAAAAGTCATGAGATTGGAAGCGTCTGTAAGGTTGGGACACAAGACCCTGAGAATTTGGATGAAGAAGTCAAGCCTTTGGTAACAGTCTGGTGGTCATTCCTCCGTCATGTCGGGTCACGGGTTCCCTCCACTCCGTCCTCACTCGCTAGCGCCATTCCAGTGCAAGGGAGGGATGGTAAGGTGAAGCTAGGGCCATGACGAGAGGTTCCTTGCCAGTCCATTCTCTTACCTAAGCCGGATCATAAAGGAATGAGAGGAAGGTTCACCGGTTACTAGCGCAGAAAGGTAAATCCCTGTCACGGCCAATACCAGATCCTTCAACCGGGGCCGGGGCCTATAAATCCTATAATTAATAATTAATATTTTGGTAGGCCCCGGGAGTAAGTAAGAAAGAAATTATTAAAAATATAATATTTACTGTATACGTCTGTTGGTTCCAAGAGAATAAGATTCTACCTGAATGATGAGGACAAGGAACCAACAGACGAGTAAATATAAAATATAATTCTTTTTACCTTTAGATGCAGCCGCCACCTTATTAATCAAGAAAATCCTAATCTTTTGGGTGTTACATACGGCGGCTGAATGGAATGGAAGGAGAGACAAGAATCCTGCAATCATATAGTATTCTCTAGGGCGAAGACCCACGGGCGTAGCATAAGGAAGAACAGAAAATAGATTGTATGCATGATAGCCAGGTGTAAGTCAAAAGCCAAGATAAGATTGAACATAAGACCGATAACCAGAAGGGAATAACCGTGTAACAGCAAATATATATAAATTTAAAATATAATATGTGGAGAACTTGTCGTAATCAAAGGCCAGGGAAGGTTAGTCCTGTTAACTTTGGGATGTGATCACATTATAAATCTATTATTCTTTAAATTTACGGTGGGACTCGGCTAGAATGGACATTACAGATAATTTTTGATAGATAATATCTTGGCAGTGTATTAGCCGAGTCTATGTTCCTACAATAAGATCCAACGGGTCACCAATAAACCAAGATTAATTCTTAGTAAGGGTTGGTAAGGACAAGATTAATAAGTGTATGACCGCTAGTGAATCCATAAAGTTAAATTTCCTTATTAATAATCCCTTCTATCACACTGTATTCATCATATTTTCTTATAATATTACCCGGACTTCATTGGTTCCTTCGGGCCTTTGATCTCTTGGTCTTTCTCTCTCATAATATATTAAATCTGTAATAAAAATAATATTGTATTTATATTCCCTCCATAATAATAATGCATGGGTTTCTTACCGGTTACCAGCTTTATCACTTATAAAAATAATAATTTTATATTGGAATTTAATGGCTTATAATGTTGAATCACGAGGGAATCCTATAAGAAAACAATATTAATTCTTACGGGTGGATGGTTACTAAGAAATAATTATATTTTCTAACAAATCTTATATCCTTGCAAGTTAATATGATTTTATTAAGGTCAGTCCAGGCTCACTTTATGGTTGAAGGATTCACTTTTATCTTCCTGTTTTCCCTTGCGAGAGCCTGCATACACTAAGAAATTTAATGATTAATTCACTGTCAATGGGCTCTCGCCACCTATAATAACCATATAATCTCGTCTTAGATCACCTAATAAAACAAAAATAAATTGAATCTTTTGTGATAAAATCAGTCGTATCTAGACCAAGTACCTGAGAAGCTTGTAAGAATTCATTTTGTTACCTTTGTTCCCTTGTAATCCCTTTCACACCTATAAGATCCTAAAGAAAGAAGGAAAAGAAATAAATAAAATTAATGATGAACACAGTGTCTTACCCCAGGGTGTATGGACAAGAAGTTAAACCGCGAGAAGATTTTACAGGTGGATAAGGTCAGTGAAGGTAGACTCAGAGACTCCAGAAACAATAAAATATTGGATTTTTACAAGGAATTCCATGAATTTTAATGTGTTTCTGAGTGCTTGGATGCTAGGATTTCATTCGGATAAGAGTCCCATCACAATCTTTTCTACTTTTATTCCCTAGTTATTCCATAGAAGCCTTCACTTTTTTAATAGAAAATTATAAATTATTATTATTATAAGATGGAAAGTTATTGAAAGGAAATATAATAAGAGCTTTAAGCCAACCGATCCCATCACAATAACATGAAACAGATAATGAAGATAGAAAAATACTGAATGGTTAATAATTCCATAATAATAATATGAGATCTAAGAAATAAATGAAATCTTTTATGTTAATGAATGCTGGGTAGATATGACAGGACAAGTTCTCTCGCAATTATATTTTGTATTTATTTTATATGAATTTATATTGTTTTCTTTGTGTTTATATTATCTGGCTTTCTTATTAGTCTTTTGGTGATTCTTTTGGTCACATGTTATTCTTAAAAATCTTAACTAAATTCTCAATTAAATTCCTATTCTATAAGCCCTTATATTATTAACATTAAACCTTTCATTTTTATGGTTTTGTCTTACCTTTTCCTTTCATCTACAACAATATAATTCCTTCTTTTATAGGCTTTCCTTTGGCCGAAGGCGTCTGTTGGAGAGATAACTTGGCTAGGGAACCAACAGACGAATGAAGGAAAGATGGATGATGTGCAAGGTATTGGCCATAGGATTCTCTAGAAGAGAATGGAAAACAGATTATTATCCGTCCACAGATTATGCATAGGATTCCAAAGGTAATTCTAAGGTGGTACAGGCGAGTGAAGGTGACAGGGACTTGCCTCGGCCTTACTAACCAGCCGTAGGAGGAAGCGTCAACCTGCCTTACACTCCTGGCTCGCTAGTAAATATACCCAAGACAGCCACCAAGCAAATGTTGATTACGCCAGCTTGTTACAGTGAGTTCCAACATAGAATCGTGTCAAGAGCGGGCCAAAGATACCAGAGATTACAAACATAAGGTGGATTGGTAGGAGAGAAGGGTAGCCGAGTACAGTTAATTCCCTTAAAACACGATAGAATTACGCCCTCGGTTTCTCCACTTCTGTCCATCCATTATTAAGCGTCACACCAGGAATTATTTAGGAAAGTTATGCTGTAATAATATAGATTGTAAAGGGAATCCAACATAAGATCATGAAAATATAAATAAAATCAAATAAAATAAGAGAAATAGAATGGTAATTACGGGGTCCCTTCCATGAAAGAAACTATAGAAATATAAGAATTAATGATTATTACGTGGGGACCCCTTACACAGAGACCGCTATTTGTATGCCCAAGAGACTTCCCACTACCCTTAACACACTAAAATAAATTGTATTTTTCAGGGACTTTTCTAATCTGTTATGCTATTTTATAAGGTTTTTTACAATAAAATGATTCTTTTTGGAAGTGAACCACTAGTAAATACCCAAGAAACCTTAATAATATTATGGATTCAATGAAATAATTAATGATAAAAAAAATAATGGGTGTAAACTTTAGAAT
>ERZ1738539.4-NODE-9-length-20706-cov-7.198005_pt1 | contig 20706 bp, 1 predicted proteins | sample MGYA00581726_ERZ1738539 | MGnify/ENA primary metagenome ERZ1738539 (study PRJEB40740, sample SAMEA7388102) | Antillogorgia bipinnata | biome: Marine coral reef biome; feature: Environment associated with an aquatic invertebrate; material: Seawater | host: Antillogorgia... | reverse complement strand
GTTATAATAGCCACCGCATTTTTGTATTCTTTTTTATTATGATGGATTTCTTTAGATACCAAGCAGAAGATACTTTGCCACAATAGTCTGTGGAATACGTAAAGAACTGTTTATGTAAAGGCAATTCAGATTTGCTTAACAGTTCGATCTTCGCTCCAAGTTTTTCCAGAATGAAACTTCAAGTATTGACGTTTTCTATACATATTTTTTATTCATTTTCTCTGACAAATGCAGTAAGTCAGCTGAAGTTGTTCCCCGGATTGCAGTGTAGTTATAACTTCGATTTGGAAGTTCACACACATCGTGGAAAGCGCTCGACGAAAGAGTTAAACTTCAAAGTGAACGGTCAGGTTGAAGTTGAAATTTTATATGAACATTCAGTTGAAAACGATGCCTACATCACAAGATTACGCCTTAAACGTGTGCGGATCATCCGGTTGAAAAATGGTGGGCGTATCAAACATGCTGTGGATCCAGACTTGGAGAAAAAGCTTTCCAAGCCCTTTTTCTTTCTGCAAGATGTTAAAGGCAACATCACGAAAGTGTTTTTTCCGCACGATGATCAGCCGGAGCTTGTTGGACTTAAGAAAGGAATTGTAAGCTCTCTTAACTTGAAGATCCATCCTGACTTCCAGAACATCTCATACAGCGCAGTAGAAGAAGACGAATCTGGAATTCATCACTCTTACTACAATATTAACAACAGAAACGTGACGAATCTATATCTGACAAAGAACTGGAGCAGTGATGATTATCTTAAACATGCTGACGAGCGTCCTGTGGAGGGAAGGCAACACACAAAAAGTCATTATGATACTACGGTTGAAATTGAAAACGGTGCTATCAAAAATGTGAAAAGATCACATTTTTCTCATTTCGGAAACGACAAGCGTTACAATCGACCTCAGAACAAACCGGAATTTCAAAGGCAACCTGATTTAGAGTTAAAAGCATCTGGTGAAAGCCACCTTAACCTTCTTGGCTGTACCGTTCCCACTAATAGAAGAATCAAACGGTCGTCAGAAAAAATGCATACGTCTTTGAGAAATCTGAAACAGTCTACACTTTGTTATGATGGAGTACATGACATCCAGTGGTCTTCGATTGGTGATCCTAATAAACCAAGCCGTACGTTTTACGAATTACTCCGATGTTATTCCGACCCGTCTGTAAAAAAGAGTGAACTATCTCAGTGCGTTAAGGAGCTTCACCATCTAGCAAGAACTAACGACGAAATTTTCGAAAGCATTGCGAATTTAACGTTGGAAAGATCTCATCAAAATTTTTCCACCTGGTCAGGCCTGGTTGGAGCTATTGTTGTCCGAGGAGATTATGAAACCCAAAAGATCTTAAGCCGTGCAATTTTATCTGAGGATCCACGGCCACTGTCGCATAAAGAACATGCAAAGCTTCTGGAGGCGGTATACTTTATCCCCGCTGGTCCTTTATACCCAGAATTGCTACAAGCTCTCTTGTCTCTCCATATGAATTTTAGTAAGAGCCCTGACATCACTGTTCGCTCTATGTTAGTGTTATCAGGATTAGTACGCCGCTGCCACGATTCCGGATACAATCGTTCACTGTCGGAAAGCATTGCGCGACATTTGCACCGAAGTTTCAAGACACATCCAGCGCGGTTGCACCACGCAGAAAGCTCATCTCATGAAGGATATATATGGAGCCATTTATGTGCTTTTGGAAATTTAGGTCACATTTCATCTCTTGGCTTCATAACCAGGTATCTGGATCACGATAGCTCAGGTATTCGGTATTTTGCAGTTTCAGCGTTAAGGAAGCTTCCATCTCATTACACTGATCACCACTTGATGCGTATTCTTCGAATGGACGAGCACGTAACTGTCAAAGCAGGGGTAATTGAGGTGCTCTTGGAACGGCGTCAGAGCCTTACCAACGAATTGCGTGATGCTATTGAGGATGCTCTGTGGATATCTGAAGAAGGTGACGAACTAGATTCGAAAATTCTCGAGTTTTTGGAAAATCATAACGAAAAATCTCATCATGTCATAAGAAAATTGCGCAAACAAAGGTCCAATATACGGCGAAAGAAAAGAGCACTTATTCCAGCATTGAAACCGAGAGAATTTTCTTTAGGCGTACGAAAAGAATGGCGAAAAGCATTTGGCGGTAGTCAAGTTGGCGCGGAAGCTGTGACGCGGTTCGTGAACGAAGCAAAACTAAAAATTGGAATCTTCGGTGGGAGATTTGAAGTGAACTTGGACAATTTAGCATTGTTCCGAGCGCATGTAATCGTGTGGAGTTTCGACATAGTGAATGGAAAGGCGGCCTTTAGGATGGGGGCAGGCTTTAAGAACGATATCCCTAAGGATTTAATTCACACAATCGCCGATACTGCAGACGATATCCTCGCAAGCATTGACGGAATTTCGAGTATTTTCACCAAACATATCCAGAAATTTCTCGACAAACTTAAGAAGTATTTGCCATTTATTCCAGACATCTTTCTAAATTTCATTTCAGAAACTGTCAAAATCCTTGGCCGCACCATTCAAGTTTCGCGCTTTGGAAAATTTTTCAATAATATTGTAATGAATCTTCGCAGTGCCTGGCGTGCAAGTGAAGCTTGGTTAAAAATTGGTGATTTGGGCAAGAGCTTTGTCCGAAGCCTTTCCAACATCAATCTGTCGACAGGGTCTTTTGAGGGAGCATTTCGTTTCCTCAATAAATTTGTAGACCTTTTGTCAAAACTTAGGTTTAGGCTTCCGCGAAACTTTCCAATAAAGTTCAATATAAAGAAGTTTTTGACGCAAATTACTGGACCATTTGAGTCGACTAGTGATGCTGTGGAACATTATTTTAAAACACTAGGTGTTGATTTTCCATCAGACTTCTTTGAAATGTTCCATTTTAATGTTACACTTAATTTCATTCCGATCTTAGACAAGTTTAAACTTACAGCATTGCGTTTGGTACATTTTTGTAACAGTTTCCTAGAAATGCTCTCTGTGTTCCGAGATATGTTTAACATCAACCTACCACGACTTAATTCCCTGGAATTCAGTGCGAACAATAATAAAGTAAAAGACTTTGATTTTGGTTTGTCTTTTGACTGGAGGATAAAATTTAACTTTTCGATTGACTTTTCAGGTCCTGACTTTGCAAAATTTAGAAAAATGTTTAACTATTTGGCTGACATTTTTCTGAATCTAAGCAAACCTAATGTAAACTTTGAGAAATTTTTTGGTGAAATTCTATCTGATTTTATAATCAAGTTCGAGACTGATGGCTTACTTATTGATGGAAGTGGTTCCGACACAGGAAAGTGGTTTAAAACTGTCCTAAATGTTTTTCACAATTTTGTAAATCAATTTGATTTACAACTCTTTGAACTTGGCAGCACTGGCAACTTTTTAGATAAATTATCCAAAATTGTTGAAGGGGTTTCGAAAGGATCACTAGCAAATGTTTGCAAACTGCAAGATTTTACGTTAAAATCAGCTGGAAATTTGGAACTCTTCGGAGAAAAACTCGAGGAAGATATGATCCATGGAATTCGCAATGTTGGAAACAGAGCTCAAATGGCTATAGCAGAAGTTATTAATATCACCTTGTTTGTGGACCAGTTTATTAACGAAATACAGCAAAATTTGTCTCGTACAGCGAAGATCTTCGTTGGACAACATTTAACTGTACTGGAAGGCTCTTTAAAAAGTGTGAAACAACTTGCCGATATTGTTGCAACATTCTTACTGAAGTCAGCAAATAAATTAACGGGATTTTGTCACAAAACTGCAAATATATCTGGTGACATCTTAGACAAAGTTCAGTCTGCTGCAGAAGCAGTCGTAAGTGAAATAGCTGACTTTGTTACCTCCAACTCGGAAGGATTTGTTACTCTTATTGATCAATTTAAAGTAGTGGTAAAAAACGTGGAAGACTGGCATCAAGAATATTTAGCGAAGCACTTGGGTAAGGTGGCAATCGTTAGTCAAACAATCAACGAATTCTTATCGTTAATCAAAACTGAAAACACAGTTTTCTCCGACATTAATAAAGTGTTCAAGAACATAAACAATGTCATTCAATACCTGAACAATTTACCCACACATGCGCAGAAAGCGTACGATTTTGCAGAAAAGATTAAAAATTTTGCAACAAATGCAGAGGTCTGGAAAATCGAATTTGAGAAACTAAATATCCGGAAAAAATTTAACTTGGACTTCGATGAAAAGTTGCAAAATATTTGCAATCAATTTCAATCCTTTGCTGAGGATAACATTAAACAAATTCAGGCTGACAATCTCTTTAAAACCTTCCGAAAATTTGTCACAAGAGAAACTGATTCCCTTATCACCCAGTCTGTTAGCAAATTAGATGTTTTAAAGACACCTCTGGAAAAAGCTCGAAATAACTTAGAAGAAATGTCATCTTCAGTTTTAGAAATTGAAGCCGTTTTAGTTGAATTGCGACCTTTCTCGGGAAATTTTTTACCCGTGTTGCAAGAAATTCGCCAGCTACCAAATTGTTCAGACATTTATGTTATCTTCGACAACATAATCACAAGTTGTGGAAAGCAAGCTATATCTTTTGGAAAACAGGCCTACAATGAATACGCTAGCATGAAAACTGAAGTTAAAGCGTTTTTGGAACTGTTACCTGAGGAATGGGAAAGTCTAAGTTTGCAACAATGTATTTCAGGAGGAACGTGTTTGTCGGACTCGTTTAAAAAACAAGCACAAAGCGTTTCAAATAAAATGCAGAAACTTAAAAATAGATTCCGGGACTTCAGCTTTAAGGATGAACTAAAAACGTGCGAGAAAAACGTGGAGGAAGTATCAAGAATTTTTGGAAATATACAGAATATTTCAAGGTTGGTGAAAGAATTTTCATTCAAAGAAGAAATCGTGAAGATTAAGGACTTGTCTGCAAGAATTACGGGAAAGTATTTTGGGGATGACGACGAAAGTCAAGTTAAAAAGCGTACTGTATCACAGCCTATTAAGATAAAAAGAAATATCGCCGAATACACTACAATGGCCGAAAAGACTCAAGAAATAATTAAGAGATTGGTTGAACAGGTTTTCACTGGTTTAGAAGAAGTATCTCGAGACCTTTTTGGACCATTCCAAGTAAAACTTGAGAATGTATTGAAAAAGCTCAACGTTTCGCTAGAGTTGGGAAAAAATTCTGCAGTCATAGGTCCAATCTTACAACCCCTCAGGTCAGTTGTAGAAACTATGGTTGGTTTCATCCAAACAGGCAGCGGTGCTGTTGATCCACTAAAAGGGACTATTTCGGATGTGCTCATTAAAATATCGGATTTCATTGACGTTTTTGAAGGAAAACTGAAAGATTATGGGCAAGCTGTAACAAAAGTTTCGGATGAAGTGAACAACCTTATTGTTAAGATCACGTCATTCCTTAACACAATACAGTTACGACAGAAAGGATTGGATATCCGGGATTACAAGCCATGGGATCAGTACCAACACTGTTCTACTGAGGTTTGTTTAAGATTGATTCGAAGATCTTCGGAGCTCTATCTAAGCACGATATTCGTATGGAAATATCCACACTTGGATGACTTATCATCTACAACGTTGTCCGGAACAGGGAGGTGGCTTGTGCCCGGTCTGTTTGATGATTACAAGATTCGTGGTATTGCTCAATTGTCTACTAATGAAATGTTACTGGGTATGCGTGGTGTCGCGGCCAACACAGAAAAAGCTTCACTTCTAGTTGTAGTTGACATAACATCGTCAAACAGCAACATTCTTAAAATTCTGCAATTAGAGATGGGTGTGGATTCGTTTCAAGGCAACATGGGTGGAGTAGTTGTTTTAAAATCTCTCATTTTGATAAGCAGTGGTAACAGCCTTTATGGTGTTCGAGTATCAGATGTTCGAAATAGCATGTCGTCCAAACGTCCTTCAACCATCGCCATTTCCAAGATTAAAGCTCTAGACTATGAAATAATCTCAATTTCATACGATGACCGCGAAAGCAAAATTTGGGTTTTAGAAAGCAGCACGGCACACAGTTATCATGTCAGTCCTTTTGGTGACATATTGCTGGAGAAAAATTCTCTCGTTACTGAAGAGCATACGCGTGGATTTACCATTGTCCGACAGCTTGGTATTAAATACGCATGCGTTGCCAAGTGTTCCTTAGCTGCTGGTTACCAGTGCAGATTAGAATTTCACAAAATGGACGCGGGAGTTCTTGACGAATCGACTGTTCTAAGAGTCGTTCGAACTCCTACGGGTCTAGAGGCCATCCAAACAGTGGACACGGAACACGTCGTCGCGGCGTTTTCCAGCGGAACGTTCTCAGAAAAAGACAAAATTCAACGAATTGGAGGAGATTTCGAAGATAGATTTTTCAAATTTAATGTGCCAGTCTTAAAGACAGAGTTTTCAATAACCGAGAATTGTCTGTACTTCAAAGTGGGTTGGGATTGGATAATCCCGCAGCAACGATTGTTTCCATTCGGTGAGATGAAATGCGGTACTCGTAGAAAGCGACGTGCTCTAGAAAAGGCTTTGGATAAGGACATATATACAGAAGAATTAGAAAAAAATCTTAGAACAAAACGTCAAGCAACTGAAGAAGTGAGTTGTATTTGGAACATAGAAGGAGAACCTTATGCTGGTACTTTTCCGATTGTCCCCGAAGTGAGCTTTACGATAATAGTATTTGCAATACCCGTGAAATTTTTCTTTGGAGCAGATTTGTATTATTACGGCAACTATAGAATATCACTGTGCTTACAAGACAAAGAAGTGCGTCTTGCTTTAATACCTGGTGTGTGGCTCACTGTTTACGCAGGTGCAAGCGTGCCATTGATAATCGTAGAAGCTGGCATTACCATTGAGGCAAAACTTTTAGAAACTTATCTCATCCCAGAACTAATCATACGTGTAGACAAATGGCCGCTAAGCGCTTGTATTCAATTAAAAATGCAAATGACGCCACTCAGAATACGGGTGTACCTTTGGTATCGTTTCAGACTATGTATTGAAATAAGTTACAAGAAATGGTTTTCGTTACGTATCTCGATTAATTGGTGCCCAAGAAAAACACTTGCAGAATGGACGTGGTCATCGTCATCTATTCATAAGACGTTATTCGACAATTGTGATCCAGGCATCGACCATACACGCCCTGGCGTCGGAGTATGCAATGCAAGGCAAGTTGGAAATAAAAAGTATTTTATTCAATGGCGTGGATTTACGGAAGATACACAAATACAGGCTTATATTGTTAAAATTGGTTCAATTCCCGGATCTGGCGATGACCATTATTCTATACATAACGAACGTCAAAGCCTTTTAGTCCCAGATCTCGAAATTATGCATGGCAGATCTGTTTATGTCGGTGTGTACGCAATTAATGGTGTTGGTTTGAAAAGTGATATTGCTCATTGCCCGGAATTTAGTGCCAATCGTAGGTCGCCCGTTATAACATTCATCAATGATGGTGATTCCTCAACAGACATCGACTACCAAACAGACACAACCAGTCTTGGTATGAAATATGGCTTTGTGGGAACATTTGACGACTTATCAAGTATTAAATGGGGAATCTCTTCGTTGACAACCTGCACCTTGTCGGAAAGTGAGGCTGACATACTTCCTTTGCAAAATATTGGTGAGACTTACACTGTTAAGAAGACGGGAATGAACTTCACTGGTGGATCAAAGTATTACACCCGGCTAGTGGTCGTCAGCAACTTGGGGCTGGCTACTGTGGCTTGCAGTGATGGTGTAACTATTGACACTACTCCACCGATACCTCGCAATTTCACCATCGGCAGAGACGGCAACAAACTTATTCCATCTATCCGACGAGTATCTGGAAATTTTGAACATTTTATTGACAACGAAAGTCCTATAGTTCATTACGAATGGAAATTGATTGACGAGAGCACGGAAATGGACGTGACATCATTTATAAGAATCCCGCTAACGCAAATGTCGCCTTTGCTCGCTGGCTTGAGTTTAACATCTGGACAAAAATACACCGCTGTATTGAAAGGCACAAATGCCGCTGGTCTTCATGCAGTTGTCAATGTATCAGGCATTATCCCTGACAATACGATTCCCTTGTGCAACATTTTACCACGTGACGTGACTGGTTTTGATGATGTTGTTGACAGAGATTTTACTTCCCATCTTATGAATCTCACTGCAATGTTCTTGTGCTATGATGACGACAGCGGTATCCAGTCAATTCAAGCTGGAGTAGGAACTTACCCTGGCGGAGCAGATGTACATTCGTTTGTTGATATAAATGATTTAACAGTAAAAGTGTCAGAGGACACGAAAGCCACGTGGGTGACATTTGTTAACATCAACATAACGACACTTACTCGCTATCACGTCACAATCAATGTTGAAGACATGGTAGGTAACCGAAAAACACTTTCCTCCGACGGAATACTCATGGATACAACAGAACCCACAGTTTTACCGACATACATCAGAGATGGCTTTCAAGGGATGGACAAAAAATACAGCAATGAGTTCGACGTCTTCCCAGCTCATTGGGAAAACGCGTTTGCCGATTCAGAAAGTGGAATTGGAGAGTATTTTGTCGGGCTGGGATCGACTCCAGGTCTAGATGACAAATCTGCATTTAGAAGTTACAATTTGAGTACAAAAGCTTTACTTCGTGGCGATAGCCTTGAAAGTGGAGTGAAGTATCATGTTACAGTGATTGCATGCAACCGAGTGGGCATGTGCGTGAATGGCAGCAGCAATGGAGCAATAGTAGATTATCTTCCACCCCATACGGGCTTAGTCATAGCAGGTCAGGAAGGACCCCCATTACAAATAACATGGATTAACAAAGCCGCTTGGGCCAGATGGCAGTGGTGTCCAGCAGATCGAAGTGAACTTCGTGGTTCACCAGACACCTGCGATTCATTAAGTTTCTACGATGTACATTCAGGAATACGACGATTTGGCTTAACTGTACTTTCTTATGAAACTGCTGATATGTTAACACCGGTAAAGATTGTAGGTCGTGTTGTCTCTAGCGGACTTCATGTGGCGATGCCAAACGGCGTATTCTCTGTAGTTGTCGAGGCCCAAGATCGTGCTGGTGGTAAGTCAAATGCTATTTCCAAATCATTCATCGTAGACACTACTCCTCCAAAAATTGTTAAACTGTACCACGGTATGGAAAATCAACAAATCATGTACAGTCGCACCAAGAACCATGAATTCAGGGCATTTTTTGAAATCGACGAAGATATTTCGGACATTGTTTCATACAGCGTTGGTGTGTCGACTTTTCCCGAAGGAGATGATATCATTTCCTTCGCAAAGTATAAAATCAATGTTGTCGCCGATGTTATTCGCGTTAACTGGACATCACCAAACTCCCAATCATTAGTATATGGGCGGAAGTACTATGTAACGGTAAAGGCCACAAACGCTGCAGGACTTTTTTTAATCACTTCGTCGCCACCATTAATTTTTGACAACGAGCCTCCTTTGGTATCACACGTTTTTGACGGTTGGGGGACTCAGGATTCCCAATATCACCCATTTCCAAATATTTACCGCATGCATTGGCAAGGAGTTTCAGACTTTTCAGGAATCGAGAAAATTGAGGTATGCTTAAGCTCTATTCAGGATGAAAATGAGTGTAATCTTTATCCCAAGGTGAAAATTCCCACAAAAGAAATGTCCTACACGTTTACAAATGTGTCTCTTCAATCCGGAGTATATTGTTACGCTTACCTTGGGATAAAGGACAAAGCTGGTAACTATGGCAACTTCTGGAGCGATGGAGCATTAACTGACACCAGTCCACCGAGAAAAGGACGAGTAACAGATGGACAGAGAGGAAGTGATATCGACTTTCAACGTCAAACAAATATCCTTTATGCAAGCTGGTTAGGATTTTCTGAAAAGGAAACTGAAATTCATCACTACGAGATAGCATTTGGCACCAGTCCAAATGAAACCAATGTCCAACCATTTACAAATGTTGGTTTAGTCACATCAAGCTCCAGTTCCAATCTTCAGGTTTCAGAACTAAAGAATGGTGTGGTGTACTATGCACAAATTGTTGCCTACAATACGTTGGGAATCAGAAGTGACATTGCAATCTCTAACGGAGTTTTGATTGAAATCACGCCTCCTGTATTTTTATCACCAGTTTCTGATGGAATTGTGTCCAGTTTTGACTTTGATTATTCGAGCAATTTAACGTCATTGTCAGTAACTTGGAAATGTGAAGACAAAGAAAGCGGATTACGACAGGTTCTTGTCGGGATAGGCACGCAACCTGGCATTCAAGATATTGTTCAGTATCGCGCCGTTTTACCTTACCAAAACTTTTACACTTTTAATGCCTTGAACCTGGCAACAGGCCTTAGGTATTTTTCCACAGTAAAATGTATAAACAACGTGGGCTTACAGAATTCAATGTCAAGTGATGGTATTACAATTGATTCTACGCCACCAGTGTTGTCTTACGTGTACATCGGTCGCAAACGTCATCGAGATTCGCCTCAAATTGGACTCAGCTCTTTTGTAACTGCAAATTGGAAATTCAAAGATTTCGACAGTAGTATCATTAGATACACGGTTTCGATCCATCACGTAGAAAATACCTCTCAGTTCGTGGGTCCATGGGTGTTTCCTGGGAACCAAACTTCCGGATATCTCAATTTAGGACAGGACCACTTAACACATAAAGAACGATACGTACTTTCGGTCACAGCCTTGAATGGCGCTAGACTTAGTACCACTGGTATCAGCAACGATTTTCTTGTTGACGGAACAGCACCCATTTGCACAAATATATATGATGTTACTATAGATGGGGCTAGAACCAGCTTTAGCGGATTGACGTCAAAGTTAGCAGTTCATGCTAGCTGCGATGATATTGAAACAGGAATCCTTAAATACGAGTTTGCCATAAAGGAGATTAAGTCACACGAATATATTTTTCCTTTCCACAGTGTGAAAATATTTCTAGCATCTCTCGTCGTCGTAGATGGTTTTGGAAAACACCATGTTAAACTTCAAAATGGCAATCACTACCAAGTTGGCCTTCGAGTCACCAATAACGTTAACATAACCAGCGAGTACTGGACCTCTGGCGTTACCATTGATACAACTGCTCCAAGATTTCGTAAAGTGATATCATCCTACAACGTCCATCGTAATGCCTTCCAAGTTGTCTGGGAGCTTTCTGATCATGAAAGTGGTATAAGAAACATTTACTGGTCTCTTAATACGTCACCAAAGGTGGAAAATCCTGATAATTTTACTGAACTTTTACAAAATGCTACAGAAGTCTCTATTTCAGACGTACGAACTAAGGTTGGCGTGACATACTACGTTTATCTTAAAGCTACAAACAACGCTGGAGTATCTACGGTGTTTGTGTCCAACGGTGTGGTGGTTGATCGAACCCCACCCTTAGTTGGTCGTGTGTCGGCCGAATTCGTATTGCCGGAAAACTACGATGGCAATCCAAACATGACGAATGGTGCTTCGTTTCCTGTCAGATGGAGCGGTTTAATCGATCAAGAAAGTGGAATAAGGTCATACAAATGGGCTATCGGACCAACTGGAAAAATAGCTGGATTTAGTGACGATTCTTTCACTGAGATTCAGTTTACAGGCTCTACAAACGGCTATATTATTAAAGATCAAATCATACATACAGACACAGTATATTATGTATGCATAAGAGCTACCAATGGAGCTGGATTGTCGACTACAAATTGCTCGGATGGGTTACGCGTCAAGTTGGGAAAGCTAACGCCTGGTGTTGTATACGATGGGCCTTTGGACGAAGATGTTGATTTTCAACTTGATAATAAAGCAATATGGCTACATTGGTCAGGATTCAAAGACCCGGTGTACGGTTTAAAAATGTATTCTTGGTGCTACGGTCTATTTTCAGAGAACGACACATTCAATTGCTTGAGTTCGCTCATGTCTGTTTATCCGCCATTCAAGGGAATTGCCCACAAGTTTCACAATCTTTCTTTAGCACACGGGGAACGTTATGGAGCTAAAGTTGTAGTGGTGAACCAACGAGAGGAAGTCGTTTCTGCCGTCTCAGATGGTTTTGTAGTTGATCGTACTGCACCCAACGCAGGGATTTTGGAAATCGGAGGCTCACAAGGTAGAAGAACGCTTTATCTTACCAGTATTTCAGCTCCAATCGTGTCTTGGTCTGTGTACGAAAGCGAAAGCGCGCTTCAGGAATTTCAAGTTGGTATTGGCACCTTTCCGAATTGTGATGACTTGTTTTCATTTACCAAACTCAATGGAAGTACCTATTCTTTCAATCTTGAGGAGGCACAATTCGACTTAACTCTTGGATTGGCTTTTTACATCACCGTTGTTGGAGTAAATGTTTTGGGACTAGAGACGCGAATAATTTCCCCGCAAGTCGTTGTTGATTCGGTGCCACCGATACCTAGCATTGTTCGTGATGGCAATGGAACAGATGATATTGATTTTCAGTCTGATGTGGAAAGCATATCTGCAACTTGGAACGAATTTCTTGATGCAGAGAGTGACGTTGTGGAATATTTCTACTGTATTGGTAACAGACCAGGTTCTTGCAATATTGTAAACCGAACATCTGTCGCACTGGACTTACACGCAGACGCAAAAGTAAGACTTGAACATGGCCAAACCTATTTTGTATCCGTAACTGCCATTAACAATGCTGGGCTGTCGACAACTTCTTCTTCTAACGGAGTAACTATAGATACATCACCTCCCGTTGTCCAAAGTTTCTCGATAACGTCTGCCATCACAATTGATCAAAACACCACCAACGGAAACATCTCTTCTGATGTCACGGCTCTTTTAACAAACCAATGCAAGATATTTGCTACGTGGGATTCTATTTTTGACGAAGAAAGCGAAGTCAAACGCGTGTCAGTGTGCGCGACCACAAATAAAGAACAATGCGATTTACTTATGTGGCAGGATCATAACCCAGATTCCTCAGTTTTCAGTTTCGATTTCCAGGGTCCATTGCAATCTGGAACAGTTGTTAGGTTAAAACTTTTTGTTGAAAACGGTGCTGGTCTAAAAACAACTTTAATTTCAAGTGGAGTGCTTGTAGACAACAGCCCTCCTGTAAAAGGTTTTGTTCAAATCGAGGGTAAAGATGGTTTGGTTTTCTTGCACGAAGATCAGCCACTGATTGCTTTGTGGTGGGGCTTCAGTGATTTTGAAACTGGAATTAAGGAGTATAAGTGGAAGATTTGCTTCGCAAGTAAAATTTCTGACTGTGTTACTGAGTTTGTTAGCGTTGGTTTGAAAAAGAGCGTCGCTTTAAATGATACAGGAATAATTCATGGCAAAGAATACAAGTTTGTTGTCAAGGCAGTAAACCTCGCGGGGCTAGAGATTGAGTCTGTCTCAAATTCATTTATTCTTGACAAAACGTCTCCTGAAGCAGGTATGGTATTTAATGGACTCGACTCAGTTGCAGGCAAAAATTATCAAAGTTCGCTGACGGAAGTTTCGGCCTGGTGGGAAGGTTTTCAGGACAAAGAAAGTGGTATTTTTCGCTATGACATCTGCATCGGCTCAATTCCAGGTCTTTGTGATGTATCTGGGTTTAGAAGTGTTGGCTTGGCTACTAATGCAATTGTTAAAAATTTAAATCTTACTCACAATGCAACATACTATACGACGGTGCGTGGTACAAATGGAGCAAGCCAGAGTGGTTTTGCTTCGTCGAATGGAATAACTGTAGACCTGACACCACCAATTGGCTCCATACTTCGGGACGGCGAGGATTTGGATACCGACGTATCAATACAGGACATGTTTGTGAGTATCAACTGGGATGAATATCACGACTCAGAATCTGGAATTTCCAAATATGTAGTTTGCGCGGGGACAATCGTGGGAGCGTGTGATTTAGTCTCTCCAACAACGGTGAACGACAGCGTGGCGGCAAAACTAGACATCAGGCCAGCAATCAGTTCTGGTACCGTAGTGTACTCAACCTTGTGGGTATATAACAAAGCGGGCATGGTGACTAAAGTACATTCAGATGGAGTGCTGGTGGATACAACACCGCCTAATGCAGGCATTGTTGAAATTACGTCACCCAGTACTGCAGGAAACAGCGCAACCTATCTCACTACAAAAGAATCGCTGTGTGCTTCATGGAATACTTTTAACGACACTGAAACTGCTATTGGGAGTTACCATTTCTCTTTGTGCTCAGTATTGGACAGAAAAAGCTGCCCTATCTCACGACGAAATCTTAACAACAAAACATCCATATGTATCGAAGATCCGCCCATAACCGAAGGAGAGACTTACTTTGTTGTCGTTATAGCAACGAATATAATTGGACTCAGTTCGTCTTCGAAGTCAACTCAGTTTGTGATTGATACGACCGAGCCCAATATTGGCAAAATAATTGCATCTAATCCACTTGAGGACAATTACAATTACATCTCGTCAAGCTTATTGGCACGGTGGGAAGGTTTTTGGGACAAAGAAAGTGGTATATCAGAATATCACATTTGTGTGGGAATGGAGCCTGGTTTGTGTGATATAAAAGAATCTGTATCCGTTGGCAAAGCATCCCAGTATAGATGGTCCAATTTAAGTTTAGTCAGTACTGAGGAGTATTTTGTTTCCATAAGGAGCATTAACAACGCTGGGATGTCCACGGATTATGTAACGTCAGATCCATTTGTAGTGGATACTACAGCTGCGTTTCCACATGAAATTTTCGATGGTTCTAAAAATGGTGAAGATATTGACTATCAACAAGGTCGTGATCAACTGTCTGCTTCATGGTTTAAAATTGAAGACCCAGAAAGCGACATCGTTGCGCTTAGCTGGTGTATTGGAACAACGCCTGGATCATGTGATCAAATACATAACACACCAATCGATGTCACGTCCACGAAAGTTTCAACTGTCCTCCCGCAACCAGCTAGAGACGGAAATAAATATTACGTCACCTTGACCGCAGTAAATAGCGCAGGCTTAAACACTACTATGGTATCTGACGGAGTAACAATAGATTATACATCACCAAGTCCTGGAGTGGTATTTGTTGGTCAGGATGACAGTATGGGTAACATTAAAAATGGTGATACAATCCATGCTCAATGGTCGGCATTTGAAGATGCAGTGAGTGGCATCATGTCATATCAGTTTGCATTGTGCGAAATGAAAAATCGATCAAGCTGCGCCTTGGAGTTCACAAACATTGGTCTTCAAACCAATATATCTTTATCAGGTCTTGTTCTGGAAAATGGCAAGGGATATGTCGTAATTGTTCGCGCTACAGATTTTGTTGGTCTCAGTATCGAAGAATCGTCCAATGAATTTATCGTGGACGAGACACCACCAGTTTTAGGATGGATTTCAATTGTCAGTCCATCACCAACAGACTTTAATGTGACACAAATTACAGCAAGTTGGGGAAACTTTTATGATCCCGAGTCTGAGTTATCTGGCTACGAAATCTGCCTTGGTAAATCTCAAGGAGAATGCAATGAGATTGACAACGTGCCGGTGGGATTAAACACGACCTATTCATTTCATAACCTATCATTACGTCATAAAGAAGAGTATTACGTCTCAGTTACAGCTAGCAACAGGGTTGGACTTTCCACAAAGGTCACATCAAATGGCATCAAAGTCGATCTTACTCCACCTGAACCAGTAGGGCATATGACGGGAAGTTCCCAAGGCGTTTGCAGTGGAGTTTTTGGTAGCTGCGATGAGCAAACCTTGCCAGGCTTGGGTAAAGAAAACGAGGTTAAAATATCTTGCGAGGATGACCTACTGAAGTTCACATGGGTAGATCACGAAGATAAGGAGTCCGGTATAGTCCTAACTGAATGGTGCGCTGAAACTGTCAATGATACATGTAATATACAGACTTGGGAGTCTCTTCCACCGAACACATTGACGACCTCCGCTACAGTCCATGCTCTCACTGCCATAACTGCTGTGCGAGTTGTTGTTCGCATTACAAATGGAGTGGGAAACTATGTGCTACTTAAGTCTGCGCGATGCAATCCTGAACAAGTATTTCCCCCAACCGTAAACGTCTCAATCGTCCACCAACTGAATGACACAAGGCCAGCATCAGTTTACCAAACCAACCAAGATATTATCATTGTTACCTGGTCATTACCACGAAAAGTGTCTTTGTATTCCAGCGTCCAAGTCGCTCTGGCAAAATACGACCAAAATCTTGTCACAAACACACTTAGTAAATGGCATGGGGAATATCTTGTTTTTGATTTCGTGAACATCCCAAGAGGAAAGTCACACATAATATTCAGTGGTGAGAGATTAAAGCCCTACGTAAAGTATCGTCCTGTCGTTAGACTCTGCAACAACCTAGGCCTTTGTGCAGATTCCAGTGGTGATCCAGCGATAATCATCCCAGACGCACCACCTGATATACAGATTAACACTACCGACACAGTTCAGGGAACAGAGCAAGACCGCTGGGAAAAATATGTTGGTGGATTGCCAAGATTAGCACGTGAACTGTTTGAAGAAACAATATTTGTACCAGACCCGCTTAGTGTGTTGATTAAAGCGGACCTGAAAAGAGTAAACGAAACAACACTTTTCAATAAGCACGTGCCTTTAACATACAAAGCAAACGTGTATCGAGTTACCTCTGGGGCGAATGAAACTAAAAATGAGACGGTAGAGAATCGGCAAATATTTAATGACTCGCATCTGTATAGCAGCTTGGATGTTTGTTGCTCAAAAATGAATATGGTTCCAAAAATTGTGAATCCGGATCGGCGGTTCATACCGGTTGTGAAAACGCAACTTTTTGGCGTGACAATCACTACTTTTGCTAAAGACTTGGTTGTCGCATCTTCCAAGAATGCAGTTTATATGTTTTCGACAGATTCATTGCATATCACACCAATTTCACATATATCATTTAATACGAGCATCAATGATAGCTACGTTAAAGTCAAAGCAAAAAATGATACAATTTTGGTGTTTGTTGCTGGGTCATTGGTGATTCAGAAGCATGACAGAGAGAATTTCACGACGACCAGTTCTTTGTTTTATATAACAAACTGTAATCAGACAATGACCGATGCACCTAAGCACTGTTACGGAAACGACCAATGGTCGTATTTCCGGAGCGTAGGGCAGGAGTTTGCATACGACGGTAGTGAGTTTGTTGTGGTCAGTGGTAGAGATCCCCATGAACGTTACGGTGTTGTTGCTGTTTTTAAGAACAATAGCAAAGAGTGGAAATTACATCAAGTACTTGGACGTGATGAAATAGACTTCACCGTTCCATACAGTATAGCAATAAACCAGCACTTTTTGGTTATAGCAGTTTCTGAAATTCGCGTGTACTCAAAAGGATCGGACTTCCTCTGGAAAAAGGAAACAACTACTTCAAGCGATTTGCCACAAATTCTTTTGAGTTCCAAAACCGTTTACTTGACCAATGGGAACGAACTATTCATACTTACAAAACAAGCGAAAACGTTGCATGTTTATGAGCTTGTAACTTCATCACCAATAAAGATCGTGAGGAAATGCAGCTATGTTTTTCCCAAGGAAGTTGAGCTGAGCGGTAGCATGGATGTTTCTGAAAACAGTACGATTGTGGCAGCAATTGGAATGAGATCGGGTGCACGAGATGGTGCCGAACTCATACTTTACAAACGCGGCGAAGGTTGCGTGAGTTTGGGTGGAGTGTTTTCGAGATCAGAGGCAAGATTTGACGATAGTCACGCTGATGTGTCAGTCGCTATTACAGAAAGATACCTCATTGTTGGAACTCCGAGAAAAGTCTCTTGGCCAAGTGATTACGTGAATGTGGGAACTGGGCGGCTTTACGTTACGACGTTTTGTGAGAGGAATCATGTTCGAAAAAAGGTTTTTGAAGCCGATCAAAAGGAGCGCATCGTGTGCATGCGATGCGGACAAAACGAAAAGGCCCATCCTGGATTCCAAGAACAATGTACTAATTGTAGTAACACTATCTGTTTGAATCACTCGACTGACGCGACATTTAAGCTCTCGCATTGCGACACTTTCCCCTGTGGCATTAAGAACAATCAGATTGTGAGACAAAATGTTTCTAGAGACAATTTAACCGTCACTGAGTCGACACAAGATTTTGAAGATCAAAAGTTTTATCTTCCGGGATCCACGCAAAGTTACTTCATCAGACTGACACAGGTTTCAGCGACAGGAATGACGAAAATCTCCGATAGCTTTCCGTTTTCTATTGATTACACGTCACCCGAGGCTGGTTCGGTTTTCGATGGGCTAGGTAGCGACGATTCTCAAAACTGTTCGGCAAATACCACTTTTAGTTCCGAACATCAGTGCACCAGCCGAAGTTTCTCTGAAACAGACCTAGACTACACCAACAATACCTATGAAATCAGCGCTCGATGGCTTGACTTCCGTGATGACGAGAGCAACATTGCGCATTATTTCTGGTGTGTCGGTTCCAAGCCACTTCGCGATGACATCTGGCCGTGTAAAAATGCAACAAACCATCTTAACAGGACTCTGAAAGGCTTGTCTTTGCAACATAATGACAAATATTACGTAACCGTTTTGGCATGTAACTACGCCGGATTATGTACAGCGGTATCAAGCGATGGAGTGCTTGTTGATACCACTCCTCCAATATTGCATTACGTAAGAGATGGATTGGTCGGACCCGATATTGACTTTCAAGTATTTACCAATGTCATATTCGGCAACTGGGATGCTGAAGACCCTGAGAGCGGCGTGGTGTCCTATGAAATAGGCTGGGGATCAGAACCTGGCCTGGATGACGTATGGGAATTCCAAGAAATTGGCAATGCCTCAAGGTGGTATGGCAAATTCGGTGACAAAGGTCTCGAAAAAGGACGCAAGTTTTATGTAACTGTCAAAGCAATTAATGGAGCAGGCCTTGAATCAGAGCCAATGACTTCTAACGGTATCACAGTTGGAAAAACAGAATTTGTATTCGCGAAAAATGATTCTGGATCATTCTTCTTCGACACGGTGAATGTTGACGAGAACGAAACGAGGGAAGATACAGAAGTCGGAAATACGTTTGGAACTGTAGATGTTCCTTCAGGTGCCGTTGGTGATGACGTCAAGTTCCAGATGTACAGTGTTGGGGATAAAGAATTCAAGAACGGCACGGATGACAACACAACTGTAGTCGATCCGAAAGTTGTTAAACCACCCAAGCATTTCAAACTTGGCGACTACAGTTTTCAGATTAAAGCTTACGAAACAGAGAACAACACCTTGCAATCTAATTATCGTTTTAAGAAACCTATTACAATAACCTTGGTTTATGATGTCGACCAGATGTTAAAACAAAACAAGAAGGTCGTCAGTGACGAAGTGACAAACGAAGATATTGATCCTGTACTTTTATTGTGGGACGAGAAGAATCAAACATGGTTTGATGCTGCGAAAACGTGCCCAGAACCATCGACATACGTTGACAAGGAGGCAAAAGTTCTCCAAGTCAAAGTTTGCCATTTGACTCAGTTTGCCTTATTTTGGACATTTCAAGCAGAGAATGGAATATTTGAATTCCATAGAGGGGCTAATGATTCCCAACCCAAATCTCCTCCACATGCTATTATCGAAGAAAGCAACACTGTGATCTACAGACCTGAGCGATATGCTGGTGAAATGCTCTTAGATGTAGTCAGATATAAAGGTTCTACGGATGCCATAAAAGTCGCATGGGGTATCACCGTCGAACCAAATACACCGTCATCGTTTATTGTCACTCCTAAGTCGGGAGAAGTGGAATTTAGCGAGGGCCAGTGGAATTCTTCCATTCACCTGCGATTTCCCTTCATTCCTGAAATCAATCAGGAAATCGGGATTTTTGTGAAATTGCTGAGTGTATCTGACGGTGCAATGCTAGGAAATTTTACCAGTGTCAAAATTACATTTCCACCCCATGTTGGCGACGGTGAGGTCCCCAAGCCTGTTGAGGAATATAACAGCAATGAGACTAACGTTATGCTGAAGATTCTTTTGCCATGCTTGAGTGGTGCATTGTTAATTATTGGCATCATAGCTGCCAGTATTTGTTTGTGCAAAGGACGAGAAAGCAATAAACGAGTCAGACGGGATTCCACATTTAGAATCAACCCTATCTTCGGTACTCCACCGAATTTCGCACCTGGGCAGATGGAAACATCATTTACAGACAACGACCCGCCATATTGATTTTGATATCACACGCTCTGCAACACAATATAAGACAAATATCTGGAAACATATAGAAAACAAAATTTTCATGGCATAGCATACGTAGCACGCCGTCGAAATTCGAGAAGCACATCTAAAGAGAGTGCCCACTGTATTGTGATATATTCACTCTAAAATTAACAGATTATAATAATAGTACATAGAGATAAAAAGATTGTTCTTACAAACACAAAAAGTGGCCCATGTTCCTGATTAAATTTTCTAACAGTGAATTTCAAATTTTGCACATGATACACGCACATAATTACATGGTGTGATAGATTTGTGTTGTAGTATTAACTAAAGGGCGCGTATTCATATACTAAAATATGGGGAGAAATAAACCTTTTTATTGGTATTTTGTGGTATGCGAAAAATTGAACCACCTGACAATCTTGACCATTCAAACTTTTAAATAAACATGAACATTTCCTTCAATATTCCCGCATTGATACCCTGTTAACACTAGTAGGAC
>ERZ1738539.1-NODE-3-length-26150-cov-6.213451_pt1 | contig 26150 bp, 10 predicted proteins | sample MGYA00581726_ERZ1738539 | MGnify/ENA primary metagenome ERZ1738539 (study PRJEB40740, sample SAMEA7388102) | Antillogorgia bipinnata | biome: Marine coral reef biome; feature: Environment associated with an aquatic invertebrate; material: Seawater | host... | reverse complement strand
ATGTTAGGGATAAAGCGAGAGGATTAATAAAGGAAATTATATAAAATTATTGATTTTTTAGTGTTAATCTCAGGAATAAAGCTTATGACAAGAGCCCATTCCCTGTACCGGAGAGGTAACCCCAAGCTTGACTTTTTTATTTCTTTTATTAGAGATTAATGGTCAAGCTTGGTATGCCCTTGTATCCTCTCGTGGCGGAGCCCTTGAAGGTAGATAAGGTTAGGAATAATAGAGGCTGAAGGAAGATAAATAACCAATAATAAATATTATAAATTTAGAATTATTTGTATAAGATCATTAAGAATTATTGGTTATTACCAAAGAAATCATTATTTTTATAGTTTTTGATTGTATTTTTAAGTGATTTTCCCATTATCTTTGCTTAGACGGTCCCGCTTCCTCTATTCTCAAGAGCCCTACCAAGATCACCTATTCTGTATCAACTATTGATTATTACCAAGACTCCTAAACCAATAAATAACAAAGGAATGATTTTATAAATGCATTTTATGGTTTTATAATCTGGAAACAGTGTACCGGATAATACTAATAAAATCCCATAAGAAAGGAAAAGTGTAGTGGTGGTAGGGATAACGAGAACATAGGATGGCCAAGAGGCAGTGGAGAGTTGGCAATAAGATAGGAAAGGAAATTATGGTAAGTTCTTCCAAGGATATAGGATATAGAAGTAGATGAAGACCATGAGTCAAGAGATGAATGAAGATATAAATTTACAATTAACAGAATTTGTATTTTAATAGGAATTACTAAGAAAACCACACCATAAACCTTATAATTGAGTCTTCTCGGGACTGGTCGGGACTAAGCCTCAGGTACAAACACTCCCGAAGGAAGTCCTATTATCATTCCCGCCCAGTCTTATCATATAATCTTGAAGGCTTAGTAAATATAGAATGGATATTAAGATTAGATTATGAGGCCACACTATGCTCAAGATATAGATTTCTTAGGGTGAGAAGAAGACCGGCTGTAAGCCTTTCCTCACATACAAATCCTCCAGACTTATCATGAGCACCAGTTATAAAATCAAAAATATATTGTATTTATATTGTTTACCAAGAAGAATGAAAGGTTAGATTTTATAACTTACCAACCACTAAGAATCCTTTATTGGGAGCCACTTGTGATGGCCATTATATTTATTATTTATTTTTATGTTTTCATTGTTATCTGACCTAAGGAACCGAGAGATTTATTTGTATTAATTTACAGTTTCTATTGTCATTCTATTATTAATTATCTGTTTACTCTTCTTATCCCTCGCCAGCGGTCACACTTTATTAATAATTTCTTAATAATTTCTGGTATATCCGCTGGCATAATGTCATTCCTATCCGGTACAGGTCCAAGATTGACTCTAAGATTTCATGAGTTTATATTGCCATTTCTTGGAGGATTCTTACCAGCCGCTTACAATCTTATTTGTTTTACCTTTTAGTATTCCCTAATAATCCCTATCGGTGGTTGGTCTTTACACTAGCCAGTACACACCTTCTAAGAAAAAACCAATAGTATACCTACCAAGAATGAAAGGTCCAAGAACGAAGGGAAATAGAAGGTTAGACCCGCTAGCGCTAGTACCCGGATGTTATTATTCTTGATTTTATACTGGGTATGAGAGGTAATCAGTCCTGGATAAAGGAAGGTTGGTAAGGCATAAAAGGTACAAAATATATAAAAATGCCAGGAGCTTATTAAATATAGAATGGTGGAGTCTTTTACGATAGAATCTGAGGCTGAGAGTGTGTGAGAGCTATAATCCGTGGTAAATCTTGTCACTAATAAGCTCTGGTAAGTCCCTTGGGACACGGTAACACTGGTAACCAACACTATAAATTTAATAAATACAATATTATATTTGGATTGTTATAGCTCTCTCTGGAGGAAAAGGATACAGGAAATAATTAATATATTTTGATTGTATTTAAGCTTTAGCATGGGCGCCAGCCGGATATAATCTTAAGTTTTTAATGTTATCTTCTATGCCCAAATAATCCTTAACTTTTAATATAGATTTTAAAGGGAAAGATAAGAAATAATATATGATCCACCCACCCGTCTTCTCTCTCTTGTGACATCTCCCTCGTCTCTTACACCAATAATAATCTCTTGCATCTTATCTCTGGCTAGGGAATCTTCTCTAAAAATCTCTTATTTTATGTATTTCTTATTGTCAGTTCTTTCTCTGGAGTTATCTTTCTAGCCAATCAATCCATTAAAATGATATTAATTCTGTCCACCTTTCTTACTTGGTCTATAATCCTAATCTCATTATCAGTTTCCAAGTTTTCTATCCTTTCAGGGACTTTCCGGATCCAGCCTCTTACACATTAATAATTAAGGATTCCATATTTAGGAGGCTGGACACTAGTAATGCAAATATAATAAGATAAATAAATTTAATATTTTAAATCTGTTTTGTAGGTTAGTGAGTAAGGCAGGAAAGGTAAAGTTAGAAAGAATTCTAGATTTATAGGTGATTGAAGGTAGAAAAGCTATTGAAAATCTATAATTTCTTCCGCCTTTCCATGTTTTCTGGGTCTAAAGATTGCTATCCAAGAAGTCCCAACCCCAGTATATTATGGGTGAATAGAGTGTGAGTAAGGGGGGTTGGGCTAGAATTTATTTTCATTATTAATAGAATTCCTTGCCCGACAGTAGCGGAAGAAGGTAGAAGACAAGGAAGAAACGATAGGAAACCTATAAGGCAAGGAATTCCCAAGTTAAGAATTTTAAGAATAACAGATAATGAGAATAGTGGTAACCGCTGGCCGTGTCCCATACAGAAGCAGAAGACAATGTAATGTCTAACGAGGGCCAGCGGACGTACAAGGAAACCAATTAAATAAATTATATTCTTAATCTTATTATCATTTCCATTCTCATTATCTGCCTTTCCCTTCTAGAGATTACTATTATCTTCACAAAATTATAGCCAAAAGTCCTAGGATTATTACCTGAGACACTTATTAGGAAGGAAGTCAGGATACTGTCAAAATATTATTTAATTGGCCGTGTGTTTATTGATTGGTCTCTTGGCCGACTCCTATGATCACCTCTCAGAATTCCCTTACACCAATAAGATTATTACAGTCGGCCAACCTACAGACCAATAAGAATACAATAAATTCCAATAATCTCAGGCTCTAGTATATGGATAAACCTGTATAATTAATGGATTTCTTTGGACAGAATCTTACCATCCGTTACCAGCATTCCCGCCATTTGTAACAAGATAATTCCTTCCAGCGTATGTGAGGGAACCCTGGCGGAGCATAAGAAACCAAAATAAACTGATAATAAAATTCCCTGGTAATGCTTTCCTCGTTTAACCTTCCGTGTCTTATCCGTTAGTAACAGTCCTTAGAATCCCGTCACTGGGGCACTCCTTCGTCATGCCTTGTCTAAACACCAATATTATAAAGGAGAGACGAGACCGCAGGACTTCCATAAACAGACGACTCCAGAAGACTCCTAACTCAAGAAATTAATTAAAAAATGTAGATTTTAGGTGAAGATAAGAGGCTTACTCGGGTACTTTTATTGCATTATTTCTGAGTTCCTGCCGGAGTAAGCATAATATTATCATAAAATTCCCAATCGTATCCTATAAATGAAATAGATGTTGAGATTATAAAGGAAAGTATCATCCAAGTAAGAGCAATAGAAGGTAAAATGAGAATGAGAACCAGATAATATGATTCTTGTCCTAAAGACTGTTGGACCTATAGCCCGAGGATCGGTTGAAGAATAGTGTGTAAGTAGTAAGGAAGGTTTCAATCAAAATCTGGTTAGTTTGGTATCCTTGTGTCCTAGTAATGTCTATGAAAACCAAAGATTAGACTTTACATTAGCCCCAGTAAGGCCGTGCCGGTACCATGAATGCTAGAAATAATTGATTTTATGCGGTCTCTTATGGCTCCGGCACTGATAATACCCAAAAGAAATATAATTGATTCTTGTGCTAGCGTCTCTGCCGCAGGATTAACACTAAATTCATTAAATTCTTAGATAAATCCCTGTAAAAGAAGATAAAAATATATTATTTCTTATATTAATTAGTCCAGTCTAACCGTCTATTCATTGATCTTTCCCATAACTTTCCTTATTAATCTTCTAATAAATAATTATCTGGTGACTGGGCGAGACCTTCCTAGCTTATATGTGAGGAACGGTGGAATGGATATAGGATTGACGGGACACCGCTTCCGAGGTCTCACAATTCCCACTAGCTCTCCTCTATCCTCAGCTCGCAAGCGGTGTGGTAAACCCTATAAACCGTTTCCTTGTCCATCCATAGCAAGGGTTGAACCTTCTTTAGATTCCCTTGCTAGACCTTATGGATTACCTTAAAACCCTGTAATTCTTATTATTTGTCTATAAAAATATAAAATGTATGATCTCTAGGGGTAATTCTGGACTCTTTTCAATAAAAATCCATTTATTTTGTGTATTTCCAAGCCTTTTCCACAGATAAATCTATGATAGACCATTAATTGACGGTTCTTTCCCTGTTATGTGTGGCAAGGCAAAAAAAAGGTTAAGAGAATTAATCCTGAGCTCATCTTGGCCATACAATTCTATTCTAAAAGTTCCTGATGTTACAGTGGGCCAAGATATAGAATTAATAATAACTTATATTTTTACCTTTAGAGTGCCAAGAGTTAGTATAATAGGATTACAGAATAAATAATCTTAAGTTTACCTTTCAATAGCCAAATAATCTTCTAAGAATTAATAATTACGAGGGAAGGGTAGAAGGATGGTAATAGAGTGAGCTGGTGAATCTAGGCTGAAGGTATGCTGGCCCCTCGTCATAGATGGAATAATCTGGAGCCACGTAAGGGCCAGCAGAAAAGATAATAATTATTGATTTTATTAGGATTTTTACTAGAGATTACTATTATATCCAGTGAAAACATTATATTTTTATAGAATTCTTTTCATTATTTCTTTCATTTATTGGGTCTTTTGCAGCAGTTATTTCCTAGAGACTTTTGTAGCTGTAGAAGGGAATAATAAGTGGCCAATATCCCAGAAAATACCATAAATCCATTATAAAATCTGCTAAATAATGCATTTTCTGGGATATTAGAGCCACTGAAGGACCAATAATAAGTAAAAAGATTATAAATATAAGAAAATCTATAATAATTATTAGGTGTAGAGACCCAAGCTGTACCCACTCATAAGCCTTAAAAACTGTAAAATATTCCATGAAACTAGCATAACAGCTTGGTCTCCCTCTCTGTCCTATCGTAATAATCTTAATTTTAGTCACAGCATTAATCCTATCATCAAGATCATGCAGAATGAAAGGTTAAAAGCGTCCTGAATGAAGAAAGTAATGATAAAATCCCATAAAATTAAGATAAAATAGCAAAAATAATTAAAAATTATGGGATTTTATTAGTACAACAGGTTCCTAGCGGTGGGATGAGTTTGTAGGAGCATGATGGTAGAGTGAGGGGATACAATTAATAAAAAATTCTTAGTTATTTACACTCATCCCACCAGCTGGCCAAATATAATAATTAATTTATAGTTTTGGTAATTACTAAGACAATATTATTAATTCTGACTGGCCAGCTGCTTACGGACTAGATTCTATTATTAAAGGTCTTACCACACCAGCTGGGCCAACAAACATAAGATTAATATTAGCTTCACTTTCACTCTCTTATGTAGGCCCAGCCTCTACCCGATATCTATAAAATCTTTTACTCGGGACTTACAGTCTTCTGATTCTCCTTGTCAATGGTCCCTCAGTTTATTATTAATTTCATTATTTTATTGGGATTTTTCTTATTATTTATTGTACTGATTCATCTTGCGGTAAGGAAAAATGAAATATTATTGGAATTTATTAGTGGCCGAGTGTAGGCGTTTCCAATATGATAAGACAGCAGAAAATCGATTAAAAAAGCAATAAAAACTGAATCAGCTGGCAAATAATGAGTCAAAACTGGTGCACGGAAAGATTAAAAATAAGATCAATAAGAAATAATTCTGTATAAATAACTTTGGAAATAAGGGATTTTTATGCTTTTATAGACGGATATTAGGCCCAGGATTGACAGGTAATTGCCTAATAAAAACAAAAGATTAGATAACACAGATCCATCTCAACCAACCCTCCATGTTCAATCATTCCATAATATTTGGATACCGTTACCTGTAAAACTCTCCACGGAATTAATAAAGATTTTGTATTTTAGATGGCTTGTCCACTCAGAAACTCTATTATTACAGATTATATATGACCAGCTAGCTAACTTTAAATAGACTTTTCCATTCTCATAATCTGTTTACCGCCGCATATACCCTTAATAATAATAATTACCTGTTGTCCGTATAAGACAAGGAATCCGACCGTAAAGCACTGGCAAAGCAAAAAAAGATTATAAATTATTGAATCCTGTTGTGTAAGCTCTATGGAAAGGTAATAAGAAATAATAAAGTTAATAATGTGGAAGGATCATGCGGGCAGAAAGGTAAATACTAAATAAATAGAAATAGAATGGTGAGTGCCTGGTAAATATTAAATCTTAATAAAATGAAATTAATAAATCTCTAGTAAATAGACGGTAGGGCCAGGCACTAGCATAACCACTAATTTTATTGTCTTTTTATACCTTCTCTGCCACTCCGTGTCCTCCAAATACACTAATAAACCAAAATATATATTTAATTTATGATTCTAGAGTTACAGTCTGGCTCTCCTCACATTATATTTCTATCTTAAAGAAGCCTTTCGGTCGACTGATTATTCCTTGGACTTGGCGTATAATGAATAAACCGGGTAACCCGTGTGACTTTATTAATATAGATTTCTTTGAGGATAGAGCCAGGCGTAACCAAGTAATCACAATATAATCTTATGCTTCTTCATCCATAATCCGGCTGGCATTCTAATCCTCCTACAACTACCGTATCCTTACCAGCTTTACCATTATTAATTCTTATTATTAATCTGTTTTCTATAAAACCCTTCACCAGTAATTTCCTCGTAAAACAGGTAACTTATGATTGATTCACTTTTCTTTCATCATTTATCTATAAATCCAGGGAATTTGACATTATATTATTAACCGTTTATTGACATGAGATTGATGATCTACTACTAGGAATAAAAGGAAAAGAGAATTATTATGGATGAATCTTGGATGCTTATAGCTGGCAAGTAATATTATTGGAGGGATAGCGGGTTGATTGTCCATCTGGTAAGCACAAAGAAGGAAATGAATGGCAATGGAAGGTTCATTCACACACTGAGATCCATCCATAAGTCCCCAAAATAACTAGAATATTTGCATTTTATTGATAATCTCATGTAGGAATCCACGGGTTACCCATTATAAACTCAAGAAACTTAATAGATTTCTTTATGATATTTGGACTAGACCACCCACTAGAAGACTAATTATCAATAATCTTTTCTGTCTTTCCCTCTTATTTCTATATGGATGGGTGGTCATATTAGGCCAAGGATTGTCAATGAAAAGTGAAGAAAGAAGTCAACTTTTACCTCCTAATAAGTCCCTAGCAAAATCTCAGGGTTTTTATCAGCTACAACAGGTTCTCCAATAGACGGTTACTCGGGGTGTGGTAGAAGAGAGTGGGTAACTGGAGAATAAAAATCTAGTAGAAAATGAATCTAAAATTGAAATTTCTTTTATTATTCCTCTTATGATTGGCATTTGGTCACCATCAAAGTAAATTGTTTTTTTGCTTGCCAGTAGTAACACCTTCATTCCCTTATCTTAGTACCGACCAGCAGCCTCTAGGTTTACAATCTTCTGTGGCATACCAAATAAACCGTATAAATTCCAAGTCATTCTGGTATAACTTTCTATGTTCATCAGCTTACACGGATTTTATAGTTATTAATATGAGAATTACGTGGAAGTGCCTTAACAAAATCAACATTTAATGTCTTCCGAGTCAGTCTGGTGTCCATAAAGCCCCAGAAACGCCCATAATAAATCTATTTTTATTTATAGTTTTATTAGTTTCTAAGGGGCGTGAGGACTAACAGACGCATGAAGAGAATCAATAAATAATAATTAATAATGAATGAACAAAGAATGGTTGGTAGGTAAGGGGAATAGGAAATGGAAAGGATGAATCAATGATAGCCGAGTGTCCAGGTCCATTCTATGAACCAATAATAACAATTTAATTTGATTTTTATTGGATTATGTAGAGAAAAGGCAATGTAAGTAATAAAAATTAATAAAAATAATAGATTTATAAGGAACTTTCTAGATTAACCGTCATAACAAATAAATAACAGGAATAACTTTTATCTTTCAACAATTTTCTATCCTATCATACCAGGCATAACCTTAAAATCAGTAAATATTTGACCTCTCATGCCTGGTATACCCACAAAATACACTATTTTTATCGATTAATGAAGGAAAGTGTAAACCCGTGTAAGCTAGCATGACCTTATCCTCGTCTTACAATGGATTCCTTCGTCCGTTTACCAGATCATGAGACAAGAAGTTGATATAGAATTTAATATTTAATGTAGGAAATGAGGATTTTACAAGAGTTTTTTAAGAATTTTATGATATTATTTGAGGATATGACTGGTAATGAGCATTAATCCATCTCTCTGGACGCCCAGTATACAATCATTAATTTCTAAGATTTATTTGTAAAATCCCCACAGAAGCGTCCAGAATTAACAAGATTTTTATTAAATTTATAGTATTAACCGGTGAATTGGATCATCCATTATATCTTCCGGGTCTGTTACCACCATTCAGTGCTCATTAGTAACTCAGGTCCATCTAGTACAAATAAGTTAAAGAAATAGATTTATTTGGTGTAGAAGAGACTGTAGGACCTGAGTGAATAGCCAATAAGAATTCATTGTTGTTAGTGCCAAGGCTTACACGGTTTTAACCTAGAGACGGTAGAATTAATCTCATTTTTCATACATTTATTGATAACTCCTTGGATTCCCATGTTCATTCCTTCTTCCGGTTACCTTTCCTTCTATAAATCTTATGGTTCTTGTCCGAGAGTAATCGGTTATTATTGTCATATCTTGGCTATATCCTCACCAGCTGTTGTTCCTGTCCAATCATTCCTGGTGTAACACGTGGCTGGACTTTGATAACCCAGATAAAAACTATAAATTTCTTAGTAACTCAGGTCCAGCCACATATCCTACAGCCAATAACCTTTCTATCCCTTCCGTGTCTTTATCTTGGAACTTAGGACAAGACACTAGCAATAGAAGGCCCTCCAAGAAAGGGAAACAGAATAGAATTATATGTGGAGGCCGTGTCTCTGGTACCCTTCCTTCCATAAGATATGATTCTAGGAGTAACACGGCCTCTAAATCTATTATATTTTTACTGAATTTATAGGTTGCAGGAGCTTATTTTATGGTTTTTTGGTTCCTATTATTGGTGGCCATCTTCTACCTACCAAGCTCCTGCCCAAGAGACACCTCACCCCTTATTCAACATTATTTCTGGAACCTATTGTACCTTACCAGCCCTCTAAATCCTATAATAATTTATTATCTTTTGTGTAAATCTTAGGGCTGGTAACCGAGTCTTCTAGTCAATAAAAATAACGGGTGAACAAGATGGGAAGATATAAGAGATTTATTTAGGATTTTATTTAGATTTTATATGAGGAGTTAATAGGCTTGGAGGTTAGTTTACAGGGATTTTATGATTATGAAGGCTCATCAGCTGCTCCATCCCGTCAATCTATAGCTGGGTTGCCATCTCGAGAAAGAGCCCAAAGAATTACCGCTAGTGGATAAAGCCTTAATAATTTCATTCTTAGTATAATCCTAACTCCAGATCCAGCTGGACAGTACACACCACTTATAATTCCCTTTCAAGTGACTTCCTCGGGCTCCACTCCTACCACCATAACCAATTAACTTTCATCTTTTAATCCTAATAAATTCATGTTGTTATCTAAGCATAAAAGGTATTATAAATGTCCAAATCTTGGTCACTCAGGTGCCTTCCACGGTCTCCAAATGTAATAATCTTTGGCTTGGTCTACATCATAGAATTGAATCGGCTGTCCAAGTTATGAGCTCTTCTACGTCTACTCACGGACGGGACTGGTAAGGAAATGAAGAAAGGAATGACAGTAAACCACTGAAAAGAATCCTGTAATAATATAATAAAATAGTATAATAGCTGGCTAGCAAGGATTAATCTTTAAATTTCTTATTAATCTTACCGTTACCTCCCTTGCTAGCCCATCTATAAACACTCCTCCAAATTTAATATTAATTAGAAGATAAACCCTAGGAGTGAAGCCTGATGGTAACCCAAAGACAGATAAGAAAGTTAATAATTTTAGAGCTTTTATGCAGGCTTCCCTGGTTTGTACGGTTAGGCTGGGCCATGGACCCTTATAGATGGATGATTATTGTTGCTAGACCCAGCTGTAGCAGGGTCTTTTGCCTCATATACTTGGAATGGAGATACAGATAATAAAATATTGACTTTTTATTGGCTTACTTAATACGGGATTCTAGTGCATGGCCTTACAATTCTTAATAAAATTCCTATCTTTGTAGGTCTTCCCAGGTGTTCTCAGGGTGAAAGGATTAAAAATAACAAAATAAACCAGTGGAAGGATAATTAAGAGATTTTACAGTGTATCTTGGCAGGCGGGGACTAGTAAATACATAATTAAGAGATTTATTTGGCTCTTCTACTACCTTCCCCGCCTATGACACAGCATTTGATTGAAGGTAAAAGTGTATTGATGGTAGGGAACCGGCAAGGATTGGTCCATTGAAGGTTGATTTGGTTTAATCGTGTCTTACAGTCTTATCCCTCCCTTCGTAACCACTCCTCCTAAGAATGAAGCCAACCATGAAGGAAAGGTAGGACAGGAGGAGTGGGAGAGAGGTTACCGCCAGCAGAATAAGTTCCAGAATTAACAATATTTTAAAATATTTTATGATTATTATTGCATTTTTGTTTATATTTCTTTGATTTCTTCGTCTCTTTGGTGGGTTAATTGGTTAATAATTTATGTTATTTATGATGGTGTGTTACTAGCGCTAGCCTTATCTCTCAAGGAATTAATCATCCAATATTAACCCACAGGAACCGATTCTAGTATTCTCACCCAATAATAACTAATAATAACTTTCAACTTTGGTAAGCCTACTCGCGTGAATCTTCCAAGCCAACCATACCAGGAATAACCTTCCTTCCGACTCATTCTGGTACCCTCTTCTACCTTCCCTGTCTAGGAGTTTCATTCACATACAGCATTTACCTTGAGCAAGAGGCCCTACAATAAAAAAATATAATATTTTATTCCTAACATTGGAGGGCCTACCGGGCTTATGATCAATCTTAACGGGATAAATCTATTAAAATAAACAAAGATAATGAAAGGGATGCAGTGTAAAGGATTTTATGGAATAACACAATTAATAATGCATTTTATAGGAATTAATATTATTTTGACAAGATACAAATTATGGTTCATCAGTTAATCCTATAATGTCTAGCCTAAGAAACGACCAAAATATACAGTTTATTTATTATTAGTTGGACTCCCTTCTTAGGATATTTAGCAGGGATGGGTCACCTCAGGGCCTTTCAATGGCTTCCTTCCTCCACGTCCAGCTGGTTCACTCCTAGCATTCCTTCCGCAGGGCCTAAGAAGGTCCCACTACGCTACCGTGGGAAGCACATGAAAGCCAAAAATAATGAAAATATTTTGGGATTTTATGAGGTGACACAAGGCCCGGTTAGTATAGGAGAATTAATAATGAATTGCCTCTTGGCCCCTACTATAAACACTAAATAAATATTATAATTAATTGATTTTATAAGAAGAAAAGTCCTTGTAAGTGGCGATAGAAGCGATTCCAACGCTTGTAACGGGGCAAGACATTATCAGCCGAGGGACACTCGTATCCTAAAGAAGCATTAGAAGACAAAGAAATTACAATATTAATTCTTGATTTTATGTACCTGGCAATGTAAAAGTCAACATAGAATCGTTCATGAAGGTTTCAATCATAATGTCAAAATAATATTAATTGTATCTTATGTGGCTAGAAAGGGAAAAAGTCAGTCAAAATCCATTATATTTTCTTATTTCCTTGTCTCTTATGTGGTCTTTCTTTATTAATAATCTTTCCTTTTGGGTAACGCAGTCCCTGTCGGGTAATAGCTGTAATCAATGATTCAATCCTGTGAGTTGGACTCTTATCCGCCGTAGGTAAGACGCTTGTAACCCAGTCCCTTGGTCGACAGTTCCTTCCCCGGTATGGACCAATAAAAGATTATTATTTTCTTAATTATTTCCTGATCTTATAGGTGTCAAAGGTTGACTCGGTTCAGGTCGTAAGGGTAAGAGCCTCCAGAATCTCAGAAACCTTTCAGTCTGATGGTGTCCCAAGATGTTACCGCTACCCAATCGTGTTCAGGCTCTCGGTGTGGAAGGCATTATTAGTGAAGTGTTTATTAGTAATAACTGGGCCACGGGCTTATAGGTTACACACTGGTCACACACTAGGAGTGATCACCCCCGGAAGTTAGTAATGAATGGCGGGTTAATGGCTTCCATCTTCTGTTCCTATCGTGTTAGCCTCCTGTCGCATACCGCGTCCAATGTAAACCTTAGAATTAATAATCTTTTCTTTGGTAGTAGGCAAGAAAGGTAAATAGAATTATAATATCCTTAATTCTTGGTAGGTATGATAGGGACTAGCCTCTTCCTCCAATAAGATTCCTGCGGTGGACTGTCTTGCGAGGCATAACTTGGGCATTTGTAGGAGGATAAAACCAAACAAAAGGGATTAATTAAGTCATTCATAAACCCACATAAGCTGTATTACTTAGGAAGGGTTAACGAGTGTAAGATATTGTGTGAGGGTTATCCGCCGAGTGTAAGAAGTTATTAGTATTTTGGCCGTGAGGCACCTTAAAGTTATTATTGTTTCTTGAGTCTTTGCTAGGCACTTTCTCTCTCTACCACTAGCGTCCACCGTATTCTCTAATAATAAACTTATCTGTAAAAGCCTTTACGCTGGCCCAGACCCTATAATAAGCATTAATTCTTTTGTGATTTACTCTCATATCTTGGCATTATCAATAGGAATTCCTTTGTGAATACAGCATTTTATTATGAATTAACTGATGAAAGACATTATATTTGTATTTTATTAATTATTAATGGATTATCCCTTGCTAGAACTTGAGAATTAATAAAATACAAATAGAATCCCGTAATCATAAAGTATTATTATTTGCCAAAGATTTCATGATTATTATAGTGTTTTAAGGTAATGTATGATGGAGGTAAGTGTAAGAAACGGTGAAAGTAATTCTGTTATTAATGTGTGGTAGGGCCGGGAACTTACTAAATAACTAATAAAATTACCATGAGAAACCCGGCCTACAGCCTCCTAAATACACTAAATAATTTAAAAATATAAGAATTCTTGATTATCAGAGCTTATATCGGTCCAGAAAACATTAAAATAAACAAAATATTTCAACTTTAAGCTCTGACCCCACCCTGGAGAGACTAAGAAAAGGAATTATGGTAGACTTATGATTGGCCATTCCATGTATTATGCTTGAGATTATTACTCGGAAGTTAATGGAATGGGCAAAGATACGATAAAATAACTATAAAATTTAATAATAAAAATAGAATGTTAACCAACCATGACAGGGAATTCTCTGAGTTAATAATATTCTGTATAATCCCTTCCAAGTTACCAAATCTACAATCTTCAACCATAGAATGGATTTATAAGAGCTTACGAGTTAATATTGGTAATTCCCATTATAGATTTACTGTATTTGCCCTTAGAAACGATTCCAAATAAATAATTAGTGATTCTTATTGGCAGGAAGATATAATGGATAGTAATGTTAGGGCCATACCAACCTGAGGATATAATCCCTTGCTTGCTTGGTATGGGTGACGAAAAGATACAATCTTATTAGGGCCACGCCAGACGGAATAATCAATATATTTTGACTTTATAATCTGCCTTTCCATTTACTACCGTCGGGCGTGGACTAGGAGTTACAAGATAAAGATAATGAGAATAATGGGCCTTTCACCCTAATAACAAGCACCTGATTCACTGGTAAAAGGCCACTAAAAATACAATTAATTATAATATTTCCTTTGTTTGGAGCCACTCATTTACCATAAGATATGACAAAGAAACTAACAAAATACATTAAAAAATATAATTAATTAAAAGTTTTATGAGATTATTAATCCCGCCACAACAAGTTCTCCAAATATGAATCCGCACCACCTCGTCTATCAACCAATCATTAATTCTTATATGTTCTGGTAGGGTGTCACCCCGCATATTATTCTGTTTTATTTTATTATTTCTGGTCTTCTGGTTTCCTCTCATCATTATATCTTCCAGTATTCTCCGGTTGCAAGTGATCATTCATTATGGATTCTGTACGTGAAGGTAGCCAGGATATGTAGGATAGGTAGACTAGGACAATAAGAAACTCCAGAAAATATCATAAAATGAGAATTAATTGACAAGAGATTGTAAGACCTTCCATGCATTTCATTGTATTTTCCTATCAATAACAGCCGCCCAGTAAGGGAAAGGAAAGGCAAATAGTGTTAATCTTATGAGTGTTCCTTAGGGTCAACCGTAGAATGGATAATAGAATGGTCCAAGGTCAATTATTTATCTTCTTTTATCCCGCTCACCCAATGAATCCAAATAATTATAGCGGGATAACCCATAGAAAGAAGAGAGGAATGGTGTGGAATCTTTTTATTAATAACCGTTTCTACAGCGAGATTCCCCTCATATTTATTAAAGATTAAGCTTTATTCTCGGTAGATCTGGAGGGATTATTAGTCAAGAGTTTTATAGAAGGAAGTCCTATTGGTAAGTTTCTTTAAGATCAAATAATTCTGACTTTACATTATTTTGGGTCTTATAGAAGTCTTTCAATCATAGGATTCCCGCCAGTTAGTGGAAGGGCTTACCAAATTATTAGTGGATTCCTTGCACTTTATTGCCCTTCCCAACCGGTGTAAGGAATAAGTAAGCCCCAATTATAATATATTTATCTGCAAAAAGCCATTTATTTTTATTAATTAATTGGGGCTTACCTCCCTCGTCACTCTCTTCATCCCCCACACACGCTTCCCTTACGCTCCTCCACGCCCGAGCGCCTTGGCGGCTATTCCCCGAGGGCGTGAGAGAGCGAGGAAGCGAGGGGGATGAGGCCAAACACCACACTAATAACCAAAAAACCCAATTAAATTTCATTTTTTGATTATTATGGGTGCTTGGTAAGGCCCTACACTAAGAGATGAAAGACAAATAACTTTGGAGGGGCCTTACAAGCCTTATAAATCCAGTAAAAACCCTTAAAATCCAAAAAGAATTAAGAAAATAATAATATTTTAAGGGTTTCTAAGGGCCCAACCTCTGTTTCCTATCATAATTCCTTCATCCTTGAATCATCCGTTCCCAAGTTCTATCGAGAGAAACAGAGGTTGTGCTAGTAAGAAAGAAGGATTGGTGATGAGATTCTATAATAAGATTCCTTTTTTCTATCATTAAGTCTTATATTTGCTCTTATAGGATTCTATGTTCATCACCAATCTTACCTTCATTCTACCCTTCCTCACTAGATGGAGAGGCTATATACACATTCTGTTATCTACCTTCTAAGCCTCTCCATCATACGACCGGAAGGCATAAAATCTATATTTTTTAGTTTATTTCTGGGGCATTAATAGCCTTCCTTGGCCCCGTAAACACTAATTTTTATTGATTTTATTAAGTTATTTACACAGAATATACTTTTATATGATTGAAAATTAGTGTTTACTGTAGGGGAACCACCTAAGAAAACTATAAATTATTTTGTTTTTAGGGTATTTTAAAGGCTCTTCCCACCCAGATATACCCCCAAAATAATTACATTTTTATAATATTTTTAGGTATTTTGGGGTTACATCTGGTTAGTAATGTCCACGTCAAGCCCGTCAATATAATATGATTTTATTAGTGTTTTGTAGGTAGACGGGCTTGCCAACACATTATTATCCGAGTGCAGGGACTAACCATAAAGTATACAAATAAAAACATAAAATCAATAATAATTACCTGCACTCGCCAATATTAATTATTTGTTTCTTCACTGGAAAATACTATAATTTTATATTAATAATGCTTTCCAACAGACCAACCCCAATAAATAATTAATATAAAATATAATGTTGATAGCGTCTTTTGGCTTACACTAATAATAATATTTACTTACGCTGTATCTCGTCCAGTCGTCTCACTTGTTCATTGCGCCGTCTCTCGGCTACGCCGGGCGCATAATCTTCTTCTTGGCATAATAGGTGTGGAGGTTGAACAGGAGCCTGTAAGGTGGGACAGAAGGTTGACTGATTGGTTCCTATGGGTGGAAGGTAGGATGGGTAGCGCAGCGGAAGCGGAGCGGAAGCGGAGCGGACCTTGGGGACGGTTACTAGAGCGACAGGAAGTCAATGGGTGGTAACGGGACGAATGAACATAAGATCGATAGGCGGGATGGATTCTCGGGTGTTGGGAGCCTTATAAAACCTCAAAAAACTTACAAAATCTATATTTTATTTTAGTTTTAATGGCTCCCAAGGGAGGTCACAACAAGAAACCCGTATAAAATCAATAATATTTTTAATATATTATTTCATTTATAGGTTTCTTGGAAGGGATAATTAATATAGATTTTTAACGGTTTATATTGGGGGAGCGTCTGGACTCCCACGGGGCCATGGCGCCCTCTCGCAACAACTATTAATCTTGGAGGGACTGCTGGGTGATGGTGAGTTTAAGAGATTTATTAAGGCGGAAGTAAGTCCCAGCAGTAACCCTATAAATACAATATATTTTTGAGTTTATAGTAGGACCCGGATGACAAGTTAGGAGCCAAAATACCTTAGAATATGGACACCCGCGTACCAATCTTCACATTATTTTCTTAACTTTTAGTGTGGTGGTTGGGTAGGGCACCGGAACCCTGTTGGGCCGTAATAACCACTGAAAAGGATAGGATTTGACTGGCTACGGCCCAACTTTATGGACAAGATTCACATTTATTTTCTGACTTTAAAGGTAATTTTCTTTTATTAATCCTACATTCACGGGCTACCCACCATTAATAATACAATAAAAATTATCTTTTTAGTTGGTTCTTAGTGTAGCCCGTCCAATATTATTTTTAGTGATTAAGGTCACCGCCAGCCCATATAATTCTAATATTCTCCTTCCATACGCTGGCGGGACCTATAAATACAGATAATTTTGATATTATTGATTAGTGAGTGAAGATAACGAGAAGCCAGAGAGAAGGATTCAGTCAAATAAATTCCTATATTAAGAGATTAGTCAAGGAAATTCCCAGGATATAACTAAGAAAAGATATTAAAATTATGGATTGTTGGAAAGGGAAAGAAGGAAGAATATTCTATCCTCTAAGGACACGGAATCCCTAATAATGGAATGGAAATGTCAATATTTTTATAGTTTTAGTGGCTAGACAGACTGGCGGTACAGATTATTAAGGAGAACCAGAGGCGGAAGCACCCAATAAAAGTATAATTTTGTATTGTCGTGAGCCTAATAAAAGTCAATAATATTTCTTATTTATTATCTGATTGGACATTACTGCTACCGAGAGGCAAGAGCCATTATAAATCTACAAAATCCATTCAAGAATAATAAAATCCTGTTATCAGAGGCTCTTGCTCCGTCATTTCTACCTTCCCTGTCACCTTACAAGCCCTTCAAAAACTATTATATTTCTTATTTATTATCTGACCTGTAAGAAACCTAAGAGCCAAGAAAATTATGTTATTTTTAATCTTTACAAGGCTCTGCACCGGCGGGTTAATACACTAAGATCCAAAAATATTAACATAAGCTGGATATTGGCTATAAAATCAATACAAATTACCTTCCATCGCTAGTTACAATAGGAGAATTCCTGTCAGGCCCTTCCCAGATAGTGAGAAACCCAGAAAATATATGAATTAATAATAAATAAACTGTCAATAATAAATAAAAAATTAATAATATTTACATTTTATTCCTATTTTTCCAAGCCTTTTTCCAGTGTTATACGGTCAATCATCAATAAAAATCTATTATTTTAACTTACCATATCCTATAAATGCCATTATTTTATATATTTTATTTACATTTGTAGATTTATTATGGTATTTTGGTGATTCTCTTCAATAAAAACACTATTTATCTTTTAAACCTACTTACCGGGTCCTGCCACGGTCTATGAGTTAATCTTCTTAAAAATCCTATCGGCTCCCGTCTAACTTTCCTATCAATAACGGGCGGCCTCACATTATCTGTTATCCATTTCCATAGAATTCTTTACTCTGGGTCCACTGGCCCTTACTAGTAATTACCAATAATAATTTGTATAATCTTATCTTTATTATCTGTATTTACCTTTCATTCAGGGTTTCCGGTTACTAGGTCTCATCACATTTTCACCCTTCCCGCGGGGGCCGTATAATAATCAAAGAAGTTATGCAATCTTCACTCAGTAACCGGCCCAGGGACCAATCTTATATCTTCTAATTAATAATTATTTTATGTAAATGGAGGGATTAATGGAATGGAAGAACCTGTAATATTTTATTATTATTATATTTATTATTAAGGTTCCTGGGCTGGCAAGATATTATAGTTTCTGACTTATATTAATTCACGCCTTGCCAGCACACATAAGGAACAAAGAATATTAACTTTCTAGATTTCTTGAGTTTATTACGGAGCGGGGCCAACCAGCATAATATCATCCAAGTATTGGCACAGAGTCTAGGCGCAAGCAGCGGTTCCTTTCTTGTCCCTTGCTACTAGCCTTCACCTCCAAACTAATGAATCTTATCTTCTAATTCTGGTATCTTACAGGCGGGATTAATAAGTGGAGTGATCATACAAATATTATTATTATTGCTTTTGTGGCTGAAGCTGGGTAAGGAACCAATTAAATTTCCTTTATTCTCATGTTGGCGCTACCCAGCTTCTCCTCTCGCATTATCCCTACCAACTTGGGCCTGAGACCGTTACCAAAGTGTTCTTACCCAACAAGAACCGCTGGTCTGTAATAAATATTGACTGGCGACTCATTCTCATTCCTTAGGTTCCTTCATCCCTTACACGGCGCTTGGCGACCACAAGATTATTTTGGGAGCCAACTCAGCCGCCAACAGAGTATGCGTCCCGGCCCCCAAGGGTAAGGAACTGGAACCCTTTTGGGACGGAGAGAAGACGCAATGAACACGGGAGCGGTGGCGGATACGGTGGAAGGACAAGAGACCCCAAAATTATTTGTATTTTATTGGCATTTTGGGTGTCTCTTGCTAGGGGCCAAGCCTATATCCTATTGTCACTCCCTTCCGGGGTCATAGAAGAATTAATTTTATTGTTTCATTTGTTGAGATTAGTCCGGCTGGTATGATGTCCAAGATTGACCACTGACAAGCCTTTAAAGATGGAAAACTTGGTTGGTTTTTATAGGACTTACTAGCGATAATCAATAAATCCAGGAAATCTATATTATATTCTGTGGTTGACTTGGAAGCCTCCTTAACCAAATCCCCCAAAATAAATCTTATGTTTCTTATTACATGAGCTCTTGGTAGACGTCTGTAGGAAATCCTATAATCTTTACCGTGTCTTTCTTATCCAAAACCAATCAGTAATTATTAATTTATGATCATTCCTTGGGAGGTAGAAGCTAGTAAGCGTCCAGTCCTATAAGGGAGAGCCACAGCTGGTGAGGACATGAATAGCCAAATAACTTTCAAGAATATAGAATCTTATTATCCTTACGGTCACCAGCTGGGCATAAACACTCAAAGATAAACAGATGATCACAAGATGAGACCTAGCAAGTAGGCAGGAAAGGAGAATAAGTCCCAGCCATCCCATCCGTTTCTAAGGTCCCATCCCGCTAGAATCACTGGAAAATAGAGCGCCTGGGGACCTAAGAACCAACTTAAAATTATATGGCTGGTAGTTGGTTATTAAGGGTGGACAGAAGTGAATCATTCACGATGGAAGCCCCATTAACAATCATAAGTTTACTATTTTCTAAGGAATTTTATTGAAAGTTATGGAAGGAATACACCGTTAACTCCCGTGCACTAGCCAAAAGGCCTACTAAATAAACAATATAATTCTTGGATTCTTAGGCTACAAGCGTTAACCCATTCTATGTTCTTTCATCGTCTCTTTCCATTCTAATTCTATTATCTTTACCATTAATAATTTTATCATAATATTTCTATTTTCTGGTATTATTAAGGTATTTTACTGTCAATCTTGTATGGAATAATCTGTTGGGCTCGTCAATATTACCTGGTTTTATCGTCCATTCGTCTTCATCTTCTGGTTATCCTTTAAATCCATATACCCATCAAATAATATTATAAAATTATTAATTCTTAATTCCTCCTTCTAGCGCCAGCTTTTATCAGAGAATATAGCGCCCGACCAGAGGGAGAGAGAGGCAAGATGAAGCCAGGCCGTCGGCCGCAACAGCCATATCATTCCCTTCTATCCCACTATAAAACCATAAAAATCCCTGTAAAATTCCATTATTTTTATGGTTTTTATGTGGGGAATGATGGGTAAGGCTGGTATTATGGTGTTTACCTTCACTCATATAAAACTCTTATATTTTCATAATTAATATACTTTTTATACCTTCAGGATCTATTATTAGTTTCTTAGGTTCATTAGTAGCGGCAGGAAGTTATTTTGTAATTATTTTGTTATTTTAGTTATTCCTGCGGCATTATTAAGCATTAAATTTGTTATTTTTATTTCAGGAATCTTGTCTTTCTCACTGTAAAATCTTCTATTGGATTTAATTGTAATTTTCTTATTGTATTACCTTTATTAATCTTTTCCTCGCTATATCCTTTAATCCTAAGGGCTGTAACTAGCGTGAGCCAGCGGATATACCAATAATAAACTGTAATTTTTATATAATTTATGTTATTATTACGGCTGGGCATTCATAATTAATGATTTACACTTTTTATTTCTTACCAATCAGTACCCAGCCGTCATGCAAGGAATCGTGTAACCTTAAGGAAAGAGACGCATAAACCAGATTATTACTGGACAATCAACTTCTAGATCTACATGATCCCAACTTCCATTCTCTCAAAGAAACATTCTATTTATTTCTCATTTATAATCTCATTTTATTATTATTAATTCCATTTATTTTACGGTTGGTAACGGGTTTATTCTTTGAGAGAACTGACGAGTGAACCAATTTTTAATAATATCTTGGAGGTTTGGTAGGGTCTTAAGGGGATACAACTTCAGATTTTATATCTTCTTCTACACTCATAAACCAACAAATTAATAATCCCTTAATAGATCTCCAAAATCACTTCATAAAACTATAAAATCCAATAATAATTTGTTGGTTTATACGTGGGAGCGGGTACAATAGGTCAAAAACACTCGGGCGAAAGGTAAGAAATTAATTGGGCTTTTAGTCTTCCCGCTCCCTCGTTATGGATGAAGGAAGCATACAAATAATAAGAATATAATTTATTTTACTAGTGTGGCCTATTGGTTGAGACAAGATTAATTCTATATTTTTACGGGATTATTCCATTTATTAAGGAGAAGACCAGTCGGGACGGAAGAATTAACAATATTTGCAAGAGAATGGAACACTCATAGATAACGGGCTACGACAAGATGAATCAATAATTTCTAATAATTCTTTCCTTTGGAGCCATCTGGTAAGCACAAATACACTAAAAAACTATAATTTTCTATTAATATTCTAGCCGATTCCAATCCTTTTTTTGCATGTCCAAGGGACCGAGGGAATTATTGTCCAAAGTTAGCAGCCTTTTGGTGTCCCGGAATGATCTCGGTAAGGCTCACATCAATAAACCGTTGAAATTCCTTAATTCTTTCCTCTTATCCTTTACTAGCCGTAACCAGTACACCCGCCATGTTTATTTCCTAAAGTTATCCGTAAAAAGCTTCACTAAAATCCTGAATTTATAACTGGTAATGTCCATGGAGGAAGGCTTGTAGGATTATCAATAATATGGAAAAACTTAATCTTTTCTTAATTTCTTTGGTAATAGATGGACATTAGGTGGATAATCCTAGGATACGAGGGAGAGTTGCCACTTGTAAGAGGAAAGGAAGGTTACAGGATATTTTATTATAGACATTACATTGGTTTCCTCTTCCATAAGTGGGTTTATGCTTAGGACAAGACCAATCTTATCTAGGAATCACTGGAAGAGACTAGATTGCCTGTACAAGAAGCTCTAAAAAGATAATAATAATATCATTCCTTACAACCGAGTCAACTTCCTTCTATTACTCCTGTGGACGGGTCACTATAAAATAAATAATAATGGATGACTTGGCACTAGGCGTAGCCACTGAGGATTCATTATGGGAGAAGGGAATACAAAGATAAGAAAGTTATCCTAAGATTATGGGAGCTCACGGGCTAGAAATGCTATTAATAATACTAAAAATGAAATAATATGTGGGAATCATTGGACAATAGAAGGCTCCACTAGTGACGAACCAAGAGTAATAATCTGTTTTCCTTTTATTTGGAGTCTTCTAGGAATTATAATATCTTGACTCCAACAGACGGACAATAGAAACAGATGATTCAAAGATGAAAGGTAATGATAGTAAAATGACAATATAAAATAGTAAATCTTATTATCTTATTACCGCCACCCGCCTAACAAACTAACTTAATCTTCAATCATCCATTCCCTAGCCGACCGTAGGAACGGAGGGAGCACGGGCGGAGCCTACAGAAAGATAAAAAGATAATTCATTTTTGGGTGTTACAGTGGTCGGCAGAGAATGGCTTACAAGATCCTGTATTCTGAGGACTGGGCAAAGGATGAATGATAAGCCGCTACATATACTCAAGAATCAATAAAAATTCTTTATTAATGGAAAAGGAAAGTGTAAACTAGTGTATCCAAGAGCTGGAGAGAATAGAATATTGATGAGTTTATGATGGCACGGTGGAAGGCATACAATAAATATAGTAAATTTAATATATTTTGCTTATTACACCCTTCCACCGTCCCTAGGGTGCCTTCAACCACACATAACACATAATAAATATACTATTTTTAATCCATATATTTTGACAGGAAATTACAAGTTATTCCTATTAATTAAACCAATCCAACTAAAATAACTTTAATTATGAGTTTTATTATGTGAGTATTAACAAGACATTGATAGCCAAGAAAACTAACAAAAAACCATATAAAAATATAGTATTTTCTTGGCTTATTACAGTAAACATATAATTAATAAGGGTTTTACTGGCTTATCTAGGGCCATCCACCATGAGAAATAGAATGCTTTTTGGAGATATAGGATGGCCCAATAGTGACAAAGAATTGTATGATATTATTGAAGAGCTTATATCTTGCGACCGCCGTGTGTTAATTATGGATGTAGAGAGTATACCGGCGGTAGCAAGCTAGGAATAAAGTTGAAATTGACTGGCTATCGACCTTATGGACAGGGAATCGGATGGCAGGTAATGTATGATTAGGACAACTCCAGACTAAATAACATTATTATCCGATTCCGGCGGGGCCAACTGCATTAATAAATTTAAAAATATTATGGTTGAATTCATTGTAATTTCCTTGGCTGGCTTGTAATTCCCATAATATCCTTACCAAATAATACAGGTTCTTGTCATTCCTTTCCAGCGGCATACAGTGTCTCAACTTTCATGCTTACCAGGTGGCCCCTACATCATATTATCTTATACGTGCCATCCCTTCTTCATTCCTTTGGGCCAAAAGAATTACTAATAATCATAGAATTGAATGGTTACCAGGCCCGGCCCTTGACTTCTGGTGTGACTTTATTGATTAGAAGATTAATAGAAGAAAATAGTATTTTATTGTAATTCCCATCCTTCATTCACTCGTATTTTATTTCCTTTAATCTCACATTTCATTCCTATTATCTTCCCCGTCAACTCACTTCTATCTTCCCCTATATAATATCTGGTATATCTTTCCGCCAGTTAACCCTCACCATCTCGCTCGGCTCTCATTATATGGTCTATTATCTGGTTACAGCTTTTGATTTTATTACATTATTTCTTCTATTTATATTGTTTTTATTGTATTATTATAGGAGGAAAAGGTAAAATCTATATTTAATTTGCATCTTTAAGTGTATTTCCAAGCCTTCATTAATGGGACAGGGAAGGAGTAATCAAAGGTAGAAGACTGTTGAAGGGCCTAACGGTTTAATAAATACAAAATTTTTAATAAATTTTGTGATGGGTCTTAGGATTCTATGGTCAATCTTTCCTTCCATTCACTAGTAATGTCCATTAAATCCAGAGAATTACCTCCAAGATTCCATTACGCTGCTTGTGATTATAGGAAATAAAACTGTAAGCCGAGGGATAGATGGACAGAAAGGCCGAAGGAAAGATGAGTGAACACAGAATCCTTTCCCACAGACGTGCCGCTATACCAACTATAATTACTATAAATTAAATATCTGATAAGGCGGCGTCGACTGGAACTTACTATCGAGTCAATCATAATAATACCCTTACCTTCGTCCACAGAACCAGTCTAACCGCTCAACCAATAATTAAATTCTTTGATTCATAATGGATTGGCCTTTAGCTTTAGTACCTTTGGAGCTAGTACAAATAATAATATTTTTACCTGTCAATGGCCAATCCATTACCTATTATACCTTCCAATAACTTCTGCCTACCGGGACTAACGGTTTCCAATCTTTGATCACCAGATAATACCCTTCAGTAGCCTTTCGGCCGTACAATAAGCTCTAGAATTACTAAAATTATTATATTTTCTTGAGTTATGAGTGTAAAAGTCTTGTTAGAGCTTCTGGTGTCTTATCAAAGTTATATTGTGTTTTATAGGTTTATTTAGGTAATTTATGGAAGGGATTACAGATTTTATGTTTATTTCCGTCATTTCTTAGGATTCGTCTCATTAAAGTCCAACAGATTTCATGCCCCCAGAATCTATTTTATTTATTAGAAATCCGTAAAAATCTTTACCGAGGGCTTGCCTTCTTCATTCTATTCCTCTATTATCCGGTTCTTGGAAGCTCCTTAAGGGTGTGGGAAGCATAAAATAATATAAGTTTTTAAGGTTTTCTTGGAGCTTCTAAGACTCTTTTCAAGGAAAAATATGAGTCTAAACAGAAAATGAAATGGATTTTGCATGATATTATTAGAGTTTTAACGGGTGAAACAATATGGTGTGACAGAAAGTCTAGCGTCTATATCTCAGGTCCTACCGATGGATAAGCAGAAGATTGTGAGGCACCGGCTCCTCTAAGATCATTAATAATTATAGAAATATATTGTGAGGAGCCGTTACAATAAAAAACACTATAAAAATCCATAATATTTTCCATTAATAAGTCTCTTCATCTTCTTCATCTAGTTGGTTCCCTTCTACAGCTTTCTATGTTTCCTTTGTTCCATTCTCTAGGGTCCTTGCCTTCTATGCCTAGTAAATCTATTATAGTTTTATCTTTCTCTTACACTGTTTCACCTCTTATACCTTCTATTGCTAGTCCTTGGTTTTAGTCTCTTTGGTATCCTCTCGATTGGAAAGGTAATATAAAAGTCTAGAATTAACAAAATAAATAATAAGTTTAATATCTGGGTTTCTAGTGGTTAAGGTTTCTACGGAATAATATTATTAAAGAATTTACTGGACACGGCCAATATGATTCTATGTTGGGTTTCTTTGATGTTAGTAAGGCCGTGTCCCCAAGATAAGTCTATAAAAACAGATTATTCAGTAAAAATAGTATGATTTTATGATAGGACACGGGAGTAAACCCCTAAATAATTAAATCTGATGGGCTTGTATCACCTTTCCAGACTCTTGTCATATCTTGGTCCGCTTATCCATCTATAAAGGGAAAATCAGTAAAAAATATAATCTTTTCCATAATCTTTCCTGGATTCACCCTGGCTGGGCACATAGGACGCTTAAGAAGATAATATAAATATAAACTTATTGGTGCC